>Ga0182021_10011127_pt1 | contig 10672 bp, 4 predicted proteins | sample 612E3MmetaG_FD_120493 | JGI IMG/M metagenome (GOLD analysis project Ga0182021, IMG submission 120493) | Permafrost microbial communities from Stordalen Mire, Sweden - 612E3M metaG (Illumina Assembly) | ecosystem: Environmental > Terrestrial > Soil > Wetlands > Permafrost | place: Sweden...
CGCGGGCGCCTCGTCGCCCAACTGCTCACCGAGAGCCTGGTGCTCTACCTGCTGGGAGCCGCCGCCGGCATCGCTGCCGCCGCCGGCCTGATCCGCGCTGCCACTCCCCTGCTGGCGGAATCTCTCCCCTTCACCTCGGCCGTCGGCATCGACCCGCGCGTGCTCGCGTTCAGTGCCGCCATCGCGCTTGGCGCCGCCCTGCTCTCCGGCGTTCTGCCCGCCTTGCGGACGTCCTTCGGGAATCTCGTGGAATCGTTGAATCAGTCCGCACGCGGCTCCTCTTCCGGGGCGCATGCGCGCGTGCGGCGCGCCATTGTAGTTGGCGAGGTCGCGCTCTCGTTGGTACTGGTTTCGGGTGCACTGCTCCTTCTCCGAAGTCTGCTCAAGCTCCAGCAGATCGAAACCGGCGTCAGGATCGAGAACGTGCTCACGATGTCCGTGGACCTGCCCGCTGCCGCCTACCCGACGCCCGAGAAAGCCGCTCTGTTCTACGAGGCGGTCGCCCAGCGGCTGCAGTCCGCTCCAGGCGTGACCAAGGCCGGCATCGCGACTCATCTGCCTCTCAACTGGATCGGCAACGGCGAGATGCTGCAGGTTCCGGGAACCGACGAGCGGATCAATGTGCGGTACAAGCGCGTCGATCCCGGCTATTTCAGCACGCTCGGAATTACTTTGCGTGCCGGCCGGGGCATCGCCACCCGGGACACGCTCGGCGCCCCGCGAGTCCTCGTGATCAACGAAGCCCTGGCGGCGCGTCTGGCCGAGGTCGCGCGGATCGGGAACCCGGTCGGAAAGGTAGTCCGCGTCACGGGCACGACCTATCCGGAAAGGGAAATGGTGATACCGGAGTTCGAGATCGCCGGCGTGATCCGCAGCGAGCGCGTTGCCCCGCCAGGCTACTCAGATCCTCCGGTGGTATATCTGCCTCTGGCGCAGGCGCCGGCCGGGACGGTGAGATTCGTGGTGGCCGCACAAAGCGACGCGGCGTCGGTCATGCCCGGAATTCGCGAAGCCGTCCGCGAGGTCGATCCGCACATCGCGCTCGGGAACATCGCCACCATGCAGCAGGTCCGGGACAACGCGCTCTCGGGCACCAGCCGGCCGGCCTGGGTAATCGGCGCTTTCGCCGCGATCGCCGTTCTGCTCGCGGCCATCGGGCTCTACGGCGTCCTGGCCCACGCAGTCGCCCAGCGGCGCAGAGAGATCGGAATCCGCATGGCGCTGGGCGCGCGGTCGCGCGATGTCCTCTGGCAGGTGCTGGGCAACGCGATGAGCATGGTCTTAATCGGACTGCTTCTCGGGCTGGCTGGAACCCTCGCAATCACCCGGGTCATGAAGAACCTTCTCTTCGAGGTTTCGCCCCTCGATCCGCTCGCGCTGGCGATCGCGTGCCTCTCGATGAGCCTGGTCGGCCTCCTGGCAGGATTCCTCCCCGCCAGCCGCGCGGCGCGCGTTGACCCGGTCACGACGCTTCAGGACGAGGGGTAGGCAACTCTGCCGCCACGTTCCAGAGCAGGCCCTTTGAAATCAGCTCGGGCGCTTCTCGAGTCTGCACTACATTCCTGATCCGTCCCGTCTTCGACGAGCTCCTGCGCCAGGCGGCGCAAGGGGATCTGGTGCACAACGGCGACACTTCGATGCGGCTGCTGTCGCTGGACCGGGGCGAGGTTCCCCCGGGCTTTCGATCTCTCTCTGGCCCAAAATCCAGAGGCGTTCTGCTCGTTGCCGGGAGTGCCGTGAGTGCCAGTCTTGCCGCCGCGCATTGCCCAAAATCGCCCAAGAAAGCAGCACCCGGGCGGTCCGGTCTCTGGGCACCGAATGCTGTGCCAGTCGGGTTTCTACGAGCCTGCTTCAGACGCGATCCTGTCACGAGCAAGCGGTTTATGAATACGGCTGTATGCGAACCCCAGGCTAGGCTTTCTTGGCAGTCTTAAACTTGCACACTGGTTTGCAAATGCGCTATTTTGCTAGCTGTGGGTATGCAAAGACAGGCAAAACTAAACTGGCTGCAGCGCCACCTTCCCGAAGGGTTGCTGGTCGACGCGGCGTGGCTCGGAAAACACGGTTTCTCAACTGCCCTCCGCAGCAAGTATCTCAGGCACGGTTGGCTGGAGCGACCCTCGCGCGCAGTGTACCGCCGTCCGCCCGCTTGGCTAGGAGAGCCCGGCGAAGAGAAACCCCTCCCCTGGCAGAGTGTTGTCGTCTCGCTCCAGATGCTGCTCGGTCGATCCGTCGCTGTAGGCGGACGGTCGGCACTCGATCAGCAGGGATTCGCTCATTATCTCGCGCCCTCCGGTCCGAAGGAACTGCATCTCTACGGCGATGAGCCCCTGCCGGGCTGGGCATCCAAGCTGAAACTCGACGCGAGGCCGGTGTTTCACAACTCGAAAACACTCTTCACCGAGCGAATGGCATGCGGGAGTCTTCCCGCTATCGCCGATAGGGAACTGGCTCAGCGCGGCTTCGTCCGGCAACCCTGGGGCCACCAGGAATGGCCGTTGGTAATGTCGGCGCCGGAGCGCGCCTTTCTCGAACTGCTCAACGAGCTGCCGCAGCGCGAGACTTTCCACCAGGCCGACATGCTGGTTGAGGGGCTGAGTAACCTCAGGCCCAGGCTGCTTCAGAAGCTGCTCGCGGATTGCCGCAGCGTCAAGGTCAAGCGCTTGTTCCTGTGGTTCGCCGAGCGGCACGGCCACGCCTGGCTGAAGAAGCTGGATCGCAGCGGTATCGACCTGGGCCGCGGAAAGCGCATGCTCGTTCGCGGCGGCAGGCTCGACACGAAGTACAACATCACCGTGCCGGGGAATCTCGATGCCCGAACCTGACCTGTATCGCAGGCAGGTCGCATTGGTGCTGCGCACGCTGCCGCTTGTCGCGGTCGAAACCTGCTTCGCCCTCAAAGGCGGCACGGCGATCAACCTCTTCGTTCGGGACATGCCTCGCCTGTCTGTGGATATCGACTTGACCTATGTGCCCGTGACCGCCCGAAACGCGTCGCTCCAAGAGATCGACGCCGCCATGCGCCGTATCGCGGTTCGCATTGAGGTGGGAATCCGTGGCGCGTCAGTGAGCCGGAGCGCCCCACAGGGCGAAGACTGCATCACCAAGCTCTTCGTGCGTGCCGACGCCGTGCAGATAAAGGTCGAAGTTACTCCCGTCTTGCGAGGATGCGTCTACGAGCCGGCCACGATGTCCGTCTCGCCCCGCGTGGAAGATCGGTTCGGGTTCGCCGAGATTCAGGTTGTCAGTTTCCCGGACCTTTAGGCGGGCAAGATTGTGGCGGCGCTTGATCGCCAGCATCCCCGCGATCTGTTCGACGTTCGTGACCTGCTGGCGAACGAAGGCATCGGCAACGATCTGCGCAAGGCGTTCATAGTCTACCTGCTCAGCCATAACCGGCCATTCGCGGACGTGCTCGCGCCGGCCCGGCTCGACGTCGCGGCCGAGTTCGCCAGGGGCTTCGCTGCCCTGACCGACACGCCTGTGTCTTTGGATGAACTCCTGCAAGCGCGCGAGGATCTGATTCGCGCCATGGTCGGCAGCATGCCTCCGAATCACCGCCGGTTCTTGATGACCGTCAAACGCGGCGATCCCGAGTGGACGCTGCTGGACCTGCCCGGCGCCGAAGCGCTGCCGGCCGTCCGTTGGAGGCTTGAGAATCTGGCGAAACTGGACGGAGCGAAACGCGCCGCCTTTGTAGCAAGACTTGGCGAGGTGCTGGGGATTGGCGATTAGACGCTGAGTCGAACATCGCCGGCACTCGTCACGTTCGGGCCGAGACTCGCGACGCGGTCGCCGCCGCTCTGACTGAAACAAAGGTTGCTTGTGATCAACAACATGGCGGAGAGAGAGGGATTCGAACCCTGAACAGGCATTGAAAACACGCAAGTTATTCAATCTGCGATCCTCTGAATCCTCCAGATGCTCCAGATCCTCTGCATCCTTGCACCTGATTGCACCTGAGACATGACGAGCTGCCTGTGACGCACCATCGACAGGGCTCCCTCCTGGGTGAAGAACCGGCTGCAGCTCGGCAGGCTTCCAGAAACGCCCAATAGCGGCAGGCCCGATCATACGACTCGCCTTGAGCCGTTTTCATCACCGGTGCCATAGGATTCGAGCGGCTTCCAAGGGAACCGCAACCCCGGTATGATGCGGCGCCACCCGCACGGTATAGTCGTCGGCAGGGCGTGAGGCGGGGACCCGTGCGCTATAAACGTGACCGCCGGTAGCGCCTGGCAACTGCCGAACGTGCTCCATCTCCTGCCGTGTTGGACCGTCGCCGTTGCCGCCGTCGGCATACAGATCTACCCGCGCCGCATGCGGGTCCAGATCGTTGAAATAGACCTGAACCTCGAACGCGTGCTGCCCTCCGTCGGTCTCGACTTTCATTTCACCGAAGCGCAGCCCTGGCCACTCCGTTTCAAGGGCGTGCCGCCAATCGACCATTTGCCTGCCCACTGCGCCCTTATCGGCAGCACGCTCGCGGTAGGTGGCCGCACCCGGGAGGTAGTGTTTCTCGGTGTATTCACGCACCGCCCGGTCTGCGGAAAAGCGCGGCGTCAGGTTGGCCATACTGTTCCGCATTCGCGCCACCCAGGCCGTGGGGATGCCCCGCTCGTCGCGGGCATAAAATTCGGGGATTACCTCCCGTTCGAGCAGGCCGTATAGCGCGTCGGCCGCGGCGTCCCCATCCTGATCCTGGTGGCGTTCCTGGCCGTCCCCCAAGGCCCAGCCGGCGTCGGGCGTGTAGGCCTCCGCCCACCAGCCATCCAACTCCGATAGATTGAGACCCCCATTCACAAGCACCTTCATGCCGCTTGTCCCGCAAGCCTCCCAGGGGCGCCGTGGCGTGTTGATCCAGACGTCGACTCCTTGCACCAGGTGCTCGGTCAGGAGCATGTCGTAATCGCTGAGGAAGATCGCATGGGGACGCGCCTCGGGCTGCCGGATGAAATGCATCCATTCCCGAATCAGGCTTTGTCCGGCATCGTCTTCCGGATGGGCCTTGCCTGCGATGACGAGTTGCACCGGATGCTGCGAATTGGTCAAGAGACGAAGCAGCCGCTGTGGGTCATGCAGTAGGAGGTTGGGTCTCTTATACGTCGCAAAACGGCGTGCGAAGCCCAGCGTCAGGGCGTTGGGATCGAAGAGATGCTTGGCGGCTTCGACTTCCTCGGGCGGCGCGCCTGCGCCGGCCATGTCCACCGCCAGTCGTTCGCGAGCATGCTCTACCAGAGATCTGCTGGCGCTCGTCCGGAATCGCCAGAGTCTCGCGTCGGACACCCGGCGCATGTCCTGCTCCAGCGTCTCGGTGGTCCCCAGCCAACGGTCCTTTCCACAGGTCTCCGTCCAAAGATCGTCCGCCGCGGCAGAGTCCCAGGTCGGCATGTGGACTCCGTTGGTCACGTGTCCGATCGGGATTTCGTCCTCCGGCCAGCGCGGAAACAGAGGCAGAAAAAGGCGCCGGCTCACCTTCCCGTGCAAGCGGCTCACCCCATTCGCCGCCCCGCTCCCGCGCATTGCCAGATACGCCATGTTGAAAGGCTCTGACGAGTCGGCCGGGTTCTGGCGGCCAAGGGCCAGCAAATCGTTAAGGGAAATGCCGAGCTTCTTTTCGGCATACCCCCCAAGGTACTGCTCGATGAGGGCCGGAGCAAAACGATCGAAACCGGCGGCTACCGCCGTGTGGGTGGTGAACAGATTACCCGCTCGTGTGACCGCCAGCGCGACTTCGAAGGGCTGCCCGGTCTCTTCCATGAAGTTGCGGGCGCGTTCCAGGACGGCCAACGCCGCGTGCCCCTCATTCAGGTGGCAGATCTCCGGTTGGAGCCCCAGCGCGCGGAGCAGCCGCCATCCGCCGATCCCCAGCAGCATCTCCTGCTTGAGGCGCAGCTCCGGCCCGCCCCCATAGAGCTCGCTGGTAATCCCCCTGTGAACGGGGAAGTTCGCCGCGTCATTGCTGTCCAGCAGGTAGAGCTTCACCCTGCCGACCTGTGCCTGCCAGGCGCGCAGCCAGACCGAGTATCCGGGCAATGCGATCTCGAAGCGCAACCACTCCCGGTTTGGCTGGCGCAACGGCGTGATCGGCAACTGTCCGGGGTCGTTATAAGGGAACAGGGCCTGTTGTTCTCCGTTCTTGCCGATCACCTGCCGAAAATAGCCCTGTTGGTAGAGCAGTCCCACGCCCACCACCGGCACGCCTAGATCGCTGGCGGCTTTGAGTTGATCGCCGGCCACATTCCCCAGCCCGCCCGAGTAGATGGGCAAAGCTTCGCTCAACATGAATTCCATACAGAAATACGCGGCGCAGGTCAGGGGAGCTTTGGGATGATTCCGCTGAAACCATGCGGGCGCTTCCGCCGACTGCCGGCCGGCTTCGATCAGTCCGTCCACGCCTTTCCGGAAGGCAGGATCGGCCAACACGCGCTCGATATGGTCGCGCGAGGCTGTCTGCAGCACGACCCAGGGGTTATGAGTGCTCTCCCACAGTTCGGAATCCAGCCGCCGCCATACTTCGTCGGTGGCATGATTCCAGGACCAATGCATATCCAAGGCGAGTTCCGCCAGGGAATCGAATCCCGCAATCTCCGTGGGGAGGAGATGGTATATGGGGTGGCTCACACGCTTGTGTTCGCTCATGTTCCTCGCTCCGATCCGGCGTTGCCGCCGAATCTCTTAGACATTCGCTCCGTGGTGGCCCGCGCCTGGCCACGGCCGTAAACGGAATCGCCGATCTCGCCCGTGAGTTCGCGGTAGACCTCGCCGGGATCGCGATCTTGGTTCGCCGCACCTAAACGGGAACGTCGCAAGTAATACGCTCGCGGCTCGGTACGATTGCCGGCCCAGAGCCGCAACCGTCCGGGGCGAACGATAACGTCGCCATGTCTAGATCCACTTCTTCCTCAGCAACCAGACTTTGATCAACTGCGTTAGGCTCACATAGCAAAGTAGCGTCACCATCAGAATCGGCCAGTACATCCGCGGCAGGCTCGTGAGGCCCAGCGAAGACGCCAATGGGGAATACGGCAACCACATTCCCAGGGCCATGATGGATAGCGTCGTGGCCGTCAGCGGCCAGCTCGCCCGGCTCTGTAAGAAGGGAATCTTGTTCGTGCGAATGACGTGGATGATGAGCGTCTGCGTCATCAGCGACTCGACGAACCAGCCCGTCTGAAATACCGGCGCGCGGGATGGGTCCCAGCAGTGGAAGACCCACAGCATGACGAAGAAAGTCGTGTAGTCGAAGATCGAGCTGATGGGGCCAATGCAGAGGATGAACCGCTTGATCTCACCGATGTTCCAGGGCCGCGGCCGCGCCACTTGTTCTTCGTCCACCGCGTCTATTGGGATCGGTACCTGCGAGAAATCGTACAGAAGGTTGTTGGTCAGCACCTGGATCGGGGCCATCGGAATGAAGGGCAGAAAGGCGCTCGCTCCCAGCACGCTGAACATGTTGCCGAAGTTCGAACTCGCCCCCATGCGGATGTACTTGAGGATGTTGGCGAAGACCTTTCGGCCCTCGATCACGCCCCCTTCCAGCACCATAAGGTCCTTCTCGAGCAAGATCAGATCCGCCGACTCCTTGGCGATGTCCGTAGCCGTGTCGACCGAGATGCCGACGTCCGCGGCTCGCAAGGCGGGGGCATCGTTGATTCCGTCGCCCATGAATCCAACGACATGTCCCTTGCTCCTGAGGGCGCGGATGACCCGCTGCTTGTGGGCCGGAGAGAGGCGGGCGAAGAGCGTGGTCTTCTCTGCCGCGTCAGCCAGTTCGGGATCGGACATTTTTTCGACGTCCGCGCCCAGGAGCATTGGATCGGGCGAGAGCCCCACATCCTTGCACACTTTGCAACTGATGAGCTGGTTGTCGCCGGTCAGAATTTTTACTGCCACCCCATGCTTGTGAAGGGCCTCGATGGCACGTCCCGCGGTGTTCTTGGGAGGGTCCAGAAACGCGACGTACCCCTTGAGCACCAGGTCGCTCTCATCGTCCTTGGAGCACGTCTTTTTCCCCGGTAGTTCCTTTCTTGCCACCGCCAGCACACGGAAGCCATCGTTGCTCAGGCTCGCGTACTCTTCTTTCAACCCGACCATCAGGTCGGGATCCATCGGCGACACCTTCCCGTCCAGCTCGAAGTGAGAGCACTGGTGGAAGACCTCTTCCGGGGCTCCCTTGGTGAGGAGGATTGCTTTGCCTTCGGGATCCTCCACCAGTACGGACATCATGCGCCGCGTGAAGTCGAACGGGATCTCGTCCAGCTTCTTGTGCTTCTCCACCACCGCTTGGCCGTGGAAGTCGGGGCTATCCAGGATGGCCAGGTCGAGCAGGTTCTTGAGGCCGGTCTGGAAGTGGCTGATCAGGTAACCGTCCAGCAGCACTTCCTCGGTTTCCCGGCCGGCGACGTTGCAATGCCGCTGGAGGATGACCCGGTCCTCGGTCAGCGTGCCGGTTTTGTCGGTGCACAACACATCCATGCCGCCGAAGTTCTGGATGGCGTTGAGTCGCTTGACGATCACCTTCTTCCGGCTCATGGCCAGCGCACCCTTGGCGAGGCAAACCGAGACGATCATCGGCAGCATCTCGGGCGTGAGGCCCACGGCCACGGCCATCGCGAAGAAAAATGCGCTCTTCCAATCGTGCTTCGTGAACCCGTTGATGAGGAAGACCAGGGGCACCATAACCGCCATGAGCCGGATCATGAGCCACGTGAAGCGGTTGAGACCCTGGTCGAAACTTGTCTGCGGCTGGGCCTCCGTGATCGAGCTGGCCATGCCGCCGAGATAGGTGTTGACCCCCGTCGTAACTACGACTGCCGTCGCCGTACCGCTTTGGACGCTGGTGCCCATGAAGCACGCGTTCTTGATCTCGGTCGGTGAGCTTGCAGCCTTAGTCCCCGTTTCCGGGTCGTGGAACTTCTCGACCGGGAGCGACTCCCCGGTGAGGCTCCCCTCGCTAACGAACAGGTCTTTGCAAGAGAGCACCCGCACGTCGCCGGGGATCATGTCGCCCGCGGACAGCTTGACGATATCCCCGGGCACCAGGTCACGTAGCGGCATCTCCTTCGCGTCGCCATCCCGAATGACTGCGGCGGTCACGTGGATCATGGCCTTGAGCTTCGCCGCAGCCGCGTCCGCCCGGGCCTCCTGGATGAAGCGGAGCGCGACGCTGAGCGCCACCATCGCCGCCATCACCGTTCCCGCGCGCGCATCGCCCGTACCGAACGAGATCGCCGATAAGGCCGCCAGCAGGATCACCAGCGGGTTGCGGATGATTTTCAGCAGGCGCATCGGCCAGCCTTGCCGGCGCTCCTGCGCCACTTCATTCGGACCCGCCGTGCGGGCGCGCTCTTCGGCCTCCGCTTGGGTCAGGCCCGCCGCAGTCGTGTGCAAAGATCCGAGGAGTTCTTCGCCGTCCTTCCCGGCTGCTTCGAGGACAGCGGGTGAAACGCGAATGCTCTGGTTCTTCGCCGGCTTGGAAATGGCCGACGGGTCGGGGCGTGGCCCGGCGGGGCTAGAACCATCCGTCCCAGCGGGCTTCACTGAAGCCACTGCGGCGCTATTGGCATCGGATGTTGTCATCGTTCCGGCTTCCTCGCAAGCAAAACACCGTCATGCCTGGCGCACAAGCGCGCCTTCAAGTCGAACTTCAGTCGCCGCCCGCGCCTCCTCGCACTCGTAGCAGGCATTTTCGTGAGCAGCCAGCCCGAACATCTGCTCGAGCTGAAACCAGTCCTCGCAGTTGGAGTATCCCACGCGAAGATGACACCTCAATGAATATTGGTCGCGGATCGGTGACCATCCGTACGTTCGGCGCTACTCTGGCCCGCGGATTGCGCACACGCGTTGACGTGCGGCACTTCTTGCCGGGTGGACGGCAGGACTTGCACATAGACACTCACTGGAATCGGGTATCCATCTTGTGTTCGCATTACATCGGCGTTGGTCCTCGATCTGCACTGTCGAGAAACAACGATCATGTCAACAGCAGCAGCGATGATGTCTGTCCCTTCACCAGTCGCGCACGCGGAACAAGAGGAGCTCCTTGAACGGATGCGGTCGCTCCTGGCGAGCGTCGACGCTGGCGCGCGAGAAATCTACGGGCAGTGGCGGCCGACCATTCGGCGTCGCGCTTTTGTCCCGGGTGCCCGGAATTTCGCTGCGTACCTCGCGTTGCGCCGGACGGACTTGCGGCCGTTGCAAACTGCCCTCATGCCGCTCGGACTTTCGTCGCTCGGCCGCTGCGAGGGCCGCGTGCGGCCGAATATCGCGGCAGTGATCGAAGCCCTTGCGGCGCGATGCGGCGAGCCCGTGAATCGTCCGGCGACGACCGCACGGGCCTTCTTTCGGGGCGAACGATTGCTGAAAGCGGAAACGGCGCGGGTCTTTGGACCGCAGCGCTTAAACCGCGCCGTGCGAATCATGGTCACGCTGCCCACGGAAGCTGCGGAAGACGGCGACCTCATCGGCGCGCTGGTGAGCGCCGGCATGGATGCCGCGCGGATCAACTGCGCCCACGACGACGCCGATCGATGGCGCAAGATGGCCGCGCACGTCCGGACAGCCGAACGGCGCCTCGGCCGGTGTTGCGTCGTGTACGCGGATCTTGCCGGGCCAAAGGTCCGCACGCTCGACGTTCACGTGCGCCACGACGCGCGGGTTCGGGTGGACG
>Ga0182021_10011128_pt1 | contig 10672 bp, 10 predicted proteins | sample 612E3MmetaG_FD_120493 | JGI IMG/M metagenome (GOLD analysis project Ga0182021, IMG submission 120493) | Permafrost microbial communities from Stordalen Mire, Sweden - 612E3M metaG (Illumina Assembly) | ecosystem: Environmental > Terrestrial > Soil > Wetlands > Permafrost | place: Sweden...
ACCCCGAAAAAGTGGATTTCCGAGCATCAGGGGTCGCTTTGGATTCTTCTGCTTTGATTTATCTGATGAAGTCTAAGCTTTTACTTACTTTGCAGGAACCGCCCGCCGTATTGCCTAAGGTTCCCACGGATTTTGTGCCGCCACCTCTATTCCTGCCCCTGCGTCACGAGTTAACTTCTACAACTATTCAGCATCTGCTCGAAGTTTTGGATGACGTGTTGAAGGGTGAAAAACTCTTAAGCCTAAAACACGTAGTTGAGCAGCATCCAGTTTTGCCAGCCGTCACCGATTTGTTGCCTCAATTCGACAGGTTCATCGCCGAACTCGAACTGCAAGTCGACCAACTCTATGCTATACTCATAGAGAAAACAGGTGGACAAGGCATAATAGATTTCTCAACCCTAATCAAAGGCGCAACACGCATCGAAGCGCTAAGAATGTTTATTTATCTGTTGTTTCTTGCGCAGGATGGCTTAGTTAGCCTGTGGCAGAACGAAGAAACCGAGGAACTCTACATAGCTGTGGGGAAACTGAACGTTGGAAAAGTCGAAAAACCCATTAGTTGAGCAAAGTCAACCTCCGAATCCTGCGTTTGAGCAGGTCCAGGAAAACGAGCGAAAAGCCCATCATTTGGCGCTCTTAGAGGCAGCTCTATACGTTGCTGGTCGCCCCTTAGACTTAAACGAGCTATGTCAGGTTGTGGGCAGCCGATCCAAGAAAAGAACCCAGACCTACGTTGAAATCCTTATGAAAGAATATGTTGCACGCAATACGGCGTTGGAGATTTTGGCTCTTAAGAATGAACGTTACGTTTTGCAGGTAAAAGCAGAATTTACTCACCTAATTAAGAAACTGGTGAATCGCCCACTGCTATCTTCAGGTCCACTCAAAACGCTCTCCTACATCGCATATCGTCAACCTATTTCGCAGAAAAGAGTCATAGACGTCCGAGGACAACACGCCTACGGACACGTAAAGATGCTTAAAGACATGGGCTTAATCATGTCGGAGCGAAGTGGCCGAACATTAGCACTCAAGACCACAGATTACTTCTCAGACTACTTCGGATTAACAACAGATACAGCTGTCATGAAGAAGGACCTCAAGAAAATATTTGGAGAAGCCATAAAAGAGGACTTGGCAGAACGTCAACAAAAAGATACAAAACAGGAAAATCCTGAGAACAACGCTGAACAAGCATAGGCTACATGTGCTTGCAAAAACTTCAAAACAAGAAAGCAAGCCAAAACCCGCCAAAATATTAAAACCCAGCTTTTTCAGCAAACTGTAGGTTGTTGTGGCATCGGGTTTTTTCTGTTACAACTTATAAACAAAAACCCAGAAAACCCACAAAACTTTGGCTTTAAAACAGTATGTTTATATTGGAATCTACGGTTTTAGTTGCTACTCGAATCAAGGATAGGTAGAATATGTCTACTCATAGTAGTTTACGTAAAAGAAAGCTTACAGGCGGCAAAAAACGAGCTTACCGCAGCAAGAAAAAGTATGAAGCAGGCGGTTATGCGGCGGAAACAGTTCTTGGGGAGCCAAGACGCAAGACCACCCGTGGATTGGGCGGTATCTGCCGAATCAAAGTTCTCGCTGACAAGTTCGCTTCAGTAACTGATCCTAAAAGCGGCAAAACAGAGAAAACCGAAATCACTCGCGTAGTGAAAAACGGCGCAAACGTTGACTACAATCGTAGAGGCGTCATCACCATGGGTGCTGAAATCGAAACTTCTTTGGGGTTAGCGAAAGTGACGAGTCGACCGGGCAGCGATGGCGTAATCAATGCTGTTCTGATAACCAAAGAAAAAGCATAAACTTTCTTTTTTATTTCAACGTCTTGCTGGCAGCTGTTGTTGCTGGCTTTTAATTTTCACTAGTTGTTTTGCGAGTTTTTGAATTATCTTTTCTTTCGGTTCCTTCTTCTCAATCAACAGCATACCTGACTTAGTCCAGGGTGTTCTGGGAAAATGAGCTTCCAGATTAACTTCATTCTGTAAGCCCAGCTTGTCGGCGGCTTCTTTGATTTCCAAGATTTTTGGCGATTGCACTGCAATGTTTTTTGGGACTCGGCGTCCATCCTTTCTTGTTTTGTTGCAGTCGAAGTAGACTGGCCAGATTATTGCTTTATCTAGTTTCCTCATATCATTCACCTATTTGTGTGCGTAGTAAGTGACCATTTTTTCGCCGACTTCGTTTACACGCACGAATCCGAAGCGTTCAAACTGTATGATGACGTCTGGCTTTAACTTTTTGCAGTCAGCTTCAGAAAATCCATCGGTGACTGATGCGTCTGGCATGACTACTTGGCTTGGGAACTCGGTGCCTTCGGGTATCCATTGGATGAGTTGGACTTTGATTTTGCGTACGTCCTCATAGGATTCGCTGGCAAACTTTGCGCTCACAAAGCTGTCATTTTTAGACTCGATTTTGACGTTGAAGAGCTCCATGAGTCTGAAGACTTTTTCCGGTTCCATCGTTTCCGCATCCTTCTTGGAAACCCAAAAACTCAGTTGGTCATTTTCTTCATGATTTATAGAATATTCTCTGTACTGACCGGGTTTGTCAGGCTGTAATGGCAATAAAACATGGAAACTTCGTTTCGGCATCTGCGTAACTTTGAGTTCAACGGGCTCAGCCACGAAGAAGTAGCGGCTGCTTGTGGTATCGAGGATTTTTCGGTTGTATGCATATAGGTTTTCCCAGCTTAAGGTGACGTCGTTTGGTTTTATGCCTACGTCGATTATCATTTTTTTGATAGCTTCAGGGGTGATGCCTCTTTTCCGTAGTGCGGCAAAGGTTCCAAGTCTTGGGTCGTCAAAGCCCGTGTAGGTTCCTGCTTTTATGCCTGCGACGATTTTGGATTTGCTCAAGTCGGCGCCAGTGATTTTTAGTCTGCCATAGTGTATGGCTTCAGGATATTCCCAGCCGAGGTATTGATACATGTATTTTTGGCGGACCATGTTGGTGTAGTGTTCTTTGCCTCGGATGATATGGGTCATGCCCATCAAGTGATCGTCTAAACCAGCGGCTAGGTTGTAGAGGGGCCAGACGATGTATTTGCTTCCGACACGGGGATGAGGAAACTTTTTGGTATCGATGATTCGGAGGGCTGGCCAGTCGCGAACGGCTGGGTTGGGGTTTTCAAGGTCTGTTTTAACTCGAACTACCACTTGCCCTTCTGTGTAACCTCCGCTTAACATGCGATGCCAACGTTCTAAGTGTTCTTTGGCTGGCAAATCTCGACAAGGGCACGCCTGCATAGCTAATGTTTTTTTGCGGAACTCTTCAGACGGGCATTCACAGATGTAAGCGTGGCCACACCCGATAAGTTTCTCAGTGTACTCGTAATAGATCGGTAGACGGTCGCTTTGGATGTACTCTTCGTCTACTTTACAGCCCAACCACTTCAAGTCTTGGCGTATGCTGTCATAGAACTTCAGGGATGGCCGTTTGATTTTGGGGTCGGTATCTTCGAAACGCAAGATAAATTTGCCGTTGTATATGCGGGCGTACTCGTGGCTTAACAGGATAGCTCTTGCAGAACCCAAATGCAGCACGCAGTCAGGGTTGGGCGAGAAACGGGTGACTATTTGTTTGTATTTGTCGGCGTTCGGTAGCGACGGCAACTTTTTTTCTTCAGCTTCATGTTTCTTTTGGGTTTCAGGCCAATTCGCTTCAACAATCGCTTTCTGCTCAGTCGGTGATAAACTGTTGACTTCATTTACAACAGCGTTAATAACCCCTGAGAGTTCTTTCACTCGGCTCCGCAGTTCTGTCTTTTCTCCTAGAATCTTGCCAACCAACGCGCCTGCTTGAGCTTTTCCATCATGCCCCACAGCGTTTAGCAAGGCGGCTTTCCGAATAAACTCACGTAGTTCACTATCGTTTTCTAATGCCAAATCACATACGCTCGCTGAAATGTTACTTGTTTCGTTTTATCAAGAATTCGGCGAACGCTTTTAATTTTTCCTTAGCTTGCGGCGTGGGCAACAGTTTTTCTGTTTCACTCCAGCTTTCCATAACCATCCGTTCCGCGGTTCGTTTCACATGTTCCATGGCGTCGTATTTCTGCATCAGAGCGATGGCTTCGTCGCGGAGTTTTTGGTCGCTGGTGTGCATGTTGAGGATTTCAATTAGGCGTTTCTTATCTGCAGGTTTTGCAACTTTCAGGGTGTAGATAGCTAATAGAGAGCGTTTACCTTCGGTGATGTCGCCTCCAATGCAACCTTTGCTTTTAGCGAACTCTTCCCCGGTCAAGTCGAGGATATCGTCTTGCATTTGGAAGGCAACGCCGATGCTTTCTGCAAAGCGACCCAGCTTTTCTACTAGAGGCTTGTTAGCCTCCGACATGACTGCCGCCATTTTTGCTGCCATCCTCGCAAGAGTGCCTGTTTTGTAGGCACACATCTGCAGATAGTCTTCTTCCGCCAAGTCGTCGGCGTTAGCGATTCCTCGGTGCCATGCGATATCCATGGCTTGCCCCATGCTGAGGTTAATCATTTCCTGCACGTAAACCTCGTAAACATCCCGCTGAACCTCGGAAGAGAGTTTTGTTCTTTGTGCCATCAACGGTAGAAGCGGTAGATAGTACATGGCGTTTCCAGCGTTTACGGCGATATCCATTTGGAAAATTTTGTAGGTGCAGGGTTTTCCTCGGCGTATTTCTGAGTTGTCTTCGATGTCGTCGATGACGAGGGTTCCGTTGTGGATGACTTCGGGGATAATCGAGAAGTCTATGCAGTAATCCGCTTTTTGTCCTAGTGCTTCACAGATTAGCAAGAAGAGTGCTGGGCGCCAGCGTTTTCCGCCTCGGTCCAGCATGTCCCAGATTGGGTCAGCGATTGCCTTGTTGAGCGGTTCAAGAGTGTAACTGTACATGGCTGGGTTAACTTTGAATAGGACCGCGTCTTTGGTGAATTTTCTTGGGATGTATTTTTCGATGGCTTTATCGATTAATGGTGCCGTTTCTTCGAGAAACTTTTCGATATCCACTTTAGTGTGCTCCTCTTTTAGCGTATTTTTGCAGATTAAACCCTCTGGCTTGCAACCACTCGCCAGTCTTCCCTGTAATAACGACGGGTATCTTGGTTAAATCAACTATTTTTTCTGCCCCAACCAAAAACAGGGCATTGCGTAATTCCTCAATTAAACTTTTTAGTTTATCCTCAGTTTCCTGTGCGCTTTTCACTGCTGTTTGTAGAATAGGTTGCGAAATGCTCCCTAAACTTGCGCCTAACGCTAAAGCTTTAGCGATGTCGGTGCCACTTCGCAAACCACCAGAAGCAATCACAGGCAACTTTACGGTTTGCACCGTTTCTATCAAGCTCACTGCAGTCGGGATTCCCCAGTCCCAGAAAGCTTCCCCAGACAAAACCTGTTTAGTGGAAGTGCGGTGATATTCGACTGCCGCAAAACTTGTGCCACCAACCCCGCCTACATCGATGGCTTTAACGCCGGCATCTTCAAGCGCTTTGGCATCTTCTGCAGAAATCCCTGCACCAGTTTCCTTAACAATCACTGGCGTATCAAGTGCTCCTGCGATTTCAGCTATTTTCGCTAAAACGCCCTTAAAGTTAGTTTGACCTTCCGGCTGAACTGCTTCCTGCAACGCATTCAAATGCACTGCTACAGCATCAGCATTTATCATTTCTACGACTTTTCGCACTTCTTTTAAGCCATAACCGTGAACAAGCTGGACTCCACCGATGTTAGCGATTAAGAATGCGTTTGGCGCCATTTTTCGGGTTATGGCGTAGGTTTCTTCAAGTTTTTGGTCTTCGATAGCTGCTCTTTGGCTTCCAACTCCCATCCCCAACCCAAGTTTTTCGACGGTTTGGGCGATTGCAGAGTTTATTTGTGTGGCGTGTTCTGTTCCGCCTGTCATGGCTCCAACAATTATTGGGGCTGAGAATTTTTTGCCCAAAAAAGTGGTGGTTAGGTTGATTTTGGATTTGTTAACTTCTGGCAGTGCACGATGAATCAGTTGGATGTCTTCAAAGCCTGTAGTAGCGTTTTTGGCTTGAGCTTTGTTTCCCAAGCAGATTCTTATGTGGTCCTCTTTGCGTTTGCCAGTTTCTTCTGCCATTTTAGGTCTTCTCTATTTCAGTGCCTAACACACTTTGGTCTGTTAAGGCCCTGTAAATAGATAACCCTTTTGTGGCGCCTGTAACTGTTACATGGATTCCATGCTCAACTGCTGGGATAAGTGCAGATATTTTTCCTGCCATACCGCCTGTGACGTCTTTGCCTTGGGCTTTTCCAAGTTTAGGCTGGATAGCTTTGAGTTCGGCTAAGGTGAGTTTCTTGTATGGTTTGGCGTCTGGGTTGGTTTTTGGGTCTGCATCGAATATGCCGTCCGTGTCTGTGCCAACAACAATTTTTGATGCATTATACTTTATTGCTAAGTAGGCTACGAGTTGGTCGCCTGAGAGGATTGTGAAGCCTAACTTTTCATCTAAAACGGCGTCGCCATACATGACTGGTGTGAAATTCATTTTTTGCATGGCTTTGAGGACGGTTTCGTCGAAGAATTTGATTTTTCCGTTCTCCGTTAAGAAGCATGATGATGGTGCTATGCTTACGGCTGCGGTTTCATGCCAAATCATGGCGTCCATAACTAAGCCATTTAGCACGGTCATAACGTGATGGGTTTCGGCGAATCCCAGTTTTTGGTTTGGGTCTTCATTGTAACCGTCTTTTAAGCCATATTTTAGTGCAGTCGGATGGCCAAAACTGCCGCCTCCATGAACAACAATCAGGTTGTCGAGGTCTGCTCGCTTGATTTCTTCTGCTAAGCGGTTGATGATTTCGGTTTTTGCCGCTAATTCTCCAGTTTTGTCGGTGATGGCTGAACCGCCAATTTTTAGGATGATGGGTCTTGAATCATTCATTGTAATCGTAACCAACTATGTCTATTTGTGTTCTGCTAATTTAACATTACAGTTCATTGTATGTTTCTGTGTATTTTGATGTTTGTAGGTTTCTTAATCTTGGATGCGTCAATTTTGTTATGTACAAACTTCAATTTAAAAATGAATTGAATAAAAAAATTTAAGATAAACAAAGAAATGGCTTATTGAATCTTGACGATGTCGTTTTCTATTGTGATTTTGTTGCCTGTTTTGATTTTGCAGATATCGATTTTGTCTATGGTGGGGATTTCGCTGATGATGGCGCCGACGGCTATGATGGTTTCGCATTCCTTGTTTATCATGCCTGCGGGTGCGGTGGCGTTTTTCTTCATGCGATAGAGCGTGTAGCTGCCGACTGTGCTGCCTTTGCCTTGTGGGAAGACGAGGATTTTGTCCTTGACGCTTTGGCCGTTCAATTGGTGTCCTTTTTCGATTATTATGCCCGTGTTGGGGTCTACGCCGCCATAGAAGGAAATAGGCATCTCCGTAACCAGTGCTTCGCCTTCAGCTTTGCCTTTGTAGATTATTCTGCCTTTTAGCTGTTCCATTTTCCAGTCACCGCTGCTTCAACGCATTCTTTCATGCTGCCCATCTTGGTTTTCATAAGATTCTGCCTCGAATAGAAACATCCCTTCGCCGACGTTGTCGCTAATGATTTGAATCTGCCTTTGAGGGGTGCTACTGCCATGCATGTGTCGCAGGCAAATTTGCCGCCTGCCGCCTCAATGACTGCAGTGTAACCCCGTTGGTCCGAGAGGTGTTTAGCACTTCGGGATGTGGCAATCCAAAACTCTGTGCCCTGCGCCACTTTTTTGCCTTTCACTAACTCTGCGATTTCGGATATTTCCTTGATTGAACAGTGCGGGCAACCCACGCAAACAAGTTCAATTTCAGAAACATCGTCGTTGATGCTGTCGTAGGCATTCTTCAGATCAGATTGTTCAATTACCACTTTATCTTTAATTTGAGGTTGCTGTTCAGCTCCAGGCGTCACACCCTTCATATAGAAAAGCGGTTTTGCGCCATAGGTCACAACGGAAGCGCAGAAAGATTTGAGTTCGTCGAGTTCTGCTGTTTTTATTCCTGTGATGTATGGGATTTTGTTCTCGGCTTTCCTGCCAATCACGTAGCCCAGTGCTCCCCAGTCTGATAGTTTGGTTAATTCTGCGTTAACTTGAACATGCACATCGGGCACGCGGTTCTCATCTAAATGCAACCCGTAATTGGGGGTTTTCCCGACAAACGCTGCTGCAAGTGCGGATGGTCCACCTTCACGGTTGGTTCTTGCGCCCAAGACAGAGTTGGCGAATGTGACTGCGCTGCTTTCTGACCATGCGAGGTGCTCGCCGTAGAGCGGCAAGTTGCCGATTAGATAGGGCGTGCAGGTGCAGCTGATAATGATTCCCATGCGTTTGAAAGCGTCAATGACAAGGTTCTGTTTTTCAGCGAATTCGGGGCTGATTCCGAGTTGCTGCCAGTTTTCAAGGTCCATGCCCGCTGGGTTTAATGTGGTGAGGACTTTGACTCTGCCATCAACCGCGAGTTCATTTAGGAATTCTAAGCCTGCATCGCCGAGGTTATGGTAAGACACGCCTGCTACTTGGACGCTGCCTACTTTGATTAGGTCTTTTGCTCCGAAAATCTCGCCTAATGCGACGAGGATTTCCATGCTTTTGCGTACGGCGTAGCCTTCTTTGCCATCCAGCATAGCTTGTTCTTGTTTAGTTAGTTCCATGCTAATCACAGGTATTTGTTTAAGTCAACTTTGATGTAGTCCACTTTCTTAAAACCCTTCCCCGTCGACACCAACGGTGCCGTGGCATCTAGGCCTGCTTTGGCGGTTGTGGCTTTTTTGCCCTCGGAGAGGTCGCCTGAGGGGTCAAGCGATGAACCCGGCTGGTTAGAAAGGATGACAACGTTCTTGTCGGCTTGGAGTCTTGTGGCGATCGCCCATTCCACGTCCTGTGGGTCGTAGATGTTTATGTCATCGTCCACAATGACGCAGTGTTTGAGGGATCCATGTCCTTTGAACGCGGCGGCTATGGCTTTTTTGCCGTCGTCAGCATTCTGCTTTTTGATTTGCACAACAGCGTGAAGCCAGCTGCATCCGCCCGGCGTAACGTAGACGTCTTTAACTTGGCACACCTTGCCGACTTCGCTGTAGATGGTGGGTTCTTTGGGCATACCCATGAGGAATTTGTGTTCGTTTTTGCCTGCGAGGATGGTTTGGTAGATAGGGTTTTTCCGGTGGGTGATGCATTTGATTTCTACGACAGGTTGTTGACGTTCACGGTCAACGATACCTGTCAAGTCAAGGAAGGGACCTTCCGTCGCTTTCTCTTTGGTGATGCGCCCTTCCAAGATGAATTCGCTGTCAGCAGGAACTTCAAGGTCCACCGTTTTGCATTTGACCAAATCAGTTTTTTCTAATGCGTTTGCCATTCCCAATTCGTCTGCCCCCATTGGCAGTGTTGTAGCCGCCGAAAGAAGCACCGCAGTGGAGTTGCCAACGCAGAATGCTATGTCGAGTTCGCCTCCTGCCTTCTTGAGTGCAGAGTCTGTGCCTCGGTTCTCGACGATTCGCGCTACAAAATGGTTTTTGTCTTTGAGCATTAAGCGGTGGAAACACATGTTTCTGCCCAGTTCGGGGTCTTTTACGATGGCAACTGCTGAGGCGATGTATTTGCCGCCGTCCCGCTCAGTGTAATGCATTATAGGCAGCTTGGTTAAATCAACGTCTGTTTCTACGACTTCTTGGCAAGCCCCATTCGCTACGACTTGTGGCGCCATGGGATGCTCAATTGCACTCAGCAGCTTGGGGAGCAGTTGGATTTTTTGAATGCCCAATGAACGCGCAATGTAATCCTTGGAGGAGACCAGTCCAGCCACGACAGGGTATGAGGATTCTTTGATTTTTTCAAAGTAGATTGGTTTTTCAGCGTTTGCGTTTATGACGCCTGCCATCTCATATTCGACTGAGACAGCCTTTGTAATCTTTGTTAATTCACCGTTCTTTTGAAGTTCGTCTATGAACTTTCTTACGTCCATTTGGTTCGCCTTTAGCCAATTTAGCTTGTTGCCTTCTTAAAAAACAATCGTAACCAAACCGCATTTTTTTCTTTGTGGGGATGGGTGGCTTCGGAGTGTTCCCGTCCCATCCTCTAGCTTGGATACGTTTGGTTTTTTGGTTTGGGCTGTTTTTCAGCTGTTGTTGGGATGGGTGGAGTGGAATTTTTAATCGCAAGCCTATGTTGCGCTATGTTAGTGTGGATGGGATGGGGATGGGGAAGTATGTTGCCGTTGATGAAATTTGGTATAGCGATGTAAGACTTCGGGGTTTGCTTGGGGAATGAAATTGCTTGTTTACTGTCGACTAGTTTTTTAAGCGTCCATCTGCAATCTTGAGATATGACTGGTAAAATCTGGACCGCTCAACAAGAAGCTGAACTAAAAACGCTCGTCGAAGCCGACTCAAATGTCGATGAAATTGCCGCTAAACTCCAAAAAACCCCCAAAGCAATAATCACAAAAGCTCAACGCTTAGGTTTGCAGCTTCAAGCGGAAGGCTACGTGAACAATTCTATAGTCATCCCTAAAGAGTTGCTAAGTGTTGAAGAAGCTCTCAAGATGTTGGCGGGTGCCCTTAAAGCCTCGATTAAACCTGGGCTCAACAGATTGGATGTTCAACGTTTGGAGGCGGTAGCGAACATTTCTAAAACCTACAAGGACCTCCTAGCCGACTATGTTCATTA
>Ga0182021_10011129_pt1 | contig 10671 bp, 10 predicted proteins | sample 612E3MmetaG_FD_120493 | JGI IMG/M metagenome (GOLD analysis project Ga0182021, IMG submission 120493) | Permafrost microbial communities from Stordalen Mire, Sweden - 612E3M metaG (Illumina Assembly) | ecosystem: Environmental > Terrestrial > Soil > Wetlands > Permafrost | place: Sweden...
GACTATGGTATAAAGAGTATAAGAGTGTATTATCCTGAGGGCACAACTAATTTTACCCCGTATCTCAGCAAGATGGCGGAACAGGGCACGCAGGTAATTTTCTCAGGGGGGAGTATACTAGAACTGGCTCTTATGGCCAAGCAGAGGTTGACTATGGGTTATAAGTGGCCCTTGGTTGAGAATGCTGCCCAGATAGACCCTAAAATGTTCATACAGATTTGCGGCAGCAGCGAAGCTGCCCAAGGTGTAATAAGCGACCGTCCGGCGCCCTGGGAGTTGAAAAAGACAACTGTCGCACCCAGGTACTTGGAAATGGCGAAGAAAATGGACCAGAGATTCACAGAAATCCATGGCAAGCCCATAAGTAACTTTGGAGCTTTTGCTTCCGCAGCTGGTCAGATGGCGCAATATTTCGAGGCCGCACAGATGGCTGGTTCCATTGATCCTGATAAAGTGATGAGCGCATTCAGGGGCGGGACATTTGAGACATTCCTGGGGAAGTACACCCTGTCTGGTAGTAAGCTATACGGAGCCCCGGTGGTCTTCGGTTATCCCTGTGCCATGGGTCAGATTCAGGGAGATAAAGAAGTTTATTTTGGAGAATACCCGATGCCCGATGTGGATATGTGGGTGGAGAAGGAGGATCAATAGTGGCGGCTGGGTATCATCACGTTATGGTTAATAACGGTTTTCTCGCATAAAGATGCGTAGGCTTTGAGCTTGGTTATCTTTCTGCGCTTTGCTGGAAGTTGAATTAAGAAGGAAGCGGTTTTCTCATCGAAGACCATTACGCCGGTACCATGATGAGAACAATCGTGAAGAAATCTTTCGTCTACCTGGTATGGGAAAACCAGGTAACCCTTATCGTAGCAGCCTGATAGTTCTCCAAGTATATTCAGAGCTGCCGAAGGTTTCTCTGCAGCACACATAATCATCATGCATTCTGAGGCTGGGATTTTGTATTTATCGACAGTCCAACTTGCCCCGCCGTCCTGTTCTATCCTGCTTTTCACCCAGCCGTTTTCCCTGGCTTCATCCAGTATTCCATAAACCAAGTTACGCTCGTAGCCTGTCTCCCTGAGTATATCTTCAGCCGACATCCATTCATTTGAACTCAGCATGTATATTATTCCAACAGGGGCCGCACCCTTTTCTAAGCGCAGTGTTACTTCTGTTGCCCTGGGTTTCACTGCCAGTACATCAGGTGTATGCGAGACATCAGGGACTTCGGGGGATATTTCGGAATAATAGCCCTTGCCTGATAAATAGGCGCCGGTTATATAACGGAGCTGGTCTGATTTAATCATCCATGCTGTTTTTCCGGTTAATCACGCGGGACGGTAACGGTTCCATCCCTCTTGGTGACACAAAAAACAATGTCGCACCGCTGGACCTTTTCAGCAGGTCCTTGCGGTTCCGGCATGATCAATGTAAGTGCGCCTTTTGGACAGGCCTCCACGCATTTGTTGCATCCGTTGCAGTTAACCATACATGAACTGATGATCTGGTGATGAATATCTTCCAACCTTTGTGGCGCCCCGGGTTCCACGGGCGGGGTTTCGGAATTTATGAACCCGATGCAGTTGGGGCCAGCATCGAGACAGGATTTAACGCACTTCAGACAGAGGACAGCATTCCCGCACAGATCGGTATCAACTTCGATCATTGGCCTTGGTGTTATATAGTAATATTCATCCATTTCCTTGCTCCTCAACTTCTCTTTGGTGCCTACCAGTTATCTACAAGAGAAGGAAACGTTGTACGGTCAACCAACCGAACTGCTCCTTTTGGACAGACTGAGCGGCACAACCCGCAGCCGAAACAGAGCTGTGGATCGATGTACATTATCCTGTCCGCCGGGGAGTACTTCATAGCTCCAAACTGGCAGCGATGCTGGCATGCCGGATAGCTCTTGCAGCCGTCTTTGCACCTTAGCGGATCAACTATCGAAACATATTCTCCCTTGCGCTGTGAATTCATAGTGCCGTAATCGATTCTGAACTTGGTAGGAACACAGTCGGTTGCTGTGCAATGGCACATAACAATGGACGGGATACCATCCGAGTTTACCCCTGCATGCCAGATGGAATGAAGGAATCCCTTTTTATCGCAGTCTCTTTCGAAATCCTTAGCTTCTTCTTTTGTCAGGATTTCTGTATCATTTTCCCAGGGTCTTTCTTTTAAAGCCGTTTTCGCAACCGGCCAGAAGAAAAGACAGCGCTTTACGTCAGTGCGTCCGAAATACCTGCGGCAGGCACAGTTCATCAGCAGGAAAGGTTCCTGGCAGAGGTCAAGTATTTTTAAAGCATCCTCGAGAGGTACAATTTGACCGCCATGGGCAGTTAAATTTTCCGCTGACATGTTAAAGTAGCCTGTATTAAACAGGTCGGACATCATAACATCGGCCTGTGCCATGGCTCCGACCTCAAATGTATTCTTGCCGGCGCCGCCCAACATCCTAACAGTGCCCTCATGAATTTCAGCGCTAAAAAGTTCATCCCGGTAATTCTCGGGATTTAAATACCATTTGGTGCCGTTACCATACTCTGCACAATACTTGCACATTACGAACCTCTCTTCACCGAATTATTGCTTGCCGGAGAAAACATCAAGAGGAATAATAATACCCATCCAATCTTATCCCGTATCAGACTCCATGGATTACATGATCATTATAGGGTGTTTCAAAACAATAATAAAAGAACGGCTTCCGCTTGCTGTAAATTATGCGTGTGCTATAATTTTCGTTATCAAAGCGGTGGTTAGCGGAGGCTTATGCTATGAACGGTAATAAGGCTGTTTTATGTTCGCTGCTCTTGATTTCTATTCTTGTGGCTACATTGACTGCTGCCTGTGCTCCTGAGGCGACAACGTCTACCCAAGAAAAAACCTTGAAACTGGGTTGTATAATGCCTTTCAGCGGCCCTGCTGCTCAATATGGCCAAAGGGGGAGATATGTAGCGGACGTGTATGTTGATCTGGTCAATGAAGACGGTGGAGTCAAAATAGGCAATGACGTCTACAAGGTGGCGCTTAACTGGGGTGATGATCAGTTTGCGCCGGCTCCTGCAGCGGCGGCAGCCAAGAAGCTTATTTACGATGATGGAGTCATTGCTATCGTTGGGTATATCGGCCCGGGATTTTCAGCACTCAGTCCTGTTACCAATCCCGAGAAGGTCATCCTTATCTCCAGGACAGGAGGAATAATTTATAATCCCAAGACCGATCCTTACGTTATTTTTGGTACTCCAACCGGGGAGATAACTTTAAATCAGGCACTAGCTATCATGAAGGCACACCCGGACCTGCACGTATTGGCCTGGACCGGGACAATGGATGACCGGCGTATATCAGAATCTGCTTTTGAGATAATCGACAAGCGCCTGGAAAAGGAATTCGGCATTAAGAGTGTACGCGTTTATTACCCGGTGGGCACAACGAATTTTACACCATACCTGTCTAAGATGGCGGAACAGGGGACCGAGATCATTTTTGTCGGTGGTACCATATTGGATGTTGCTTTGATAGCCAAGCAGAGATGGCAGATGGGATATAAATGGCCTATTGGTCAAACTTCCGACAGCTTGACGGACATCTTTTTTGGAGTTTGCGGAAAGGATGCTGCGCAGGGCATCATAGGCAACCGCACCGTTCCCTGGGAGTTGAAGCAGGTGAAAGTGGCGCAAAAATACCTGGATATGGCCCTGAGGATTAAAGACAGATATCAACAGAAGTACGGTAAACCCCTCACTGACTACGGCCCTTTCTCACAGGTAATCACTCATCTTTCCCAGTACTTTGAATGTGCGCAACGAGCCGGAACAACGGACCCTGATATTATGATGAAGACATTCAAGGGCGGGACATTCGATACTTTCCTGGGAACGTATACCTTCTCAGGAACTAAGACCTACGGAGCGCCGGTGGTTTTCGGTTATCCCTGTGCCATGGGCGTCATTCAGGGTGATGATGACGTCTATATGGGCGAATACCCGCTTAAAGATGCCGATATGTGGTACGACTACTTCAATCCACAATGAATTTGCCTGGACCAGGCTGATATATCATCCGGCTTCCCATTTTTACAGGTGTCCAACCCCCGGTATCTGTGTTAATTTAAGGTAACTATCCCTTGACATGGTGTATAGATTGTGATAGACTATACTCAAGTGAGGGATAGAAAAATGAAAAGCAAACAGATTAAATACCCAGCGAAACGATTTGACAAAATGTTCCCTGATAACGATGCCTGTTTGGAATGGCTTTTGAATAAACAATACCCAAACGGCATTGAATGTCCGAAGTGCAAGAAAGTTACTAAACACCATAAACTTGCGAAACAACCTGCTTATGAGTGTGATTACTGCGCACATAAGGTCAGCCCACTCGCTAAGACAATATTCCGCAAATCCTCTACCCCTCTTAAAGTATGGTTTGAAGCCATGTTCTGGATGGCTACTACCCGATCCGGTCATTCTGCTAAAGAATTGCAACGCAGAACTGGTGTAACCTACAAAACCGCTTGGCGTATGTTTACACAGATTCGCACACTTCTTGACGAAAATCCTGGTATGTTCACGAATGAAGTTGAAGTTGACGAAACCTATATGGGCGGTGCCCGGCATGGTACTCGTGGACGTGGAGCCGAAGGTAAAACTGCCGTGATCGGGATTGTTCAGAGACATGGCAAGGTCACTAGCAAGGTTGTTACGGATACTAAACACTCTACGGTTATGCCGTTGATTCAAAAGAACGTGGTCAAGAAAGCCATGATTTACACTGACGAGTATCCGGTCTATGACGCCATTGACAAACTCGGTTACAAGCATGAAGAAGTCAATCATTCCAGCGGTCAGTACATCAACGGTAACGCCAGCACCAATACTATTGAAGGTTACTGGTCTTTGGTCAAGCGTGGCATAAGCGGCGTTTATCATGCTGTTAGTCCGAAGTATCTTCAATCATATCTGAATGAATATCAGTTTCGTTACAACCATCGTCTTGAGGAAGCTCCGATGTTTCTGACGATGCTTGATCGGATTCAGTCTTAATCGCCTTGCTAAGAAAGTTAAGAAACTGTTCTTCGGTGATGTCTCGTTTGATTATTTTACGTTTCGTCATTTGGTTCCATGCTACCAACATCAGTCGGTAAAAATGGCGGGGCAAGTTGCCCGGTTTTAAAAACAGCAGTTACATTAAATGTATTCTTACCCACCATTTTGATTTTACCCTTAATTTCTCCAATCGGTAATTGTTTGGATGCTCTATTGATCCCGTTAATCTTACACTTGATAATACCTGATAAAAGCGGGCTGCAATATAGGGCAACGCTAAAACAATGCAAAATAATTCGGTGATGGTCGGACGTAATAAGTAAGGTGCCATGATTCGCAGTACGTAATTTATAGGTTCTGCCATCCCGACCCTTACCAGCATGATAAATATGTAGTGTTGGGCTACTAGTAAAACTAAGCGGATATCTTGGATCATGATTCGTGTATCTGACATATAGTGGCATCAACATGAAGTAGCTTATTTGGGTTGCCTGATATACTTCAATGTCAGCCACTTTTTCTATAGACCATGAGGGCTGATATTGATGCCAATATCTCAAACTTCTGAAAAAACGGCTTATTACCTGTGTTAATCCTAGATGGGTTTTTCGCCATTCAATATACCACTGGAAAAATGCTATTAGCCCAATAATAGGTAGCCCAAGGGCAAAGATAACTGCACCCCAAAAAAGTGCAGGTAAAAACCATGGTACAGCCTGTCCGCAATAATTGGTACTAGCGTATGCATAGGCGCTGAATAATGCCGCGGAGCCTGCCACTAGTGCTGCCCCCCCACGCGGTAAATGACTTAACTCCCACCAATATAGCTTATCACATTTTGTACACCCTGTAAAGGGATACTTACCTAATACTTATTTAAATTAGCGGAAATATATCTGATTTAATGCCGGCAAAGTCATATCGGGTAAAATTCCCAGTATGGCTTTATTTCTGTGAATATAGGATTGGCATTACTGCTATATCCAGGTTATCAGTTTATACAAGGTGGGATATGTAATGATGGTCGGATATTCTCAATATAGATCTTTCGTTTTGATTACTATTGGTACCGTGGATTTTCTCTGGTGTGGCCGAGGGGCGGACTTGTTATTGAGTGATATTTCTGTGGCGGAACAACTGCCTGAGATACAACTTAAATTAAAACATAATTCAGGCTACATTTGCACATATTTACTTTTAATAACTGCTATGTTATTATCGACGGGTAAAATTATCATATCGAAGTATAAATTTGCAAAAACGATTCAGGGAGAGGTAAATGGATAGTAAAGATACGGGACCGGAGCAGTATGCGTTAGATCCTGCCGATTTTTATCTGGATGAAGCAGACGACTCCGTTCACGATACTTTGTCCCCAATAAATTACGAGTGGTGGTATTTTGATGCTACTTTCGATAACAATTACTCAATGGCATCTATCTGGTGGGTACTATCAAGCGCCGGAAAGGAAGGTGGGATAGTAAAAGAGCGGTTTATAGATTTCTCAGTATATGACCCGGCTGGTAAAAAAATAATGGTAAAGAAGCCGTTTGATAACAGCGCCGTATCCATCTCTACTGAGAAATGCGATGTAAAGATGGGTGATAACCGGGTTTTTGGTGAGCCCCCCATATATAAAATGCATTTTCTTGCCGATGGTTTAGGGGCAGACCTTGAGTTTAAGAGCCTTGTTCAGGGTTACAGGTCTCCCCCGGACGGCACCGCCTATTTCAGCATGAATCCTTTAATATATATGGGCTGGACAATTGCACAGCCGCGGGCCAAGGTCAAGGGCAAACTAACGGTTAATGGTAAGGAGATGAATGTCACCGGTACAGGTTATCATGATCATAACTGGGGCAATACCAGTATAGGCGATTTATATGACTACTGGTATTGGGGCAGGATTTTTCTTCCAGGGCATACCTTCATATATTCGGTAGGCCAACTTGGAGAATGTATGGATCATGCACCTATTAATGTAGTTATGTCCTTTGAAGGCGACAAGCTGGTCGATATGTCCCAAGAAATAGTTGGTGAACCCTATGATTTCGTTATGGACCACGAGACGGGTATTGAATATCCTAGAAAACTGGTTTTGAAGATAGACAGCGAAGTAGTGAAGGGTGAGATTACTCACAACTTAAAGAATCTTATTGAAAGCTATCCTCTCCCTGCAGGTTACCCCCTGTTGAATAATGAAACCACCACTTACGGACACGGGGCTGTGCGTTTCTTCTCCGATTGCACTGTAGAGCTGTTGGTAAACGGCAAAAAGGTCAAGCACAGTACCGCACTAATACACGAGTTCATGAAACCCTAGGCAAATCGGCAATTAGATGAGTTAGAATATCTCGGGGATTCGTTATAACGCGTTGTATAATTTGAAGTTTTATAGCAGTTCCAATTTGCCTGTATTATTATGATCCTGGCTTAAATGGCAGATTGGAGAGGAGATGTCAATGAAAATTAGGAATGCATTAACTTACCTTCTATTGTTGGTTTGTATCGGGACCTTGATAATTACCACGGCCTGTGGAGCTGGATCCTCAACCCAGCCTGCAGCAGAACAAAAAACACTTAAAATCGGTTGTCTTATGCCGTTCAGCGGGCCTGCGGCAATGTATGGTGAGCGGGGCAGGCAGATAGCCGATGTATACATCGAGCTCCTGAATGAAGACGGTGGTGTAAAAATAGGCAACGATGTCTATAAAGTAGATCTTACCTGGGGCGACGATCAGTGGACTCCGGCTGGGGCAGCAGCGGCAGCCCGTAAGCTTATTTACGATGATGGAGTTATTTCCATCATGGGCTATATTGGCCCCGGATTTTCAGCATTAAGCCCTGTCACCAACCCTGAGAAAGTCATACTCATCACCAGGACAGGGAGCCTTATTTACAGTCCCAAAAAGGATCCTTACGTTATCTTCGGGACTCCCACAGGGGAGATTACTTTGAATCAGGCACTGGCTGTCATGAAGGCACACCCGGACAAGCATGTACTGGCCTGGACCGGGAACATGGATGACCGGCGTATATCGGAATCTGCTTTTGATGTTATTGACAAGCGCTTTGAGAAGGAATTTGGCATAAAAAACCTGCGCGTTTACTTCCCGACTGGTACCACGAATTTCACGCCATACATTGCGAAAATGGCGGAGCAGGGGGCCGAGGTAGTATTTATCGGCGGCACGCTACTCGACACTGCGTTATTTGCCAAGCAGAGATGGGAGATGGGTTACAAATGGCCCATAGGACAAACATCTGACAGCCTGGTGGATATAACTTTTAGCATTTGCGGCAAAGAAGCTGCGCAGGGCATAATGGGAAATCGGGAGAATCCCCTGGAATTGAAACAAGTCACTGTAGCGCAGAAATACCTGGATATGACACAGAGGATGTTGGACAGATACAAGCAGAAGTATGGTAAGCCACTTGATAATTACGGTATATTCTCAATATTCATCACTCACCTGTCACAATATATCGAATGTGCGCAGAGCATCGGCACCACGGACCCTGATGCGATGATGAAGGCCTTCACGGGTGGGACCTTTGATTCGTTCCAGGGCAGGTATACCTATTCAGGGGCCAAGACTTACGGCGCGCCTGTGGTCTTTGGTTCTCCCTGTGGCATGGGTATAATCAAGGGTGATGAAGATGTGTATTTGGGCGAATACCCGCTCAAAGATGCCGATATGTGGTATGACTATTTCAACCCGGGTAAATAATTTACCTGCAATGGATTCGGCATTAACTTCACCGCGTGTGGTTAAGAAATCATAAAATCGAATATGATCGGTCTGAAGCAGACCAGTAAAAAGGGGGCGTACATTTTATGTACGCCCCCTTTGCTTATGCTTTGTGCTAACTATTTATCGGGTGTCACAAACCAGGTCGATTCTGCTACCAGGTTGGGGTCGAACAATTTCTTGATATGCTTCTCATAGGTCATGAAGTCCAGGCAGTAAGGTGCAGCCTTTTTCTGTGCTGCCTCGCCCGGGCTGAGACAACCCTCGAACGAGCCCATGCCAAGGCTCCACTTGGGAAGCAGTGAATCCACCTCAGCAATAATATTCCTGGTTGCCTGTACTGACTCAGGATCAAGCATATCGTATACACAAACGGATTCCACGTGGCTGCCCCAGTCTCCCAGGGCCGCTCCCCACGGAGACTCGCCGGAATAAGAAATTTTACCGGCCGCCTCATATTTGGCCCATATTTCCTCCGCGCAACGCCTGGAGATATTTCCCATGGCATCCCAGGCCTCCTGCGCGCCTACGGCAGAGACGAACCTGCCGCTCAAACGGAAGAGCCTCTGTGTCCCCTGTCCTGTAACCAGGTTATAAAACAGCGCTGCCTGTATCTGGCCTTCCAGCGGAAAATTCATTACTTCATACTTATCCAATAATTTTTCGATGAGTTCTTCCTTGTATTTCAACTCACGCGGTGATGCCGCGTCCATCAGGAAGCTGGCAGAGAATTTATACATCTCCGCCGCTTCAGGCGGCGAGTCTTTGATCATGTTCCAGAACTCATCATTGGATTCAGTCATAAGCATGCTGGATACAGCTAATCCACTGCGCTGCAAACCATGTGCGAGACACTCTTCCACTACTGCCATAAGGAAATCGGTCATATGCTCGCGGCTTTGAAAAATAAGCTGGTATACACGTAAATTCTCAGGGAGATCATATTCATAGAGATTTGTCTTGCCTTTTGCCTTGATCGAAGTCGGCCCGTACCATGGGGTCAGCTTAACTGCCGCCCGAGTGACTATGCCCATTCCGCCGTTAGGGCCGGAGAGTCCGCGCATGATACCTCTCAGGCTGGGGCCGGGTCCGTCACCGCTGAACCAGCCGGAATCCGTCCCCAGGGTGCCAACGCGTAGTATATTGCCATCCGGCAGTACCCATTCGACACCCAGCGGTGTGCGGCCGCCATAGTCGGTACTGACATTACTGGTCCCGCAGCCGAAATGCGAGGTAGAACTGGCAATAATCGTAGCGCTGGGCCCGCAGCCCACGGAGTGAGGCCGCAAGCCTTGCTTGAATGTCTCCGTTGTAAGGAACCCCGCTGAAACATAGGGTTCAACCACTGCAATTTTATTTTTCTTATCTATCTCAACGATCCGGTTCATACGTCGCAGGTCAACCGGGAGGAAAGGCTCCTTAGCTGATATCGCTGGTACTTCCCAACCGGAAGAATGAGCGCGGTACTTTATATTAAAGCGGTTGCATACTTTTACAACGCCCTGCACCTCTTCGGTGCTGCCGGGCATAACCACGGCGGGGGGCCTGGCTGAAAACACATCCCCGTAGTGTACTTCGTTGGCCCATATAAAGCAGTATCCGTCCAAGATGGCAGGTTCTTCCGAGATATTATCAGGTCCAACGATATCTTCAAGCGCCCGGTAAGCTTCTCTTGATAAACTCATTTTTCTAACCTCTTTCCTATAATGCCTTCTGAACAAGGTCGACAATGTCGAAGACTTCTATCTTGTTGCCGGTTTCTTTGACTGCATCCGTGAAGTTACGCTTGCACCAACCGCAAGCGCTTACGAGTGCCTCTGCGCCAACATCTTTTGCCTCCTTTATCCTCTCGGAGGCAGTCCAGA
>Ga0182021_10011130_pt1 | contig 10670 bp, 6 predicted proteins | sample 612E3MmetaG_FD_120493 | JGI IMG/M metagenome (GOLD analysis project Ga0182021, IMG submission 120493) | Permafrost microbial communities from Stordalen Mire, Sweden - 612E3M metaG (Illumina Assembly) | ecosystem: Environmental > Terrestrial > Soil > Wetlands > Permafrost | place: Sweden...
ATGCATCAGGAGGCTTCCTCCGAAAAAGAAAAAATCAACATGGGATTTTTCGGCTGATACAGCGAGTTTTTTCAGCGACACTGCTGTTGATTTATCCGGATCAACAAGTACAGCGAACTTTTTCCTGCCTTGTTCAGAGTCCTTTGTGAGTTTGTCTATGAAATCCATCTGCCTTGCCTTAAAAAATTGCTTTTGCGATCTGGCGGATATTTTCCGCAATACCTACGGTAAAATAATGGAGCACCGGAACTCCATGGGCCAGTAATTCTTTCGACTGGTTGACCCCCCATTCAATACCAAGATTAAAGACTTCATCATTGGATTTGCATTTCTGGACTTCCTTTGACAGCTCTTCCGGGATATCTATATAAAACACCTGAGGCAGGATATTCAGTTCCCTGATAGTGCATATAGGTTTTAACCCGGGAATGATGGGGACGGTGATCCCTTCTTTCCTGCATGCATCCACGAAGGCAAAATACTTTTTATTGTCGAAAAACATCTGGGTGATGATGAACTCGGCACCGGCATCGATCTTGGCTTTCAGATATTTCAGGTCATAGGGCAGATTGGGTGATTCGATATGCTTTTCGGGATATCCTGCAACCCCGACGCAGAAATTGGTTTTGAAAGTATGCTGCATTTCATCGTCCAGGAATTTCCCGTTGTTCATTGCGGCAATCTGGCCCACCAGTTCATTCGCATGGGAATGGCCATTCCCTTCAGGGATAAAACTCCTCAGGGTTTTGGGAACATCCCCCCTCAATGCCAGGATATTATCAATACCCAGGTAGTGAAAATCGATCAGGGCATATTCAGTTTCCTCCTTTGAAAATCCGCCGCAGATAAGATGCGGGACAACCTCCACATTGCCGTATTTATTCTTTATTGCAGCTGAAATGGCGACGGTTCCCGGCCTCTTCCTGATGGCCTTCTTCTCCAGGAGACCGCTGGGATGTTTTTTATACACCACTTCTTCCTGATGATAGGTCACATTGATGAACGAAGGATTATAATCCATCAACGGATCTATCACCCTGTAAATGCTCGTAATATTGTTCCCCCTTAACGGAGGCAGAAGCTCAAAGGAAAATAATGTTTTATCTGATTGGTTTATAATATCGATGACACGCATGGTTCAATAGTTTAAGTTCATATGGAGCAGCTTTTCGGACCTTTCAACACTTATACCTTTCCGGCGGGCATAATCTGTAATCTGGTCCCTGCTGATCTTTCCAAGGTTGAAATATTGTGAAAGGGGATGAGAAAAATAGAACCCCGAAACGGAAGCTGCCGGATACATGGCATAGTTTTCGGTAAGCTGGATATCCACTTTTGCTTCGGCTGACAGGAGGTCGAACAGAACCCGTTTCTCGGAATGTTCAGGACAGGCGGGATATCCGGGCGCAGGCCTGATACCCTGATATTCCTCGCGGATCATGGCCGTCACATCAAGAGCTTCATCTTTGGCATAACCCCAGAATTCCTTCCTTACCCGCTGATGCATGTTTTCAGCAAATGCTTCAGCAAGACGGTCAGCCAGAATCTTTATCATAATGGCATTATAATCATCCAGTTCTTTCTCAAACTCGGCAGCCCATTCTTCCACCCCGAGTCCTGCAGTAACTGCGAAACAGCCGATAAAATCTATAAGACCCGAATCTTTCGGGGCAATAAAGTCAGCCAGGCAAAGATTGGGAACTGCAGCATCTTTCTGTTGCTGGTTACGAAGAAACCTGAAAACAGTCAGGACCTTTGAACGCTGTTCATCATCATAAACCTCAACATCATCACCGGTGGAATTGCAGGGATACAGCCCGATAACACCCCGGGCAATCAGCATTTTTTTCCGGAGGATATCATTCAGCAGCAACTGTGCATCATCAAAGAGTTTCCTGGCTTCCATGCCTTTAACCGGGTCTTTGAAAATCAAAGGATATTTCCCGCTGATCTTCCAGGAATGGAAAAAGAAGGTCCAGTCGATAAACGGGACAAGATCTTCAAGCGGATAGTCATAAAATACCTTGGTGCCGGTCATATGCGGCTTGAAAATCGTGGCATTTTTCCATTCCGCCTTCAGCTTGTTTTTCCTTGCTTCACTCAGGGTTATATAAGAATGATCAGCTTTAATGTCATAACGACTGCGGATATCGGAGTAATTCTTTTTCACGGTATTCAGGAAACCGGTTCTGTTTTCCGGGGAAAGCAGGTTTGCAGCAACTCCCACGGCTTTTGAGGCATCTTTTACATGGATCACTCCGTGGGGATATTCCGGTTCCACTTTCACCGCTGTGTGGATTTCGGAGGTTGTGGCTCCTCCCAGAAGCAGGGGCATGGTTAATTTTTCCCTTTTCATCTCCCTTGCCACATGGACCATTTCTTCAAGGGAAGGTGTAATGAGGCCCGAAAGTCCAATAATATCCACCTGATGTTCCCTGGCTGAAGCAATGATCCTTTCCGGAGGTACCATTACTCCCAGGTCAATCACTTCATAGTTATTGCAGGAGAGGATGACCCCTACAATGTTTTTACCTATATCATGCACATCGCCTTTTACGGTGGCCATCAGGATCTTCCCGTTGGGCCTGGCGGCTGTCCCTCCTGCTTTTTTCTGTTCTTCTATCCTCGGGGTAAGAATCGCCACAGCTTTTTTCATCACCCTGGCACTTTTCACCACCTGGGGAAGGAACATTTTTCCGCTCCCGAAAAGGTCCCCGACAATATTCATACCGTCCATAAGCGGCCCTTCAATGATCTTCAGCGCTTCTTCAAATAAAGGCAGAACTTCCTCTATATCCTGATCAATGAACTCGGTTATTCCCTTGATCAGCGCGTGCTGGAGACGTTTTTCAACCGGAAGGGCCCTCCATTCTTCGGCCTTTTTTTCTTTTTCCGGACCCTGCAGCATCCTCTCCGCAAATACCAGCATCCTTTCGGTGGCATCTTTCCTGCGGTTCAGGATCACATCTTCAACAAGTTTCAGGAGCACCTTGTCAATCTCATCATAGACCGGCAGCTGGCCTGCATTTACAATACCCATGTCAAGTCCTGCCTGGATGGCATGATAAAGAAAGGCCGAATGCATGACTTCCCTGAGATGGTCATTCCCGCGGAAAGAAAACGAGAGATTGCTTATCCCGCCGCTTACCCTGGAATGCGGCAGATTTTCCTTTATCCAGCGTGTGGCACGCAGGAAATCCACGGCGTAATTGTTATGTTCCTCAATGCCCGTAGCTATGGTGAGAATATTCGGATCAAAAATGATATCCTCGGGCCTGAAATCCGCTTTTTCCAAAAGGAGGTCATACGCTCTCCGGGCAATACCGGTCCTTCTTTCCAGTGTAGTAGCCTGTCCTTCTTCATCAAAGGCCATGACTACGACGGCAGCTCCGAATTTCCTGATGAACCTGGCATGTTCAAGGAAGATCTTCTCCCCCTCTTTCAGACTTATGGAATTTACAATACATTTACCCTGTACACATTTAAGCCCGGCCTGCAAAACCGTCCATCTGGATGAATCGATCATGACCGGGACCCTGGCTATGTCCGGGTCGGAGGCGATCATATTCAGGAAATTCACCATGGCTTTTTCCGCATCCAGCATAGCTTCATCCATACTGATATCGATCACCTGGGCTCCGTTCTCCACCTGCTGGCGGGCTACAGACAGGGCTTCCTCATATTTTTCTTCCCTGATCAGGTGTGCGAATTTTTTTGAACCGCTGACATTTGTCCTTTCCCCTATGTTAATAAAATTGCTGCCCTGGTAAATGATGAGCGGTTCAAGGCCGCTGAGATGCAATTCATGCTTTCTTTCAGGGATCTTCCTGGGTTCCGCCCCGGCAGCAAGTTCTGCAAAACGGGCTATATATTCAGGCGTTGTGCCGCAACATCCCCCGACCAGGTTGACGAAGCCGTGATCCAGAAAATCTTTAATATACGCCGCCATTTCCGAAGGAGGCTGGTCATATTCTCCCAGCTGATTGGGAAGTCCGGCATTGGGATATGCAATAACAGGAAAAGGAGCTTTCTCCGACATCTCCTGAAGATAGGGTCTCAGTTCCTTTGCACCCAGTGCGCAATTCAGTCCAAATGCAAAAAGGTTAAAATGAGACAGGGAGTAAATGAAGGCTTCAAGTGTCTGCCCCGAAAGCGTTCTTCCCGAAAGATCGGTTATGGTTCCTGAAGCAATCACAGGGAAACTATGCTGAAGCCCCCTGGATTCCAGTTCATCAAATATGGCAATCAGTGCTGCTTTTGCATTCAGGGTATCGAAGATGGTCTCAACCATCAGGATATCGGCCCCTCCATCGAGCAGTCCCCTGGCCTGTTCACGGTAGGCCTCATACAAAGTATCAAAGCTTACCAGTCTGAATGCCGGGTTCTGAACATCAGGTGAAAGTGAAGCGGTCTTGTTTGTAGGTCCCATGGAACCAGCGACCCAGCGTGGTTTCCCTGACCCCGAAGCCATGAAATTGCTCACCGTTTCTTTTGCAAGCCTTGCTGCCGCCACATTAAGTTCATAAACAAACTCTTCGGTATGATAATCTGCCTGCGAGATCCGGGTCCCGTTAAACGTATCCGTTTCTATGATATCTGCTCCTGCTTCCAGGTATTGTTCATGGATCTCCCGGATCACCTGCGGCTGGGTAAGCACAAGGATATCGTTGTTTCCCATAAGCGGATAAGGGAAATCCCTGAACCTTTCACCCCGGTAAGTTGCCTCATCAAGTTTATAACGCTGGACCATGGTGCCCATGGCACCGTCCAGAGTAAGGACCCTTTCGTTGATTGCAGCCTGTAATTCGTTTACCATTCTTTCAGTTTGAGGTATAAACCAGTATGTGGTCAGAGATCATTTCATAATGGAGCTGATGCATTTCAACTCCTTCCGGGGCAGTAAGAAAAGCAGAAAGAGAACCTTGCAGGTTGCAAAAATAATCAAATGGCTGAATGTGGATATCATTTTTCAGGTCCACTACCGGATTACCATAAAATTTATACAGCGCTTCTTTAGAGCACCAGTAAATATACAGAAGTTCAAGCCGGCGACTGGAAACTCCCGAACCTTCGGCTGTGATCCATTTTGCTTCATCTTCACCCCCGCACGGCAACTCACCGTTATACTGGTCTTCCTTGCAGTAACTCATGTTCGTGATGTGATCCAGTTCCGCCTGGTTAAGGAATTTATTGCTGACCCTTTCGATCCGTGGCTTCAGTTTTTCAATATCAATACCTACGGGCTTGCTGAGATCCGTGATTACAGCGGCATACTCCGAAGTGTGTGAGAATGAAATTTCACCTTTAAACCCTTTCAGTGAAGGTTTTCCATTGCCGTCGTAAACTATTTTGACAAACGGTAATTTCATCAGCGTTCCAAGGAGGACCCTGCATGCAAGCCATTGTTTCCTTCTGGATCCGTTCCGGAAAGCTGAAAGGATAGCCAGGTCCCCGGGATCAGGGTTTGCCATCCCCAGTAACTCATTTTCATTTTCAAGTATATGCCACACACCGGCAAACCCCGAAAGTAAATTTTTATGACATATCAAGGGCATTTCCTTAACCAAATGCTTAAATGTATTCCGGGCCGGATATTTCCAGATGACCTCTCTGCCTCCCGGAATTCACAGAAACTGTGAGGCATCAAATGTAGGAAAATTCAGCTTCACTTTTCGAAAAATGATTACCTTTGCCCCCTTGTTTTAACACGAAAGTTATGCATACGAACATAATGGAGAAAAACTCAAAATTTAAGGTTGCGGACATTGCTCTGGCTGAGTGGGGTCGCAAGGAGATTGAAATTGCCGAAAAAGAAATGCCCGGTTTAATGTCTAGCCGCAAAAAATATTCTGCGGAAAAACCTTTAAAGGGTGCAAGGATCAGTGGTTCATTGCATATGACCATTCAGACTGCTGTTTTGATCGAGACCCTTCTTGAACTTGGGGCAGAAGTGCGTTGGGCTTCCTGTAATATTTTTTCAACACAGGATCATGCTGCCGCCGCACTTGCTGTAAAAGACATTCCCGTTTTTGCGTGGAAGGGTGAAACCCTTGAAGAATATTGGTGGTGTACATACCAGGCTCTCACCTTTAAAGACAATAAAGGGCCGAACCTGATCGTGGATGACGGAGGAGATGCGACCTTGATGATCCATAAAGGGTTTGAAGCTGAAAACAATCCTGGTATCTTCAATTCTGTTCCTGGCAACCTGGAAGAAAAAGCTTTCATGAAGCAATTACAGGACGTCTACATAGAAGATAAACAACACTGGCACAAGGTTGTGAAGGAGTGGAAAGGGGTTTCGGAAGAAACGACAACAGGTGTCCACAGGCTTTATCAGATGAAAGAAAAAGGAACTTTGCTTGTCCCTGCAATCAACGTTAATGATTCCGTTACCAAATCAAAATTCGACAATTTGTATGGCTGCAGGGAATCCCTCGCCGACGGGATAAAACGGGCAACTGATGTCATGATTGCCGGAAAAGTTGTGGTAGTCCTGGGTTACGGGGATGTCGGCAAAGGATGTGCCCGTTCTATGAAAGCATACGGAGCCAGGGTAATTGTTACCGAAATCGATCCCATCTGTGCCCTTCAGGCTGCAATGGAAGGCTTCGAGGTCTCTACCGTGGAAGATGCTCTTGCTGAAGGGAATATCTTTGTAACAGCTACAGGTAACAAGGATGTCATTACAGCGGGTCATTTATCACGGATGAAAGATGAATCCATCGTTTGCAACATAGGGCACTTTGACAATGAAATCCAGGTTGAACAACTGAACAACTGGCCCGGTATCCGTAAAGTGAACATAAAGCCACAGGTGGATAAATATATTTTTAACGGTGGAAAATGCATTTACCTCCTTGCCGAAGGCCGCCTGGTCAACCTGGGATGTGCCACCGGGCATCCTTCCTTTGTGATGTCCAACTCATTCACCAACCAGACCCTTGCCCAGCTGGACCTGTGGAAGAACAATTATGCCATTGACGTATACCGCCTGTCTAAAAAACTGGATGAAGAAGTGGCCCGCCTGCATCTCGAACAATTGGGGGTGAAGCTCACAAGGCTCTCTGATGAACAGTCGGAATATATAGGGGTTCCTGTTGAAGGGCCGTATAAGCCGGAACATTACAGGTATTAGGCATTAGGCATTAGGAATGATCACTCATGGCTCATGGCTCATGGCTCATGGCTTTTTAATTCGTCACATATAAAAATGTCCCGTCATACATCGTGTGATACTGTTTCAGGGACCAGTGTGAAGGGCCTGAATTGGGAGAACCGTCAAGGATGAGATATTTTGACTTACACTTGGGACAATAACAAAGAAGCCCTGAATTGTCTACTCTTATCTGAGCGCTGTCGGCCGTTGGGTCATACGGACAGGCTCTTTCATAAGCCATGAATTCAGATTCGGACAAGCGATATATGATGATCCCCCTGTACCCACCTGTGACTGGTACCCATCCCCCGACATGGTTCAGTTCAAGGAACTGGGTTGAGTTGGGATTCAGTGAGAAATTTACTGACGCATATGGAATCGCAGGACCCTGGTCTTCACTGCTCTTCTTACAGGCGAATAATGTGGTGATTACCAGGCCTACCAGGACAAATACCCCGAACTTCATTTTCATCATTACGTTTCTTATTCCTGAACTTAAACGTTCGTTTCCGGATTATCGTATATTGTCATGATTTTTTTCAGGTCCCAACGAAAATTTAACGACTGCTTTCAATGATATTGGTGAATTTAATATCTTCGTAAAAAATTATAATCCGACGCAGGATAAAAAGATTAAAGAGTGTGGATGAAAAGGCTCTTTCTGCTGATCAGTATACTGTCTGTCACAACGATCCTGGTTCCGGCCGGCCAGGCACAGGAAAGAAAGGTCAACCAGAAAAAGATAGATAAAGAACGGAAGAGAAAGCAAAAACAGGCAGTTAAAGATTACCATAAAGCGGTTAAGCAGCATCAAAAGAATCAATCCAAGAGTACTAAAGCGATGATGCACCAAAGCAGGAAACAATCCGGAACCCTGACCCCGGTCAAACGATGATAGGCTATTTGAAAAAGAAAATACACCATTTCAGCGATAGGATTCAGGCTGTTATAAATTTATCAACTGCCTAATTTAGAATGGTTATATATTTGTATATCTTGTCAAAAATTTTAAGTTGCATTTTAAATAATTATTACTTTTACCACCTTTTTAAGCGCATCATAATCTAACATAAAATCGTATGGTATGTTAAGAAATTTACTGTTAACTCTTGCGTTCGTACTGACAACAAGCTTGTTGGTATTCTCTCAAACCGGATCGGGAACTCTCAAAGGAAAAGTCTTCGACAAAAAGACCAAAGAACCTATCCCGTTTGCCAACATCATTATTGAACTTGGAGGTGTCCAGGTAGGTGGTGCCACAACGGATTTTGACGGCAACTTCCTGATCAAACCTATTCCTCCCGGAAAGGCTGATCTTAAGGCAACTTATGTTGGGTACAGACCTCTTCTCATGAAGGGTATCCAGATCCTGCCGGACAAGATCCAGTTCCAGGATATCGATCTTGAGCAAACAGCTGTAAACCTGAATGAAGTCCAGGTGGTTGATTATAAAGTTCCTTTGATCTCAAAGGACCAGACCACCTCGGGAGGTACAGTAACTTCCGACGATATTGCTAAAATGGCCAACCGGTCGGCCGAAGCTGTAGCCACAACTGTCGGTGGTGTGGGTACTGATGCAAACGGGGGTATCACCAGTATGCGCGGGCAGCGTTCCGATGGTACTGTTTACTTCATTGACGGGATGCGCGTGACAGGAACTGCCGCGCCCGCCCTCCCCCAATCCGCTATCGAGCAGGTTGAAGTTATCCTGGGTGGTACTCCTGCTGCATACGGCGACGCCACCGGTGGTATAATAAATGTTACCACAAAAGGACCCTCCAAGGATTTCAGCGGCGGGGTTGATCTGCAGACATCAGAACTTCTGGATGCATTCGGATACAACCGTCTCGGGCTTAATTTCACCGGCCCGATAGTATCTAAAAAAGACACTGTAAGGGGAACAAAAACCCCGATTATGGGCTTCTTTATAGCTGGCGATTTTATTTATGCTAAAGATGGCAATCCTGCAGCTTATCCACTGTATAAGATCAATGATGATGTATTGGATTATCTGAAAACCAACCCATTACGTTTATACGGACAAAACCAGGGGGTTTTCTATAACAATGAATTCCTTACCTTCAGCGATATGTCGAAAACCAAGTCCACCCTGAATACCAATGGGTATAACGTCAATATCTCAGGTAAACTGGATTTCAGGGTTTCCAAATCGATCAATCTTTCTTTCGGCGGAACATTTGCATATAACAATAACCATAATTTCTATTTTCCTTACTCCCTTATGAACTGGGAAAACAACTGGTTATCTGATGGTTATACCTGGCGTGTAAACGGCCGTTTCACCCAGAGATTTCCTACCGCCCAGGACAGCAAATCATTTGTAAAGAATGTGTATTATTCAATAGGGGCTGACTATACCCGGAACTATTCTGAAAATGAAGACGGAACGCTCCAGAAAGAATTATTCAAATACGGATATGTCGGCAGTTTCCAGACTCACACCATACGTGCTTACACACCTACCATAGCATATGACAGCGTGGCTAAGAAATGGGCTCATCTTCAGAGCAACACCCAGGATACCATTGTGATCTTCAAACCATCCGATATTAACCCGGAATCTTCAGCCTTGACTGAACAATATTACAGCTTCTTCAGCAATCCCGCCGGCCACTATGAGAATATTGATGAAATCATTTCAGGCAGGGGCCTGGTGAACGGAATGCAACCCGAAGGGGCTTACGGCCTTTTCAGTGCAACCGGGGTCCGTTACCCCGGTTACCAGGTATTTTCCAGTGACCAGATCGCAATCAATGCTTCTTTTGCCGCCGACCTCGGCCACCATGAAATCCAGCTTGGTCTGCAATACCAGCAAAGGAATTCAAGCTCAGTACAATATACAAGTAACGGAGGTGCAGTAGGCCTATGGTCTTTGATGCGTGGATTGACGAATTTTCATCTGTCTCAGCTCGACAAATCCAATCCACAGCTCGTTTACCGCGATGGTGTATTTATGGATACTATCAATTATTACAGGAAATATGACCAGCCTTCGCAGCGTAATTTCGACATCAACCTCCGCAAAAAGCTGGGCCTTCCTATCGACGGAACCGATCTGATAAATATTGACTCATACGATTTTGCAAATAATACGATACAGTACTATGACCAGAATATGAAACTTCATTCCACATCAAGCAAGGATGGCAGTTCCATTTTCTCGATCGATATGTTCAGCGCTGATGAACTGCTGAATAACGGAAGCAACCTGGTCTTCTATTACGGATATGATTATACCGGTAAAAAACTGAACAGCCAGCCTGCATTTGAAGATTTTTTCACCGCCACTGATGCAAATGGGAATTTCACACGCCCGATCGGAGCTTACCGCCCCATTTACATGGCCGGCTACATACAGGATAAATTTGCGTTCAAAGATCTGATCTTCAATATTGGTATCCGCGTAGACCGTTTCGATGCAAACCAGATGGTACTGAAGGATCCTTACCTGTTTTATCCCGCACACACTGTTTCGGAATTATCTCAGACC
>Ga0182021_10011131_pt1 | contig 10669 bp, 7 predicted proteins | sample 612E3MmetaG_FD_120493 | JGI IMG/M metagenome (GOLD analysis project Ga0182021, IMG submission 120493) | Permafrost microbial communities from Stordalen Mire, Sweden - 612E3M metaG (Illumina Assembly) | ecosystem: Environmental > Terrestrial > Soil > Wetlands > Permafrost | place: Sweden...
GAGATCGTTTTTGTCGATCGCCTCGATCGTCTTGCGGCAGATGGCCGCCGGGGCCTTCTCGCGTCCGCCGTCCCACGTGCCGTTCGGGCCATAGACGTTGTGGAAGCGGGCGATGGCGGTCTTCATGCCGCGCTCGGCCCAGTATTCCTGGCAGAACATTTCCGAGATGAGTTTTTCCCAGCCGTAGCCGCGCTCGGACATCGCCGGATAGGCGTCGGACTCCTTGAGCGCGCGGACCTGCGGGTCCTGCTGGAGGAGCGTGTTGTAGGCGCACGCCGAGGAGGAATAAAAATAGCGGCGCGCCCCGGCCCGGTACGCGGCTTCGACCATGTGCGTGTTGATCAGGATGGAGCGCAGGCACTCGACCCGAAATCGCTCGATGAAGCCCATGCCACCCATGTCGGCCGCCAGGTTGTACACCTCGACCGCGCCTTCGCAGACCCGCCGGCAGTTGGCCTCGATGCTCACGTCCAGACACAGGCACTCGACGCCCGGCGTACGGAGGTACCATTCATAAAGCGGCTTTTTATCCACCGCCCGGATGCGCGTGAATCCTTTGCGGCTGAAATACCGCGCGAGATTGCCCGCGATGAAGCCGCCGGCGCCGGTGATGACGATCAGATCGTCCTTCCGCAGTTTCGGATCTTTTTCGACGAGACGTTTGATTTCCATAGGTAAAGTCGATTGGTCTCCAAAGGCGGAGACCAGCCGCGGGCCAGCCTGCCATATTTTGACCTAAAAATCGATACGACCGACAATACCCGGCGCCGGTGCTTCCGGCAATGACGATCCTTGGCCAATGCATGTCGATCATTGACCGGGGCTCGCGGAGGCGCGCCTGATCCGGGCCCGCCGCACCACCGCCGCCGGCCCCGCAGAACAGCTCGACTTCGCCAGCAAAGCCTTGTTAGCCGTTCAAACGCGGTTATCCTTATTTTCAGCCAAGTTCCTCGTGTTCTCTTTCGCAGCGTCGCTCTTCTCGGCAATCCTTCCGCACCCCATCATCGCTTCCGGCCTGGCCGCACTCCCCGGCCATTTCTCGATCGGCCGGTGGGTCGTTCATGGGGCGGGTGACTTTGGACTGCTGGCGGCCGCCTCGCTGTTGGCGGGCATGTGGTGGCGCCGCCGGAAGTCCCCGCGGGAATCGCGGACCGACAGTCTTGGTCCCGAGGCGCTCGCGGCGTTGGCCAAATCGGGCCAGCTCGCCGTGGCGGTCACCGAGACGGACGGAAGGTTGCATTGGATGAGCAGCGGATTTGCGGGCATGGTCGGGGTCGCCGCCGGAGCACTGGCCGGCAAACACCTCGAGGAGTTGGTGACCGAGTCGGAGGAGTTGCGCCGTTATTTGGGTTCGCACCAGGCGTTCACCGTCTCGGTTTCTCTCGCGGGACAGGACCGTCGGCTCTTCCTCGAAGCGCAGCCCGTGCCGGGCGCGGACGGCGCCGCCGGCTCGTACGTCATCCTGGCGCACGACGTCACGGCCCAAAGAAAGTCCGAGGAGGAAATCCGCCAGGCCTACGCCGCGCTGGAGGATCTGAACAACCAGCTCGAAACGGCCATCGCCCGCGCCAATGCCCTCGCCGTCGAAGCCGCGGTCGCCGACCAGGCCAAGACCGCGTTCCTCGCCACGATGAGCCACGAAATCCGCACGCCACTCAACGGCGTGATCGGCATGACGCACATTCTCGAAAACTCCCCGCTCAACGACGAGCAGCGCGAGTGCCTCCGCACGATCAAAGTCTCCGGCGCCGCCGTGCTCGCCGTGATCAACGACATCCTCGACTATTCGAAAATCGAGTCCGGGCGGTTCGAGCTCGAGAAGATCGAGTTCGATCTGGCCTCCTGTCTCGAGGAGGTCGTCGATCTGGTGGCCCAGCGCGCCTTCGCCAAGAAACTGGAGCTCGCCGTTGTGCTGCAAGACGGGGTGCCGCAAATCATCGTGGGCGATCAAATCCGCCTGCGGCAGATTCTGCTCAACCTCGCCGGCAATGCCGTGAAGTTCACCCCCCACGGCGAGATTGTGCTGGAGGTGAAGGTCGAGCAACGCCAGGGCGATCGCTGCACGCTCCTTTTCAGCGTGCGCGACACCGGCATCGGCATCCCCAAGGAAAAGCAGGAGCTGCTTTTCCAAAGCTACGCGCAAATGGATGCCTCCACCACCCGGATCCACGGCGGCACCGGCCTCGGCCTCTCCATCAGCAAGAAGCTCGCGGAGATCATGGGCGGGCGCATGTGGGTGGAAAGCGACGTCGGCCAGGGCAGCACGTTTTCCTTTACGATCGAAACCACGGCCATCGAGCTGGAGAAGGGCGCGCGCTATTTTCCGCCCGAAGTGGCCGGTCAACGCCTGCTCGTCGTCGAAAGCAATGCCACCAACCAGGCGCTCCTCCGCCGTTACACGTCCGCGTGGGGGATGCAGCCGACCCTGGTCGGCACGGCCGGCGAAGCGCTCGCCCTCTTTCGCGCCGGCGAAACCTTCGATCTCGTGGTGCTCGCCGAGGATCTGCCCGACGCCGACGGTTTCACCTGCGCGCAGACGATGGCGGAGGAGAAACTTCCGGGCGGCCCCGTGGTGCTTTACAGCCGCCTCAGCGGCCGGACGAAGGGAACCGGCGTCGATCTGGTTTTGCAGAAACCCATCAAACCGGAGTCCCTGTTGCGCGCCCTGCGGCACGTTTTGCGTCCGACCCCGGACGTCGCCGACGCCTTTCCCAAAGGCCCGAATCTGGCCGAGACGGCGGTGCGCATGCCGCTGCGCATCCTCATGGCCGAAGGCAACGACGTAAACCAGAAGGTCGCGCAGATGATGCTCGCGCGCCTGGGCTACCAGGCGGACGTCGTGACCAGCGGCGCCGAGGCGCTCGCCGCGATGCGGCAGACTTCTTACGATGTCGTGCTCATGGAAACGCAGCTGGCGGTGCTGGACGGCCTCGAAGTCACCCGCAAGATTCGCGCGGAGCGCGGGCCGCGTTGTCCGCCGTGGATCGTGGCCGTCACGACCGCGGCATTCACCAGCGAGCGCTCGGCCGCCTTCGGAGCCGGCCTGAACGATTTTCTCACGAAACCGGTGATTTTCGACCAGCTGCAGCAGGCCCTGGTCCGCGGTTTTCACGAGGTGCAGGCCACCCGCGCCGCCGGCAAGGGAAGATAGGCCGATTCGTCCGATTCGCCGGGACTGCTTTTCGCGCGCTTGTTTCTGGGCGGTTGTAGCTGACCCGCGTCGGCGGGCCGCGGTTTTCATGACGGCCCGGGCCCAAGGTCCGGCCCGGTCCTACGGCTGGAAAATCGCGGGGCGTCGATATAATCTGGCCTCGCACTTGATTATCAACCAAGTTGGTTCGATGGCCTTCCCAAAGGCATCCTCGAAAAACATGACGCCGGAGAAGCTGGTGGCCGAGCTGCGCCAACTTCCTCCCGTGGCCCGCGTCTTGGCGCGGTTGCAGCGGCTCCTCGCCAATCCGGAGTCCGGCATCACCGACGTCGCCGGCCTGATCCGGTTGGACGCGGCGTTGGCGACACGGATAATCCAGATCAGCAACAGCGTTTGGTTTGGCCGCGGCGAGTCCTGTCAAACCATCGAGGATGCCGTGAATCGCGTGGGCTTCCGCGAGGTTTATCATTTGGTGTCCGTCATGGCTTCGGGGGCCATCGTCGCCCAACCGCTCGCAGCTTACGGACGCGATGCCATGACCCAATGGCGCGAATCGGTGGCGTGTGCGTTTGCCGCGGAGACGCTGGCCGCGCGTCTGGGCGAGGATACGTCGGTGGGGTACACCGCCGGTCTGTTGCATGGGATCGGACGGCTGGCGATCGATCACCACCTCGTCGCGACGGGCGACATCCTCAGGCGGCTGGCCGACGAGGGATTCCCGCTCGACCATAGCGGGGCGGAGTTTGCCCTGCTGGGCTTCAGCCAGGCGGACGTGGGCGCCTGCATGTTGGAGAAATGGGATCTGGCCCCGGTCATCATCGAGCCGATCCGCCACCAGTACGAACCCTTGGAGGCCGACGAGCCGCACGACCGGATGGCGGCACTTTTGTATGGGGCGCGTCTGCTGCGAACCATTGTCTGCCACCATCAGGAGCCCGCCCCGGCCAGCGACGAGGACGAAATCTTCGGCAGTCTCCGCCTGAGCCGCGAAGCCGTGCTCGCCTCCCTGCCCGAGTTGCAGGAGCAGCTCGCCCGGGTACACCAGATGACGAAGCTGTAATAAGGAGTTTGTCGGGCTTGGGATAAAAGCTCGGAAGGAGTTCGAGATCTCGTCGCGGTGCAATCCGCCCCGACCGACAAACTCCTTAAACCGCCGCGAGGCGGCGGAAAATCGAAGGGAAAATCCAGTTTTTGCAGCGCGCAGCGCTACTTAAGGAGCCTGCCGAGGCAGATTCTCGTCATCCAAAAGAAATTTCCCGAAGAAGATAGGATATTCATTGGCAAGCCCGACAGGCTCCTAAACCCGCAGGAAGCCCAGAACCGTCTGGAGCCGGGATTGCACCCGCTCAGCGACTTCTTCCAACGGGTCTGCGGAGCGCACGTAACGGGCATACCACCAGCGATGGAATGCCGTAAGTTCCGTCTCGGCGATGATGGCCCGCGAAAAATCCAACGCCAGGCCCAACAACTCGGCTTGATGCACGAAGCGACCCGCCCGCTGCGGCTCGTGATACCAGCGAATGGGTTCGTAAATCTCGCGGGAGAAGCCCCAGTAATCGAGCGCCAGCGCCGACAATTCCATGTGGGTGAAGCCCGTCCACTCGATTTCCAGCCGGAGCTGCTCGGGCATGCTCCGGAGCGGAATGACGGCCCCGGAACGGTTCGCGCAATGCCAGTCGATGAAAAACACTCCGATCATGTGCAACAGGCCCGTGGTGTAGGCGGCCCAATGGTCGCCCTCTTCCGCCAGCGCAAATTCATCCATGAAACACGCGGCCGCGATGGCCCGATGCCAGACTTCGTCCGCCGATTCCGCGTAGACGTGGAACGGGCCGCTGAAACCGCCGCGAAATGCCACCACCGTCGCGATCCGATAGACCTCGGCAAAACCCAGGCACTGCACGGCCTCAATCACATTGCTCACCTGCACCTGCCGGTGGAACGCCGCCGATTTGCACGCCGCGATCAACCGGGCCGTCAAAGCCGGATCATGCCGGATGACGTCGATCACATCCTCGGGATTCATGTTCGGATCCCGCACCAAAGCCGCCAGCTTCGGAATAATCCGAGGCGCGGCGGAAAGTCGGTGCAACTCGACCTCCAGGATATCGCGGGTCAGCTCGTGGTCCATCGATTAGCGGTCAATGTAAATTCCAAGTATTCGTCAATCGACACAAAACGCGGTCCCTTTTAACCCAAAAAACCGGAACATATGCAATTAAAACGCCGCAACCGTAGGGCTGCGGCATATTGGCCCAGTCAAAATTCAGTAAAAAATGCCGGGCGTCGCCGGCGCGACCGGCTAGCGATCGCATTCCCGGCCCACATGGCCGTTGCCGTCGCGAAACGGATGGATCGCGTCGAACTGGGAGTGAATCCAGGCGTCCGCTGTGGAACCTCCCTATTCTGCTTTCGGGTGTTTCGTACTGCTATATCTGAAAACGATGTCTTCCTGCGTGCATCTTATAAGGCGAGATTGGCAAGTTGCTCTATGTCCATGTGCGCCACCACCCGCCGTGCCGGAATTTTCCGCGGATGGCGCGGATGGTCGCGGATCATGTGGCAGCCTATCCGCGCTTATGCCCGTAATCAGCGGATAAATCAGTTCCTCCGTGTCCTCTGCGGCCTCCTGTAAAAGCCAACTCCGATTTGGTTGCGGGTCCGCCGGGGTGGGTTCTTCTCAGCCTCAAAAAAGCTCTTGGGTGCTAAAACATGTCCCTGATATATTTTATTTTACTTTTTTATGAACGCTGCTTTCCTGCTCCATCCCATCATGCCCAAATCAACACTGCCCCGGATATTTCAAGCCCCGTGCTGGCGGTTGCCGAACTAACAAACTTGAAGTCACAATTTGCGACCTCAAGTTAAGAACCCCATCGCAGCCCCTACCCCGCCATGCCCAAGCCAGCGTCCGTCCCCGATGTTTCAAGTCTCGTGCTCACACTGCGCGGCAAGCGGGTGTTGCTCGATTCAGATCTGGCGCGCCTCTACGGCGTGACGACAAAAGTTTTCAATCAAACGATCCAACGCAATGCTGGGCGATTCCCTGTCGATTTTCTGTTTCATATTACCGAAGAAGAGCTTGGGCTTTTGAGGTCACAAATTGTGACCTCAAAGGCAGGCCGCGGCGGGCGCCGTTATCTGCCGTATGTTTTTACCGAGCACGGTGCGATCATGGCCGCAACGCTTCTGCGAAGCGAACGAGCCATCCGCATGAGCGTATTCGTCATCCGCGCTTTTGTGCAGATGCGTGAAGCGCTCGCGACGAACGCGACCATCCTGAAGCGCCTCGCCGAGATCGACCGCACGCTCATCGAACACGACGACGCTTTGCGCGCGATCTGGCACCAACTGCAACCCCTTTTACAGCCACCGCCCGAGCCGCCCAAACGACGGATCGGTTTCCTTTCTTAACGCCTCCAATTAATGAAAAAAATGACGGGCAGAGTGAAAAGGTGAAACAATGTATTTTATAGTAAAAAGTATTTTACTTCGGCAATGAAAGTTGCTCTCCTGCCTTCCATTCCTCCTCCCATGCTTTCCTACCCCCCATCTCGTGCCAGCGTCAGTTCGCATTCGGACGAAGCCCACGGGCGGGACGCCCGTGCCATCCAGCACGGCGGGCAGGCGTGGCATGGAAAACAACTGAGCCCGAAGTCAGAAGCTGGCTCACCTGTAGCGGCGGTCTATGACCGCCGAAATGATGCTGTCGCCAGAAGTAGCGCAGGCTTTCAGCCTGCCTCGGCAAAGGAAGCAGGCAGGGATGCCTGCGCTACAAAGATCCGGATTTTAAGAATTCCCTCTATGAGCCGGGTCGGCGACCGGACCCGCACCGGCGGTCATAGACCGCCGCTACAGAATTCCATCGGGGCTCAGCGTGATTCCACGCGGTCCGAATGGCTGAATTTGAATGCGGCGGGGCGTTGGTTTTGTTCCAGATTCCGCAGATCGATCTCTTCACCGAGTCCACAGAGCACAAACAGGAGGGCACGGAGAAAAACTTGGGGATCTGCTCTCGGAAAGTTCGGATTCACCTGCCGGGTGAAAACCGCGGTTGCGTTTACTCCGATGCAACGCTCGGTGCGCCTGAGCCCCACGCGCGAAGCCGCGCTGGTGCTCACGCTCCCCGCTGGCGCTTACACCGCCATCGTCGAAACGCCCAACGGCACGCCCGGCGTCGGCCTCGTCGAAATTTACCAAATCAGCTAACCCCGCCATGCCCAAGCCAACGCCCGTTCCCGACGTGCAAGACCTCGTGCTGACGATACGCAGACAGCGCGTAATACTTGATGCTGACTTGGCGCGCCTCTACGAAGTGCCGGGATTTCGTTTTAACGAAGCGGTAAAACGAAACGCTGATCGTTTCCCAATTGACTTTCGGTTTCAGCTTCTCCGGCAAGAATTCGCTGCATTGAAAATGCAAGCGACAGATCATAAAGTAGATACCGTCAACTCATCGCAAATTGCGATGAGTTCATTTCGCCAGCGCGGTGCCAGATATCTTCCGTGGGCGTTTACGGAGCATGGTTGTTTGATGGCTGCCACGGTCCTTAACAGTCCTCGGGCAGTGCAAATGAGCCTCTTTGTAATTCGGGCCTTTGTTTCGATGCGCGCTGAGTTGATGACCGGCGCGACCATCCTGAAACGCCTCGCCGAGATCGACCGCACACTGATCGAACACGACGACGCCCTGCGTGCCATCTGGCACCAATTGCAGCCGCTCTTGCAGCCACCGCCCGAGCCGCCCAAACGACGGATCGGTTTCCATTCTTAACAGACTTGAAGTCGTAATTCGTAGCCTCAAGTTAAGCCCCCCAATAGCAGCCCGTACCCCATGCTCGCCCGCCCCCAATCTGATGTCTGCGTCTGTTCGCATTTGGACGAAGCCCACGGGCGGGACGCCCGTGCCACCCAACACGGTGGGCAAACGTGGCATGGAAAACAACTGAGCCCGAAGTTGGAAGCTGGCTCACCTGTAGCGGCGGTCTATGACCGCCGAAACGATGCTGTCGCGAGAAGTAGCGCAGGCTTCCAGCCTGCCTCGGCAAAGGAAGCAGGCAGGGATTCGGCCACGGATTTTCCCGCGGATTTCGCCGATGGTCGCGGATGCTCAAATATCATCCAGACATTTTTGACCACGGATGGGCACGGATGTACACGGATGGATTGGGGGCTCAATCCGTGTCGATCCGTGAAATCTGTGGTTTCAACTGCCGTTTCAGGGATTCCTCTGCTTCCTCCGCGGCCTCCTGTAATATCCGATTCCTGTTTGGTTGGGGCTTCGCCGCGCTGTGCACTCTGTGTCTCAACTCCGTTGCTTGGGTTGCGGCTCCGCCGCGTCAGGACCTCTGTGTCAAACTGCGTTTTGGGGCTTTATTCGACGCTCCTTGCCGTAGGGCTGGGCCTTGGTCTGACGCTGCCGGCGCGAGCGGCCGACCCGTTTGCCGACAATCCGTTTCCGGTGCCGTACAAGCAGGCGCCGACCGATCCGGCGCTGCGCTGGGCCGGCTTTCAGAGTCGCGTCGGCACGTACCTGCCGACCGATCCTTACCATTGGTGGCGGTTCGATCCGACCAACCGCGCCGAGATGCAGGACGTTTACTGGCGAGAAGAGATGGTCGCTGAAACCGTCCCGCTCGGTTGGAACGGTTCTTTCACGACGCTCGAACCGGGCAAGACGACACAGGCATGGCGCAACGCCGTGCTACGCGAGGTCAACCTGCAACGCTACGCTTACGGCAATGGCTGCAATTATCTGCTCGAAGACCCGAGCCATAATCCCGAGCTACAGGCTGCCGCCTTCATCGGCGCGTGGCGCGACGACCTCACCCACACGCTCACCGCCGCCATGATGCCACCCGGCTTCAAATACACCGACCTCGCCATAGCTGGAGCGCAAAATTCACTCAGCCTCGGCCCCATGCTTGCCGGCGACAGCACCATGCAATTCCTCAATGAAGGGACCGGCAACCCCACCGCCGGCCACCGCGCTGTTTTCCTTTCTCAAGTCTGCGATACTACCGGCACCGGCGACGTACCCAATCCCACTGGCGCAGACCCGACCATTTCGATTTCCACCGCCCTCCGGATCAAACCGACAAGTCTGCCGCCAGTACCACCCCTGCCGGTCGGCGACCCGTTCGCGCAATTTCTGACGTGGCCTCGGAAGAACGCGTTCATCTCCCTCGATCTTTTTGACGCGGTTACGACGCTTATCTCGCTCGATATTTATGCCGGCGGCCTGACCCTCGACGCGACCGACGTGAAAATCTCCGTCACGATCAACGGGCAGCCGCTCGTCACCGACAGCAATTTTCACCAGGCCCCGTATAACATCACCACCGTTGACGCCGGCGGCGGCCGGCAATGGCTGACGTTCCAGATCGAACACATGCTGGCGGACAACTTCACATTTGTTCCCGGCATCAACGGCCCGGTCTTAACGAACGACTACGTTTTTGAGGTCACGGTCGAGAATCTCCGAATGAGCAGCACGTTTTCATTTCTCACCCCAGCGCAACTCGCGCAAATTGACCCGCGCGCCTATCAAAACCATACCCTGAAATGGAGCTTTACCGTTTACGATCCTTTCATCGTCAAACCGGCCGCCTACGTCAACCACTCGAACATCGCCGGCCTTTCCACCCGCGCCGCCATCGGCAGCAACGATAATGTCCTCATCGCTGGCATCCAGGTTTCCGGCACCGATCCGCTCAGGGTCGCTTTCCGCGCCCAAGGCCCGTCGCTCGCCCAAGCCGGTATTCAGCATCCGGCGACCAATCCCAAAATCGACATTTACCAAAGCATCTTGGGTGGCTCGGCCCTCCTCGGCAGCAACAACGGTTGGAAGAATGGCGTCAACTGGCGGCTCGTGCAGAGCTATGCCCTCGCCCCAACAAGCGACCTGGAAAGTGTCGCCGTCGCCACACTCGCCCCCGGACTCTACACGGCCGTCGTGAGCGACGCCGGCGCCGGTGGCGTCGGCATCGTAGAAGCCTACGCCATCGACTCACAGGCCGCGAGTCAGCTTACCGCCGTCTCGACGCGCGGAGTCGTCGGCCTCGGCGAAAATGTGATGATCGCCGGCATCATCACCCAGCAGCCGCAAACCGTCGTGGTTCGCACCCAAGGCCCCGCTCTGGCCGCTGCCGGCGTTGCCGGGACCGTGTACTCCACCCGGCTTAAAATCTACCGCCAGAGCGACGGCCAGTTGCTCTATCAAAATTCCGGCTGGGATGCGCCAGGCAACGAACGCTTCCATTCCGACCTCGCCAGTTGGGTCGCGGGGCTAAGCCCCACGCGGGAAGCGGCGCTGGTGCTCACGCTCCCCGCCGGCGCTTACACCGCCATCGTCGAAACTCCCAACGGCACGCCCGGCGTCGGCCTCGTCGAGATCTACCGCATCAACTAACCCATTTTACAGCCACCGCCCGCGCCGCCCAAACGACGGATCGGTTTCCTCTCTTAATTGTTCCCATACCCTCCCGCCGATGAAAACCCGACCGCTGTTCGCCTCGC
>Ga0182021_10011132_pt1 | contig 10669 bp, 6 predicted proteins | sample 612E3MmetaG_FD_120493 | JGI IMG/M metagenome (GOLD analysis project Ga0182021, IMG submission 120493) | Permafrost microbial communities from Stordalen Mire, Sweden - 612E3M metaG (Illumina Assembly) | ecosystem: Environmental > Terrestrial > Soil > Wetlands > Permafrost | place: Sweden...
CGGAGGTCATCGCCCCGGAGCCGGAGCCAATCGCATCGGAGCCGGAGCCGGAGGTCGTCGCCCCGGAGCCGGAGCCAATCGCCTGGGAGCCGCCCGCCTCAGTCGTTTCGGAGGCCGTGGCCGAGCCGTTCCCTGAAACTATCATCATCATGGAGCCAGTCGCCCCGCCGCCACGGCATCCTCGCACGCTTCGCTACGTCCTGGCGGTAAGCAAGCGTCATGCCGTGGGTTGGTATCGCGAAGCCCTACGCGAAGTGCTGCCGAAACCGTTGCGTTGGATCATCAGCCGCGTCGGGGCCCTGACGGAAAAGCTTTACCGCTTTGTGACCGGCTGGCGACCGCCGGAGGACGTGAACGCGCCGCCCAGGCATCGCCACACGCTTCGCTACATGCTGGCTGTCACCAAGCGCCATGGCGTGGAATGGTATCGCGAAGCCATTCGCGAGCTGCTGCCGTTGTGGCTGCAGCGGTTCATCAGCCGTTTCGGCGCCGTGACGGAAAGACTCTACCGTTGGCTGACCGGCTGGCGGCCGCCGGAGCCGCCGGTCGTTTTGATTGTCTCCCCTCCGCCGGAGGCCGTGGAGCCGGAGCCGGAGCCGCAGCCCGAGCCCGTCATACCGGAACCGGAGCCCGTGGAGCCGGAGCCCATCACCCCGGAACCGGAGCCCGTTATCCCGGAACCGGAACCCGTGGAGCCGCCACCCCCGCCACCGCCACCGCCGCCGCCACCGCCACCACCGCCGCCATTGCGGCCAGAGGTTTCGGTGCGGCTGGGCGGCATCGTCTACACGTCCGTGCTGAATCCGGCGGACGGGCGCAAGAACTGGCTCGACATCATCACGGCCTATTGCTGGGCGTTCCGCGACAATCCGGACGTCACGCTGGTCCTGAAGATGATCAAGGGCGATTCGCAATCCTATCGCCACGAGCTGTTCATCACGCTGGCCCAGCTCGCGCCCTTCAAATGCCGCATCGTGACCCTGGACGGCTATCTCGAAGACGAGGATTACGCCGGCCTGATCGAGGCCACGACCTACTACGTCAATGCCTCGAATACCGAGGGGCTTTGCCTGCCGCTGATGGAGTTCATGGCGCTGGGCAAACCCGCGATCGCCCCCCGGCACACGGCGATGGCGGACTATATCGACCCGTCCGCGGCCTTCATCGTGGAGTCCAGCCCCGAGCATAATGTCTGGCCGAACGATCCGCGCCAGCGTTTCACCACCATGCGCGAGCGCATCCATTGGGGAACTCTCGTGACCGCATATGAGGACAGTTATCGCGTGGCCCTGGAAGATCCGGCGCGATATCGCGCGATGGGCGACCGCGCCGCGGACATCATTCGAGACTATAGTTGCGATGCGGTGGTGAAGGAGCAGCTCCGCGTTGCATTCGAGGGCATCATCTATCCGGAACCGTCACCCGCGCCCGAATCGTTCGCCGCGACGGAGGAACCGCCGCGCGACGAGACCCGGGGCGAACCCGTGATGGAGGCGCAAGCGCTATGATCTTCCTTGTCTATTCCGAAACCAATGCCGGGATGATCGCGCTCAACCTCGGGCGCTCGGAGTACAGCTATTACTTCGTGCTGAAAGAGTTCCGGACCGTGCTCGAACGCCTGGGAACCGTGATCGCCATCAGCGACCCCGCCAACGAAGTCGACCGGGTTTATCGCAATGCGGCGCGGCATGGCGAAAAATGCATTTTCCTGTCCTTCAGCCCGCCTCATTACACCCCGATCCATTTCGAGTGTCCGACCTACAGCGTGTTCGCCTGGGAGTTCGATACGATTCCGACCGATGTCTGGGGAGGTGAGCCACGCAACGATTGGCGCTTCGCGCTCAAACGGCTGGGACGCGCCATCACCCACTCGACGTTCACGGTCGGCTCGGTGAAGGCGGCGATGGGCGAGGATTTCCCGATCGTCTCGATCCCGGCCCCGGTATGGGACCGGTTCGATCGCCTCCGCCAGAAATATCCTCCGGCGCCGATCTGCCCCGGCGTCGAACTCAGCGTCGTCGGCACCGTGATCGACAGCCGGACGACGGATTTGCTGCCCTATTCCCCGCAATTCAAAATACCTGGGGTGTTTGCCAAGTTGCCGCCCGAATCGGGGCCCGACGACCCGGCCCGGGTCCGCATCGACGGCGTCGTCTACTGCGCAGTCTTCAACCCGTACGACGCCCGCAAGAACTGGTTCGACATGATCTGCGGGTTCGGTCTGGCCTTGCGCGACATGCCGGACGCGACCCTGGTGCTCAAGCTCACTCACGACGACCGCAGCACCGCGATGCACGCGATCCTGGAAGACCTTTACAAGATACCGCCGTTCAAGTGCCGGGTGATCATGATCCATGGCTATCTGACGGACGAGGATTACGAGAAGATGGTCGCGGCGAGCAGCTATACGGTCAACACCTCGCGCGGCGAGGGCCAATGCCTGCCGCTGATGGAGTTCATGTCGGCCGGCCGGCCGGGGATTTCGCCGACCCACACCGCCATGGCCGATTACATCAACGCGGACAACGCCTTCGTTCTTGAATCCGGCCTCGAAGCCTTTCACTGGCCGCAGGATCCCCGCCAGGCTTACCGGTCCCGGCGGCACCGGCTCAATTTCGCGACCGTGCTGGAGGCCTATCGCGAAAGCTATCGGGTCGCCAAGGAAGACCCCGAACGCTACGCACGGATGTCGCGCCAGGCCAATCTCGACCTCGAGCGCCATTGCTCGCGGGATCGGACCGAGGCCCGCCTGAGGGATTTCCTCGAAATCGAAGACGCGGGCGCCACGCCGCGGCCCGCGGACCAAACCCAATCCGTCGCCTGATGGCAACCGACGCCGCCGGGGCAAACCAGGATCATCGCCGCATCGGCGATATCGAGATGCTCCGCGGCTTCGCGGTGATCTATGTGCTGATCGAGCACGCGCGACTCAATTTGTTCACCTGGATCAGCGGTCTGCACGAGCGCCTCTATATCTATTTCGGGTTCCAGACCGGCGTCGATCTGTTCTTCGCCATCTCCGGCTTCGTGATCGCGCGCAGCCTGCTGCCGACCCTGGCGCGCGCCGAGACGTCCGAAGCCTATTTCAATGCGACCCTGAGCTTCTGGGTGCGACGCGCCTGGCGCCTGATGCCGGCCGCCTGGCTATGGCTCGGCATTATTCTGCTCGGGGCGGTGTTCTTCAACCATTCGGGCGCCTGGGGATCGTTCCGCGCCAATTTCGAAGGGGCGATCGCGGCGATGCTGGACATCGCCAATTTCCGCATCGTCAATGTCTTCACCCGGTACGAGCCCGGCGCCAGCTTCCCCTATTGGAGCCTGTCGCTGGAGGAGCAGTTCTATTTCCTCCTGCCGCTCATCGTGCTGGCCTCGGGCAAGCGCCTGCCCTGGGTTCTGGCCATCGCGGTCGTCTCCCAGACCTTTCTGGTCCGGTCGGGCGTCGGCGCGACCAAGCTCGGCCTGCTGCTCAACCAGATTCGCAGCGACGCGCTGCTGCTGGGCGTGCTGATCGCGATCTGGAGCCGGCGCCCGACCTATCGTCTGTTCGAGCCGACGGCCCTTGCCCGGCATCCGGCGCTGCGCCTGTTCATCCTCGCCTTTCTGCTGGTCGCCCTCGCCGCTGTCGGGTCGGAGCGGCTGCATATCGTGAGCTTCCCCTTCGGCGTGGTCGCGGTGATCTCGGCGGTGCTGGTCTGGCTGGCCTCCTACAATCGGGATTATTTGTGCCCGGACGGCTGGCCGAAGCGCGTGATGGTCTGGGTCGGCAGCCGGTCCTACGCCATCTATCTGATCCATATCCCCGCTTATTGCATGGCGCGGGAAATCTGGTTCCGGATGGAGCCGCGCGGTACGATCTTCGGCCCGGCTTTCATGCTCCGGCTGGGGCTGACGGCCCTGATCGGCCTTCTGGTGATGGTGGAACTGAACTACAGGCTGATCGAGGTCCCCTTGCGGACAAGAGGCGCGCGAATCGCCGACCGGCTCGCCAAGCGAGGAACGTCATGAAACTGCCGAAGGCGCTCCAGGCTCTCGTTCGACCCGTGCGCCGATCGGATCCGGTGAAAACCGCCATGCCGGAGCATGTGGCAGCGGCGCCTATCGCTCCATTGGCGGCCCCGGCGGCGGCCCCGGCGGCCGCGCCGGCCAGCCCCGACCAGGAAAACGATCCGCCGCCATATGACGTCGGGCTGCGGGATGCGGTGAAGAGCGGTCATTACAACAACGCAACCGGTGAGCTTTATCCAGGCTTCGCGATCACGCCGGACGACACGGTTCTCGACGTCGGGTGCGGCAATGGCGACAAGGCGCATTTCTGCGCCCAGCGTGGCGCCGCCATCATTTTCGTCGACTGCGATCCCGGGCAGGTGGCGATCGCGAGCGGCCGCTTGGCCAAAAGCCGCGCCCGGTCGCTGACTCCGATCGTCAGCGACGGCAATCCGTTGCCGCTCGCCGACGCAATCGCCTCTAAGGTGGTGGTTTCGGAGGTTCTGGAACATGTTGATGATCCCCGGCAATTTCTCGCCGAGATGGTGCGGGTCGGACAACCGGGCGCACTGTACTTGCTCACGGTTCCAGACCCTGCGAGCGAAGGACTCCAGCGTCGGCTCGCGCCGCCGGTCTATTTCGAAAAACCTAATCATATCAGGGTAATAGAACACGACGAGTTTGCCCGGATGGTCACGGGCGCGGGGCTCGAGATTCTCTCTCGCGGATTCTACGGCTTTTATTGGGCGATCTGGATGTTGCTGTTCTGGCCGTGCAAGGTCGAGTTGTCCGCGCCGAATCACCCATTACTGGAAAGCTGGGCCAACACCTGGTCGGCATTGCTCGATGCGCCGGATGGACTCCGGGTCAAGCGCGCTTTTGATGAAACTCTGCCGATGGGGCAATACATCATCGCCCGCAAGGCCTAAAGAAGAACATTGCTCCCGTTGATCGCCCCTCTACTTCCGACGATGATCCGATGGGCGAGACGCCTTTCGCCTGGAGCGAACACGGTCCGTCGAACGGCTTCCCAGCGAGGTGACCCATGAACATACTAAAGACGCTTCAGGCCCTCGCGCAGCCGGGCCATCGAGCCAGCCCGATGGCCGCGGCCCCGCCGACGCCGGCGCCGGAACCGCCACCTCCAGTCTTTTTGGCGCCGAACGCCGAGCCGGAAGACGAGGACGAGCCGGTGCTGCCGCCCGACGTCGGACTGCGCGATTCGGTGGCGAGCGGCCAGTACAACAACAAGACCGGCGAGCTCTATCCCGGCTTTGCCATCACGCCCGATGACATCGTCCTCGATGTCGGCTGCGGCGATGGCGACAAGGCGCATTTCTGCGCCCAGCGCGGCGCCGCCATCATCTTCGTCGACTCCGATCCCGGGCAGGTGGCGATCGCCAGCAAGCGCCTGGCGAACAGCCGCGCGAAGTCGCTGACCCCGATCGTCAGCGACACCAACCCGCTGCCGCTGGAAAGCGGGATCGCCACCCGCGTGATCGCCTCGGAAGTGATCGAACATGTCGATGACCCGGTGGCGTTCCTGAAAGAGCTGTTCAGGGTCGGGAAACCCGGGGCGCTCTATCTGCTGACCGTGCCAGATCCGGTGTGCGAGGGGATGCAGAAGAAGCTTGCCCCGCCGATCCATTTCCAGAAACCGAACCATGTCCGGATCATCGGTCGCGACGAATTCGCCCGGATGACGACCGACGCGGGGCTGGAGATCGTCAGCCGGGGTTCGCACGGCTTCTACTGGGCGATGTGGCTGCTGATGTTCTGGAGCTGCAAGGTCGACCTCTCGGTGGCGAATCAGCATCCGGTGCTGCAGAATTGGTCGACCACCTGGTCGGCCCTGCTCGACACCGACGATGGGCTGCGCGTCAAGCAGGCCTTCGACGAATTCATGCCGATCAGCCAGTACATCGTCGCGCGCAAGCCTTAAGCCGACTGCTCCTTGCAGGGTGGCGCATCGGGCTGGCGGCCCTCACTGGACGCGGTGTCGCGGTCGAAATGAGCTACCATATGCCCAGGTTTCGTTGCGTGCCGGGTCGCATCAGGCCACATGACGAGGATCGGCCATGACATTGCCGAAGGCGCTGCGAGACTTCCTTCGGACGGCCAGGATGGCGGCGCCGGCCGGTACCGGCGAACTCCATCCAACGGACCTCGATGTGGTGAAGTTCCCCAAGGACGCGGGGGCGACCGGGCCAATGGGATCCGATGTCGGGCTGCGCGACGCGATGGCGAGCGGCCAGTACAACGACGCCACTGGAGAGCTCTATCCCGGCTTCGCCATCACCGCGGACGATATCGTCGTGGATGTCGGCCGTGGCGATGGCGCCAAGGCCGGCTTTTGCGCCCGGATGGGCGCTACCGTCATCTCCGTCGACTCCGATCTGAAACAGGTGGAGGCCGCCAGCCGGCATCTCGTCGGCGACGGCAATCCACGGCCGCTGGAAGCGGGCATCGCCACACGAGTCATCGCCGCCGAGGTCATCGGGCAGGTCGACGATCCCCGCCATCTCTTGAGTGAGCTGGTCCGCGTCGGCCGCCCCGGCGCGGCGTATCTGCTGACGGTCCCGGATCCGGTCGCGGAAGAGCTGCAAAGGGGACTGGCGCCCGGGATGAACTTCGAAAGGCCCAACCATGCCCGCGCCATCGGGCGGGATGAGTTCGCCCGCATGGTCGCCGAAGCCGGCCTGGTTATCGAGCATCGCGGCGCTCATGGATTTTATTGGACGATCTGGTGGATGTTCTTCTGGATCTGCAAGATCGACCTTGGCGATGCGGCGCGGCATCCGCTGTTGGAAAGCTGGTCGAAGACCTGGAATGTCCTGCTGGATACGCCCGGCGGCGATCGCGTGAGACAGGCCTTGGACGCATTGATGCCGATGAGCCAGTATATCGTCGCCCGCAAGCCCGGCGGCGTTGGCCTGCGCGGGGCCCTGAACGCCATCCGGCGCGCCTTGCGGTCCGCGAACCAGCCCGCGGCGGGCGCGCCGCCCTCGACCGCCCAGCCGGCCGGAGAGGAAGACCTGATCGACGCGAGGAGCGTCGGGCTGCACGACGCGGTCGAAGGCGGCTGGTTCAAGATGGACCGCAAAGAGCTGTTCGAGGGGTTTGCGATCACACCCGAGGACATCGTGCTCGACGTCGGGTGCGGTGACGGAAACTACTCGTCCATGTGCGGCCGATGGGGGGCGCATGTCATCTTCACCGACATAGACCCCGCGAATGTGGCGACCACAGAGAGACGGCTTGCCGGTACCGCCGCGCGCGGAATGACTCCAATCGTCGGCGACGCCAATCCGCTGCCCCTGGCGGATGAAACCGCGTCGAAGATCATCTCGACCGAGGTGATGGAGCATGTCGACGACCCGGTCCGGTTCCTGAGCGAACTGGCGCGGGTGGGCAAGAAAGGGGCGCTCTATCTGCTCGCCGTCCCCGATCCGGTTCAGGAAGGCCTGCAGCGGCAGCTCGCGCCCGCTTCGTTTTTTGTGAAGCCGAAGCCGGAGGAAGGCCTGATCCGTGGCCTGTCCAGCGGGCATCTGCGGACGATCGGCCGCGACGAATTCGAACAGCTGGTGACGAGCGCCGGGCTGGTCGTTGAGCGCCGCTATTATGTCGGCTTCTTTTGGGCGCTTTGGTTCTCCTTCTTCTGGATCTGCGATGTCGATTTTTCCGCCCCGCGGCATCCGTTGCTGACGCATTGGGCGCGGACCTGGAAAACCGTCCTCGAGTCGCCTGACGGACGCCGGGTGAAGACTCCTCTGGATGCGTTCATGCCCAAAAGTCAGATCATCATCGCACGCAAGCCATAGGCGGGCGCCGCGCCCGGTGGCGGTCGGTTAGCCCGGCCGGTCGTCATGGCGCTTTCGCGTCACTTGGAACCACGGGGAAATCCGCGAATCGTCACGCGCGGCCCGGAACCTCCGTCGACCTGAACATCTGCAGGGTGATGTCCGCCGGAAGGCGGCGGATCAGCGGACTGAACAGCGCCACGGCGAGCCAGATCAGGACGTTGGCGAACGACGAAGCGGTGCGGTCATAGGCGAGCCGCGCCCAGAGCCCGCCGACCTGCACCGATGGCAAACTCGACCTGTGGATTTCGACAAACCCGCCTTGCTCGACAAGCCGGCGAAGCTGGTCGGGAGAAAAATACGAAAGATGCGGCGAGGCGAATCGGGTCTGCCACATGCGCGCGAACGGGCCCCCTATGCCGATGCGGTCCAATGCCTCGGCGCTTCGGTAGAAAATGCCGGAACTGGATGGCACATTCACCAGCAGAACGCCGCCGGGGCGCAGCAGGCGCCGGCAGGACGCGACCGCGCCCGCGACGTCCGGCAAGTGTTCGAGGACATCGTTGAAGCTGATGACATCGAAGCTGGCATCGGCCGGAACATCGTCGGGGAAGAATCCGCTGAGAACCTTGCGCCCGCCGGCCGCCGCCTCGCCGCCGATCACGGGATCGGGCTCGAGTCCCACCGCATCGAAACCGCGCGCGGCCGCCGCGTCGAGAAACCAGCCATGGGCGCAACCCACATCCAGAAGACGTTTGCCGGCTGGTTCCATCAGGGACGCCAGCCGATCGAGGATCCGTTCGAAATTCTGGCCCCGCAGTCTGCCCAGCGCCTTGGCGCGCCGCCCTTCATCGACGACGGCCCGCGCGGTCGCGCTCTGAATTTCCGGCGTCAAATCGGCCTGCTGGAAGCCGCAGCCCACGCAGCGATACAGCCACGCCCTATTGCTGACCTGCATCGGGGACCGGCAAACCGGGCAAGAACTGGGTCGCATCATCGCAATGCCGCGGGAACCATGAGCGTAAGCGAACCTTCGTTGGGCGCAGGGCGCCCCGTCCTACACAGGGCAACGGCGCGGAGCCAGCCCCAGACTCGCGACAAGCGATATTTGCAGACGGCGCGCATATGGTACAATCGCATGCATGGCAAAGGCGATTCTACCGTCCGCGCCACCAAACGGCCCGCGACGCCGCGCCGAGGCAACAACGAAGCTCCGACCTGTCATGCAAAACCCCCACGCAGTTCCCCACGATGGCGACCGCCCGCAGGCGCCCACCGACGCGTTGGGCCGGATGATGGCGCGTATTTCACCCGGCGTCGTTCTTGTGACGCTCATGACAATCTTCCTTTGGCGCTTCACCCTGTTCACCGACAGGACGCTGGTGCATGGCGATTCCATCACATTCGGGCTGCCGCTCTTCGAACTGCGCGCGCGCGTTGTGGCAGGTCACGCCTCCGCGCTGTGGGCGGATACGATCTTCGGCGGGCATCCGCTGTTCGCCGAAGGCCAGGGGGGATTTCTGAACCCCATCGCGATGCTGCTGGCCGCGATCGTGACCCCGATGGCGGGGGCGATCTTCACCGCGAACCTGTTCCGGGTCGCATGCATGATCCTGACCGGGATCGGCGTTCTCGGCCTCGCCCGGAGCCTCGGAATCAGCAAGTGGGCGGCCGCTTTCGCTGCGCTCGCGGTCGTATTTTCGCCACTCTGGCTCTACTTCCAGACCAACCCCGGCTTGAGCGGCCCCTATCTTTTCGTGCCTTGGTGCCTGTGGGCAATGGAGGTGTGGCTGAAGCGGCCGACCCTTCGTTCGGCAACCGTGATGGGAACAGCCATGGCGGGCGCGATCCTGGCGGGCTATCCGCAAGCGGTTCACGGCACGGCCATCTACATGCTTGTGACCCTGTTGCCGGTTCCGTTCAGTGCGGATGCGCGCCGGGCCTGGTCCGGCACGTGGCGGGTGCGGCTGGCGACCGGGGCGATGGCCGCGATGCTTTGCGTAGGAATCGCGGCGATACAATTGCTGCCGCTGTTCGAATTGGTCGGATTGTCCCACCGCGGCGGGGGGGTTCCGCTTGAGTTTCAGGCTCCGGCGAAATTTTTCCTCCGCGGCCTGTTCTATTCCTTGTCCGGGGTCTCATTCGACACACACGCCATTCCCGACACCGGAAGCCTGATTGTCTGCGTCCTGGCCTCCCTGACTCCGCTGTTCAATCGAACATGGCGCATGGCTGGCCATTTGGCCGCGGCCTTCGTCCTGATGCAGCTCGGCTTCGGTGACGCGTCGCCGCTTTTCCACTTCATCTACAATCATCAATTGCTGCCAGGACTGCACTACTACCGGAACACCGCCCTCTATCTGGCGCAGTGGACGGTGGGCGCGGCCCTGTTGAGCGGCGCGGCGATCGACGGGATTTCGAGATGGGCCCGCACGCGGTTCGCGCAATCCGGGCCCGTATGGCGCTCGCCGATGATCTGGGCCTTGGCCATCATGACCGTGCTTTGGGGATGGCTGCTGGAGCGCGTGGATACGCCGGAGGCGCCGCTGCTGGAATTCGGCATCGTTGGCGCGGCCGGCGCCGGCATCGCCGCGCTGATCCGGATTCGCAAGGCGGAGCTGATTCCGGCGCTGACCGCGATCCTGCTCGTCGTGGAGTGCGCAAACCTCCGCCTTCATCCATTCCATACCGCAAGCGACACGCTTCTCGCCGAACCCCGCTCCGTACATGCCATCAAGGCTCTGCCGGACTGGCGCGATTTCAAGGTGATCGACGCCAGCGGCGCCGTCGAGTACGTGTTCCAAGACTCCCGGTCGCCGAACGTGCCCCGAGGGGTCCAGCGCATGTTGTCGGCGATGTCTGGCCTGACGCCAGTCTTGTGGGAA
>Ga0182021_10011133_pt1 | contig 10669 bp, 11 predicted proteins | sample 612E3MmetaG_FD_120493 | JGI IMG/M metagenome (GOLD analysis project Ga0182021, IMG submission 120493) | Permafrost microbial communities from Stordalen Mire, Sweden - 612E3M metaG (Illumina Assembly) | ecosystem: Environmental > Terrestrial > Soil > Wetlands > Permafrost | place: Sweden...
GAAGAGGACGAAGGCGAAGAACCAGAAACACCAACAAGCAGCGAAGACAAACCTAAGAAGAAACGCAAACCGCCAGAAGAGAAACCAGCAGCTAAAAGCGAAGCTGAAAGACGTATAGAATCTATTACAAGTGAAGTTGAGAAAGTTTTAGATAAACTGGGGCAGATGGAAATTGAAAGCTAACCTTGATCCTATCCAACAGGCAAAACAAAACGCGGCTTTAGAAGCAGTTAAACACGTTAAAGACGGCTTTATTGTTGGTTTAGGAAGCGGAAGCACAGCCGCATTCGCAATCGAAGCATTGGGCAAGCGAATCAAAAAAGAAAACCTGCACATCATGGGCATTCCAACATCTTACCAAGCATTCCTGCTGGCAGTTGAATGCGTCATCCCCATCACAACATTAGATGAGCATCCAGTAATCGACGTAACCATAGACGGCGCAGACCAACTAACCCCTGAACTGTTCCTCATTAAGGGCGGCGGTGCTGCGATGGCGAGAGAAAAAATCGTTGCCTCAGCCTCCAAACTCAACGTCATCATCGCCGACCAACCCAAAAAAACCAAGCTGCTGGGGGAAAACAACCAGTTCGTACCAATCGAAGTCTTGCCTTTCGCACTTCCCATAGTTAAAGCGACAATCGCTGCCATGGGCGGAAAACCAGTGGTGCGTGAAGGCAAAGGAAAACTGGGTCCCACAATCACCGACAACGGCAACGCGGTCATAGATGCATACTTCGGTGAAATAGTGAACCCCGCTGAACTCGCCATAAAAGTTAAAATGATTCCAGGTGTGGTTGAAACAGGATTTTTCATCGGTTTAGCTGACATAGTCTACATTGGGTCAGATGGTAAAGTGGAAAAAATTGAGAGTCTACGGAAATAAGTACTGCTGAGACTATCCTAACTCTTTTTATTAGCCTTTTTGGAAAGCGTTTTTTCGCAAAATTCTTTCAATCAAAAACAGGCAAAGTGGAGCCGCTGGGATTTGAACCGAGGATAGATACGCCCTTAGCATTTTTCCTAATCCATAGTTGATAAGACAATACCTACAGAACATACAAAACATCCTTATTGCAAAAATAAATACTGATAGTACTGTCGGGTCTCTTGTAGTTTGGCTACCAGTTTCGTAGGACTATCATGGTGTTGGTTTTCATGATGCCTTCGACTCGGCGGATTTTCTCAATGCACTCATTTACTTCTGTTACGTTTAGTCCGCTGATGACTGCGACGATGTCATATTCGCCAGTGACTTCGTATATGGTTTCGACGTTTGGGGTTTCCTGGATTTTTTTGGATACTTCTTGGGTTGGGTAGGCTGGGTTTGTGGCAAGTAGCGTTATGGCTTGGGCGCCTTCGCCGACGGCGACTTTAACGGTGAATTTTCTGATAACACTTTCGTCAGTTAATGTCTTGATTCGCTTCCTTACAGCGCCTTCAGATAAGTCTACTTGGGCGCCTATGTCGCCGTAGCCTGCTCTTCCATCGTCTTTTAGGATTTTAATGATTTGACGATCTTTTTCATCCATTTTTTCATCCGAAGGAATATTGGAGTGATAAAATTTAACGTTTTCCATCGTTGGGATTGGAGGAGCAATGCGGAAATCGTAGTTTTGGCTCAGTTATTATACGTTTTTTGTGTCCTACGCAAGTGAAAGGCTGCACCAAATGAGACATTAATAGTTTAAGTTGTAACAAATAAGTCAAAATGTTTAAAAGAAACTGGAAATCATTTGATTGACATTTCCCAACATAAAAAAAGTGACGAATAAAAAATGATTAAACCAGTACACTCGAATCTACAAGAAATGAAGGCTATTAACAAAGCGAAATGTCCCGACTGCGACGCAGAACTTGATGTTCCAGCAGACACAGAGAAAGGCGAAATCGTAAGTTGCCCAGGCTGTGGACTTGAACTAGAAGTTAAACAGATAAAATGCGGCTGTGTTGACCTTCAAGAGTTAACGATTGAAGGGGAAGACTGGGGCGAATAAACAGACTTCAACCAGTTTATTTTCTTACTTGAAATCTATTTTTAGACTAATATCTTTTCATGGAAGCTGAAAGCGATGAGCATTGCCCTTTTGTATGAGCGCTCGGAAAACGACGAAAACGGCATAAAACTCACCGCTCAACAACTCGGTATCGACTTAACGTTTATTCCTTTTAGAAAAATCGCGTTATCCATTTCCAAAGCTGGTTTTAGCGCCAAGACAAAAGGTAAAGACTACTCTGACATCATTGAAAATACCAAAGTGGTGCTTAATCGGGCGCAAAGCAAAAACCGTCGGCTCCAAGCCTCTTACATTATGGAGATGCTGGGCAAAAAAACCCTCAACTCATCCCAAATCGAATTTATCTGCTATAGCAAATACCGCACCTTAATGCACCTCTTCAAAGAAGGTATCCCAATTCCAAAAACCGTCTTCGTCCCTTGCGATGCTACTGACACTTTAAAAAATGGAAGAGAAATCCATAACGAAAACGACATAGCTGACCTCTTCCAAAACGAAATTCCCATTTCAGAAGGAATAGTAATTAAAGCGGACGCTGGCACACATGGAAAAATGATAATGCTCTCCCAGAACCGCGAGGAACTGGAAGCAAACATCAAAGAAACAAAACCCACAATCATTAATCCAATCGGCGTTGTCGCTCAGGAACTTGTCAAGAAATGGTTCTACGACTTACGCATAATTGTAACTAAAGAAAAAGGAAAAGAGCCCGTTTGCTACCACACGTCAATGGCACGAGCAGGATTCAAAGATTTTCGCACCAACACCTTTCTTGGCAACCTGGTTTTCCACGCAAAACTTCCTCTGAGCATTCAGGAGTTGGCAGTGAAATGCGGCAAGACTCTTGGCAAAGGTAGTGAAGCTTGGATATTTGCGTTGGATGCCATGGTAAACGTTGGAGAAAACAAGAATGCAGACGATGTTTACTTGAAAGGCGAGCTTGACAAGGCAGCCGAAGCGTTTGTGTCAGTGCAAAAAGTAAAAGCAGATGACGCACGTCTAACCGATTTCCAAACATGGACCAGTAAGCTTGAAAAAGCATTCCAACTCTACAAGAGTACCCAATCATACGAAAACATTAAAAATATAATTGAAGAAAGTGTAGAAAAAAATAAGAGCGCCTTAGTATTTCACGAGTCGAATTCTTGTCCAGAGTTCTGGGAGAATACACGTTTGGCCACAGGGCTTAATGTGGCAATTCCACTTTTAAAAGGCGCGCAAAGCCTAATAGACTAATAATCAAAACAAACAGAGGAGAAGCAAAATGCGAATTGGAATAATCGGAGGTTCAGGATACGTTGGCAGTGAACTGTTAAGACTGCTACTTATGCATCCGCAGACAGAGGTAACTATGGTTACTTCACGCCAAAGCGCAGGCGAATTCGTGTTCAACGTACACCCGAACCTTAGAGGTTTAACTCAACTAAAATTTGTGCCCCAGGACATGGCTGAACTTCAGAAGAATTGTGATTTAGTTTTCACAGCTACCCCGCACGGCGGGTCCGTTAACCTTGTTCCAAAACTCTTAGAAGTAGGCTTGAAAGTCATCGATATGAGCGCAGATTTCCGCCTCAAAAACCCAAATGACTATGAAACCTACTACGGCTGGACGCATGCCCATCCAGATATGCTAAAAGAAGCAGCATACGGCTTGCCCGAGCTTCACCGTGAGGAAATCAAGAAAGCCAAACTTGTAGCTTGCCCAGGATGCATGGCAACATCCGCCATCCTCGCCTTAGCACCCATAGTGAAAGCTGGTTTGATTGAGAAAGACAAAATCGTCGTGGACCTCAAAGTTGGTTCTTCAGGCGGAGGCAGCAAACCAACCCCATCATCACATCACCCCGAACGCTTCGGCGGAGTGCGCCCCTACCAAGTCGTTGGACACCGCCACACAGCCGAAGTCGAACAAGAATTAAATGCACTATCAAGTGATCCGGTCAAGATCTCCTTTACCCCACACGCAGTAAACATGGTACGCGGTATACTCTCAACCATCCACGCCTTCCCCAAACAACCCATAACCAGCAAAGACCTCTGGAAAGCATTACGCGGAATGTACGGAACTGAACCCTTCATTCGCCTTGTAAAATACCAAAAAGGACAATACCAGTTACCAGACCCCAAAATAACCATAGGAACAAACTACTGTGACATCGGCTTCGAAATTGATGAACACGCAAACCGTCTTATACTTTTCTCAGCCATCGATAACATGTGCAAGGGAGCATCTGGGCAAGGAGTACAATGCATGAACCTTCTTATGGGAATAGATGAAACCACAGGCCTTGTGAGCACTGGTTTCCACCCGATGTGACCGCCATGCTGCTTGTTATTAAGGTGGGTGGAAGCATCCTAAAAGAAGGCGCCTCAACCGACTTAATCGCCGACCTAAAAGAAGTTGCAAAAGAAAACAAGATTGTATTAGTCCACGGCGGAGGCGTAGAAGTAACAGAAATCGCATCTAAACTGGGAAAAGAACAAAAATTCATCATTTCACCTGAGGGCTTTAGAAGTCGTTTCACTGACAAAGAAACAATCGAAATCTACACCATGGTTATGGCCGGCAAAATCAACAAACAAATAGTTCTCGCTTTGGAGACTCAGGGTATCCAAGCCGTCGGCCTAAGCGGACTTGACGCTGCAATCCTCAAAGGTGAAAGAAAAACCAAATTAATCGCTGTTGACGAACGTGGCAGAAAAAAAGTCATGGATGGCGGCTATACAGGCAAAATTACCAATGTCAACACTGAACTGCTCAGCTTGCTTCTCGAAAAAGGCTATCTGCCAATCGTGACGCCAATAGCTTTGAGCCAAGACTTTGAGCCATTAAACGTGGATGGCGACCGAACAGCAGCTACAATTGCAGGTGCATTGAAAGCCGACAAACTAATCCTGTTAACTGACGTCGAAGGTTTGATGCTTAAAGGCGAGCGTGTTTCGAAAATAACTTCAACCGAAGTCAAAGAAGTTCTCTCCAGCATCGGAGGCGGAATGAGTACCAAAGTCCATGCGGGCTTGGAAGCGTTAAGTCACGGTGTCAAAGAAGTCCTCGTCACTTCAGGCAAGGTTAACCAGCCTATTACTTGTGCTTTGAATCATCAGGTTGGTACGGTGATAACCAGTGAATGAAAAAACCATAATCGAAACTGAAAACCGCTACTTAGCAAACGTATTCGCCAAAAAACCCATCGTCCTCACAAAAGGTAAAGGCGCACTTTTATGGGACATTAACGGCAAAGAATACGTGGACTGCGCAAGCAGCTACGGCGTTGCGGCTCTGGGACATTGTCACCCAAAAGTTGTCGTGGCTGTAAAAGCTCAAGCAGAACAACTAATCACATGCCACAGCAGCTACTATAATGATAAACGAGCTGAATTTATAGAAAAACTAGTCAAGATAACACCAAAAGGGTTAGACAAAGCATTTCTCTCAAACAGCGGCGCTGAATCCGTCGAATGCGCCATAAAACTTGCTCGTAAACACACGGGTAAACCCGAAATAATCGCTCTAATGGGAGCATTCCATGGCAAAACCATGGGCGCATTATCAGCCACATGGGACAAAAAATACCGCGAACCATTTATACCCCTAATCCCAGAAGTCAAACACGTTGCACCTGACAACGCCGAAAAAATCCGCGAAGCCATAACCGAAAAAACAGCTGCTGTCTTAATGGAGCCGATCCGCGGAGAAGGCGGCGTTCGCGTTCCACCAGACGGATATTTGCAGCAGGTTCGGGAAATCTGCAACGAAAAGAATGTGCTTCTAATATTTGATGAAGTACAAACGAGCTTTGGACGCACGGGAAAATTGTTCGGTTGCCAAAACTGGAATGTCACTCCTGACGTTATGTGTTTGGCAAAGCCTTTTGCAGGCGGATTACCCATAGGCATCACAGTCGCTAAAGAAAACATTATGGCATCGCTTAAAATTGGCGAGCACTCGACTACTTTTAGCGGAAGCCCACTTGTCTGTGCAGCAGGATGCGCAGCTATAGATGCACTTTTGGAAGAGAAACTCGTCGATAAAGCCGCAGTGAATGGTAAATACTTCAAATCGCAATTGGAAGGTTTACAGGCTAAACATAAAATCGTTAAGGAAGTCCGTGGCTTAGGCTTGATGCTTGGTATGGAACTTCGCTTTGACGTTCACAACGTTATTCTGAAGGCACTTGATAGAGGCATTCTGGTCTTGGATGCTGGACGAACAGTTGTCCGCCTACTGCCTCCACTCGTTATTGAAAAAGCACAAATCGACAAAGCAATCTTAGTTTTAGACACCTTGTTGGGAGAAGAAGAAAATGAGCGAGCAAGCAGTACGGTTCCTAACTAACCTTCTAGGAATTTATAGCCCATCGGGAAAAGAAGGGGACGCAGCCAACTTCTTAGAATCAGAAATGAAAAAGATGGGGTTTGAAGTCGGCAAAGACGCCATTGGTAACGTTATCGGCGTTGTGGGCGAAGGCGAGCCCGTTATCTTGTTGTGCGGTCATATGGATACAGTGGCAGGGCACCTGCCTCTTCGCATTGACGAAGGCAAAATCTACGCTCGAGGAGCAGTAGACGCGAAAGGTCCCCTTGCCGCCATGATCATGGCTGCCCTTGCAGCTTCTACAGAAACCGGGTTTAAAGGAAAAATATTGGTTGCCGCTGTGGTAGAAGAAGAAGCTACCAGTCGAGGCGTCAAACACCTAATCACTCAAGGAATAACAGCTGACTACGCCATCTTTGGCGAACCCAGCGGCGTCGAAAACGTAACCATCGGCTACAAGGGGCAAATCCAACTTAAAATCGTCCTCAAAACAGAGACAGGGCACGCTTCAACGCCTTGGCTCTACGATAACTCACTAGAGAAAGCCATTGAGCTTTGGGAACAAATCAAAAATGCATCTTCCTACCCCTCGCTTGATCCCTCAGCAAGCCCATACAACGCTGTCACAGCCTGTTTAGTAAAACTTATCGGCGGAAGAGCCACCTCAGTTGTTCCCTTCGAAGCAGAAATGAACCTTGACGTCCGAGTGCCAATACAATTCTCAACAACTCAGGTTTTTGAGCAGATACAAAAGATAATAACCAAGTACCAAGCTGCCAACCCAAAGGTCTCCGTGAAAGCAACAGTCCTTGACACCGTCGAGCCTTTTGAAGTAAACAAAGCTTCACCTCTCGTCCATGTGCTGGCTTCGTCTGTGCGAAAAGTGCTAAACAAACCCGCGACGCTTCTGCACAAAACCGGAACAGGCGACATGAACATTCTGGGTAAAGCCATGAACCTGCCCATCGTCACATATGGACCAGGCGACTCTCACCTCGACCACACCTTAGAAGAAAACATTGAAGTGAAGGAGTATTTGGCTGCCATTTCCGTCTACAAAGAAACCATCATGAAGCTAGCTGAGCTCTACAATAACAAGGCAGAAAGTCAAAAACAAATAAGCAGCTAATCTTCTTTTTTCACAGATTCGACGTGTTTTTAACAGTGTTTGCATCTATTTATCGATGGTGAGATGCTTGAACAACGACGGATATTTTTCTTCCATTAAAGACAGCGAGCTCTTGGAGGGGCATATGAAAGCCGTTCGAGTTAAGGGCACCCCGATTTTGCTGGTGCGCAAGGATGGCGGAGTCTTCGGTCTTTTCAATCGTTGCCTCCATATGGGTTGCTCCTTGGAGGGCGGCATACTAACCGATTACATTTTGATGTGTCCCTGCCATGGATGGAAATACGACATACGCAACGGGCAGTACACCGAAAACCCCCTAACGGCGTTGCAAACTTATCAATGCAAAATCGAAGACGGAAAAATATTCGTAGAAATCGAGAAACAAAAATAGCGAAATGCAATCTTGCACTTGGCCTTAATTTTAAGGGTATGCAGGATCAAATATTTTTTCCATTCATCCACTTAACGCCGGTAGCTTCTGATAGTTCTTTTTTCAGAGCAACCAGGTCTTCTATTCCCAGGTTCTTGATATCGTTCTTTCCAACAATTCTCATTAAATTTCCAACTTCAATATTTGAAACATTAATGAAATTTCTCAGCTATTCGGTGAATGTTAGCACTCGCGGTTGTTTCTGCGTTATTTTGCAAAACAATCGGGCTAAATTTTAGTCAAACCAACCAAAATTAAGAATAATAAGACAAAATGCTTGTGTCTATCTGGAGGTCATTGTTCTCAATGTGGTGGCATAAACTCGTTGCTCATTGGTCTAAACGAGACTATATTGAATTTAGCCTCTACTCATGGGTTTTAGTCTTCTGCGTTGTGACTATTCTGAGAATAATTCAGAGTCAGGGTTTAGAACTGCCGTTTATGGCTGTTTTATCCTTTGTAATGATTCCAGTGGAACTTCTAATTGTAGTAATATTTCAGAAGTACAGTTCTCATGTCGATGAGATAATGAATTATGATTCCCTTCTACAGGCAGACTTCAATAATGGACAGCTTTTAAAAAGCGGCAAAATTCTGGTTTTTTTCTATGCCGAGTGGTGTCCTTTCTGCCGTAGCGCGTTTCATTACCTGGCTCCTATTAACTCCATTTCTTACAAAGTCTTCAGAGTAGACCTCTCAAATGAAGATAACCCAATGTGGACTTCTTTGAACATCAGGAGAATTCCAACACTTATTGCATTCGACAATGGAAAAGAGTATTGGAGAACAGAGGCAACTTATTTGATAGGTCTAGGAAAAGCCGACTTCAAAGAAGCAGACTTGTCCATGAAGACTGAAATTCCAGAATAATAAGTTGGTTGATTAAATTTTAACCCAAACAGCCAACACTGCCTTTGATAACTCAATCTTTTTCAACCTCGATTGTTGCCGCTATTTCATTAAAAAAGGCGGTTGTGGAGCTTTCTGGTTTATTGCTTAACTTAAAGAAACGCAAACGTTAGAACCAAGTTTTTCTCCATTTCACCCCCACCTTATTGTAATGCGCAAACCAACGAATTACAAAATTAGATATTCCACTAACGCATTAGTAATCACGAAGGTTTTGTAAATGGAAGTTGCATTAAACTACAAACTCTCCGACGACCAGGCAAATATAAAAAACGAAGGAGAAGCAAAAGCCACATTCGACGATCAATACCTTACTTTAACTGTCATATTCGAGGAGCCCATGCTATTCGCATATACGGACATTGTCGGAATATCAGACTACGACTATAAAGTCGATCTTTTCTTAACTTCCAAAGAAAAACTAAACCTTTGGGGCTTAGGATACCAATACGAAGATTTCCTCTTCCAACTATACAAGCTCCGAAATGAGCTCATGCTCAAATATCTTCTAATCGATGAATCACTTCTCAAAGGCGGCTTCGAAGCAAAATATAAACAACTTGACCCGAAGGGACAAACGATTCAAACCGGAAACTGTGAAATCCGCCTCTATGAAACTGCAATCGTAGTTCTTCCACAAAAAAACGAACCCATCCGCCTTCCATACTGCTACATATCTAACATAAACAAACAAGACTACACGCTAAAAATAACAAACGAATTCATAGAAAAAATTGAATTCACGCAAATCGGACAAAACTTCGATCCACTCGCAAAAGCCCTCTCAGATGCTATAAACAAAATGATCCTCAGAACGCAGGAAAACATAAAAGAACTAATTCCCGAAGCCACTCCCCTCGCAATAAACAAACTATCATCACTAATGAAAGACGGTCGAGCAGCAAAAAGAAAAGAAATCGAATTACAATCACAAGACTTCTGGCGACGCTTGGAAAAAAAAATAGGCGAAGCAGGTATAGCTAAAGAATATGAATTCCTAAACTCGTTTGCCGCAAGAGACCAAGTGTGTATAGGAATAAAACGCGGACTCATGGGTGATCTAACTGGCACTTACATATGGATGATGTTCCCACTTCTTAACCCCGGAACGAGCAGACTAAGTAACACAATAGCCATAGAAGCATTCAACACTCAGGAAAATACAGGAGAAAACAAAAAACAACAAGGAAGCTTAGAGAATACAGTCTCCGAAACTGAAGAAGAAACCAGCCAAAACCTAGACAAAGAACAAAAACCCGCCACAACAGGAGCAACCTACTTTTTCAGAACAATGGGTCGAAAAGAATACGCACAGACAAAAGACGAAGATTTAATCATAGAACTGGAGAATTTTATCAAAAACATCAACCATTCAATGATTGACGTAAACTTCCGAAGAGAGCCAATTTTCCTCTCCGAAAACCAATTGGACAGCACCAAATATGTTCAATACCGATTTGCCATTGCAAGAATACCTTCGCTCAGGATGCTGAGAAGTCTATTCATCGGAAGAGTAATACACTCATCACCTGAACAGTGGAAGAGCAATATAGCTAGTTTATTAGCTTTCAATACTAAAAGTTTGGATGATAAAGAAAAATGGACAAAAGGAGAAGCATGAAAATGCCAGGATACAAACACCCTTGCAAATACTGCGGAAAACTCGTATCCGCAGACGACAATGTATGCCCCTTCTGTGGAAAAGTTAACCCCGTTGGACCTCAAAGATGTCCGAAATGCCGAAACCCAACTGAAACCGGACAAATCAAATGCAGTAACTGTGGTTTGTCACTTCAAATAAACTGCCCACATTGCGGAAAACCCACATTCTTCGGAGACTACTGCCAAAACTGTAACCAAAGACTCAC
>Ga0182021_10011134_pt1 | contig 10668 bp, 8 predicted proteins | sample 612E3MmetaG_FD_120493 | JGI IMG/M metagenome (GOLD analysis project Ga0182021, IMG submission 120493) | Permafrost microbial communities from Stordalen Mire, Sweden - 612E3M metaG (Illumina Assembly) | ecosystem: Environmental > Terrestrial > Soil > Wetlands > Permafrost | place: Sweden...
CCTCAACCCTCAACCCTCAACCCTCAACCAAGTAGCCGCCTGCTACCAGGCGGCCTATGCCAACGAGCCATTCGTGCGGCTCCTGGAGGGCAAAGCGCTGCCCGACACAAAGAACGTTGTCGGCACCAACGTGATCGAGATCGCCTGGCGGCTAGACCCGCGCACGGGTCGTTTGATTGTCATGAGCGCCGAGGACAATCTCGTCAAAGGCGCCAGCGGACAGGCCGTGCAAAGTATGAACCTCATGTGCGGATTCCCGGAGACTGCCGGGCTAATATGAAAATGCGCAATTATTCCACTCTTGTCTTGGCCATCGGGCTCTGCGGGCTCTTTCCCGCTACGGGGGCCGCCCCCTCAACCCAGTCGGCATTTCCTGAACCTGCCGCGCTGCCGGCGCAGGCCGCTCTGCCGGACCCGCTAGTGATGCTGGATGGCCGGCATGTCACCTCCCGGGATCAGTGGTTCAAGGAACGCCGGCCTGAACTAAAAGCGCTGTTTCAGCATTACATGTACGGCGCCATTCCCCCCAAGCCGGCGCACGTTCAGGTCACGAATCTCGGGGAATACCACGATTTCCTGGGCGGGAAGGCGACGCTCAAGTTGGTGAGGTTGGAAACCGGCCCCGCCAAGGCGCCCCAGATTGATCTGATGCTGGTGCTGCCGAATGACCGCCCCGGCCCGACGCCGGTCTTTCTCGCCATGGACTTCTGCGGCAACCACGCCCTGACGGCCGATCCGCGCGTGCCGCTGGCGCGGAGCTGGCTGGGCAATGGATGCACGGGGTGCGCGAACGGCGCCGCCACCGAGGCCGCCCGCGGCTCGCAGGCCGTTGACTGGCCCTTGGCCGAGATTGTCCGGCGCGGTTACGCCTTGGCTGCGTTCTATAGCGGGGACGTGGATCCCGATCGCCCAGAGGTCAGCGAGGGTCTTTATGCCTGGCTCGCCGGCGGCGACCAGGCCAGGAACAATCCCGCCAACCGGGGCACGATTGCCGCCTGGGCCTGGGGTTTCCAGCGTTGCGTGGACTACCTGGTCGCCGAGCCCGGCGTGGACGCGCACCATATTGCGGCACTGGGCCACTCGCGTAATGGCAAGACGGCCTTGCTGGCGGCGGCGTTCGACGAGCGCATCGCCATCGCGTTCCCGCACCAAGCTGGCTGCGGCGGCTCCGCGCCCAGCCGCGGGAAAACCGGCGAATCTGTGAAAGCCATTAACGACCATTTTCCACATTGGTTCAATGCGCAGTTCAAGCAATTCAACGATGCGCCGGAGCGGCTGCCGTTCGACCAGAATTGCCTGGTGGCCCTTTGCGCCCCGCGGCCGGTGCTGTTTTCCGCTGCCGAAGGCGACCAATGGGCCAACCCGGCCGGCCAGTTTCAAGTGCTTCAGGCTGCTGACCCGGTCTATCGCTTCCTCGGCAGCAAAGGATTGGCCGCGAAGGAAATACCGCCCCAACGCCAACTCCTGGCCAGTCCACTCGGCTATTATGTCCGCGAAGGCAAGCATTCAATGACGCCCGATGACTGGACGGTGTTCATGAACTTCGCGGACGGCCAATGGCGGAAGTGAGTCTCAGCCCGGAACTGTGAAATGCGTCCCAACTGCCAGCATGAAAGCCAAGCTAACTGAAATCCCAGGTTCTATCCTTGCGCCCCAAGGCTTTCGAGCCGCCGGCGTCTTTTGCGACATCAAACGCCTCGGCACCGGCAAAGGCTCGGACAAGGGCAAGAAGCGTGACCTTGGTCTCATTGTATCTGAGGCGCCCGCCACCGTGGCCGGCATGTTCACCACTAACCAGGCCTGCGCCGCGCCCGTTAAAGTCTGCGTCGAGCGCGTGAAGAAGGGCCGCGCCCGGGCGGTTGTCGTCAACTCCGGCAATGCCAATGCCTGCACCGGCAAGCAGGGTTTGCAGGACGCGCTGGAGATGGCGCGCTTCACGGAAGAGGCGCTCGCGCTCCCACATGGTTCAGCCCTCGTCGGGTCCACCGGGCGCATTGGCGTCACGCTGCCGATGGACAATGTCCGCGCCGGCATCATCGAAGCCGCGGTCCTGCTTGGTTCCACGGCGGAGCACGCCGCCCAGGCCGCCGAAGCCATCATGACCAGCGACACGCGCTCCAAACAGATCGCCGTGGAGTTCAAAGTAGGCGGCAAGAGCGTCCGCATCGGCGGCATCTGCAAAGGCGCCGGCATGATTCAGCCCGGCATGAGCCCAACCGGCAGGCGACCCGCAGCCATGCCGCTCCATGCGACCATGCTCTGTTTCATCACGAGCGATGCCGCCGTTGAGGCAAATGTGCTGCAGGCGGCCTTGCGCGAGGCCGTCGCCAACAGCTTCAACCGCATCATAGTGGACGGCGACATGAGCACAAACGATACGGTGCTCGTTCTGGCTAACGGCCTGGCAGGAAATCCGCAATCCGCAATCCGCAATCCGCAATCGAAAGGCTTTGGGCATTTCCAATTCGCCCTGACCCATGTTTGCCTTGCGCTGGCCAAGATGATCGTGCGGGATGGCGAAGGCGTGTCGCGGGTCGTCACCGTCCGGGTCAAAGGCGCCAGAACGTTCGCCGATGCCGACGCCGCGGCCCGCGCCGTGGCGAACAGCCCGCTTGTCAAGACCAGTTGGCACGGCGGCGATCCCAACTGGGGCCGGATCATCGCCGCTGTGGGCTACAGCCCGGCGACGATCATCGAGGAGAAAGTGGATATCGGCTACAGCCCACCGGGCAGCCGCGAAATCCTCTGGAGTCTCAAGCGCGGCCAGCCGACCAGCGCCACGTTCAAAGCGCTCTGCGCAGCGGTCGCCCCAAAGGAATTTGACCTGCACGTCAATCTCAACCTCGGCCAGGCCCGTGCGGTCATGTATGCCGCCGACCTGACCGAGGATTATGTGGAGTTCAACAAAGGCGACGTGAGCGACCCAAGCTCACTGGGAGGATGAGAGGTGAGATCCGAAGGCCGAGGCCCGAAGGCCGAAAGAAGTCCGAAGTCCGAAGTCTGAAGAAGAAATGCATAGACCGATGAACGCACGTGTTTCCATTCTCGCAATTGTCGTGCTTGGGATGTGCGGGATGTCTCTCGCCCAGGCGCAGGTAAAACCAGCCGGCAACGGCATGCTGGCCTTCTCGGCATCCGGTGCGAACGAGTTCGCCTTCGATACTGGGGTGTTGAAAGGCAAGCTGCGCGCAGACGGCAAATCCCGGGGGCTGTCTTCCGTCGTGCATCTGCCCACCGGCGCCACCCTGGACTCGAGCATGGGCCTCTTCGGCCACTACCGCGTATTCAGCTCCAACAAACGTTACGGCACCGCGGCGTGGGATTGGCCGAGTGAGGCGAAGCTGCGCCGGGACGGCAGTGTGGAAGTCCGTTGGCCGTCCGCCGAGGATCGCCCGTTCGAGCTGCGCGCAGTCTATCGCTGGGCAGCGCCGAACACTCTCGACCTTGAAACCAGCATGCAGGCGAAGACGAACCTGGCGAAGTTCGAGTCCTTCCTGGCCTCCTACTTCGCCGAAGGCTTCACGAATTCGTGCGTCTATGCGCAATCCACCGCCCAGCTCGGGCTCGAAGCGGCGGACAGGAACTACGGCATCTGGCAGGCGTTCCCACGCGACGACGAGGTGGTTTCGATCATTCAGGATGGGCGCTGGAAGATCCTGCCCAACCCGGTGGATTGGGTGATCCGGCCGCACCTGGCTAAACCGCTAGGCGTCCGCCGCTGCCCCGCGAATGGCGTGAGCGTCCTGCTCATGTCGCCGCCCCAGGACTGCTTCGCGGTTCTAACTCCATTCGAGGCCGAGCCGCACCGTTCGCTCTATCTCTCGCTCTTCGGCAAAGACCTGAAAACAGGCGAGAGCGCCCGCGCGCGAGCAAGGCTGATGGTTGTGTCCAAGCTGCAGGACGCCGAAATCATGGCCGCATACGAAAGCTACTTAAGGGAGATCTCCAGCAAGTGAACCACTTCCCAAACCCGGGAGGGCGAGCGTCCCCGCGAGCCCTGATATCCGGCGAGGTTTGGGCTCGCGGGGACGCTCGCCCTCCCAGGCAGACTGTCTTGGGACGCTCCCTGGCATGTGTCTTCGCTGACCTGCTTGCCAGTCCCTTGCGGCTTTGCCTCCTCGCGTCTTTGCGTTAACTGCTGTTATTCCGATACTAATCACATGCAAGACCTGATTGCCAAGGCCGCCACCCTGCTGGAAGCGTTGCCATACATCCAGCGATTCAGCGGTGCCACGTTCGTCATCAAATACGGCGGCAGCTTCATGGATTCGCCGGACCCGGCTGTCCGCAACGGCGTCGCTCGTGACGTGGTCTTCCTCGAGGCCGTGGAGATCGACCCGGTGGTCGTCCACGGCGGCGGCAAAGCCATTACCCGCGCAATGGAGAAAGCCGGCCTCAAGGCCAGCTTCATCCAGGGCCAGCGCGTCACCGATGAGGCCACGGTGCGGATCGCCGACGACGTGCTGTCCCGCGAGATCAATCCCGAGGTGGTTGCCGCGATTAATGCACTGGGCGGCCTCGCCAGAGGATTCGCCGGGCCCGATATCTTCCGGTGCCGCAAAGCTCGGGTGAAAGGGCCGGACGGCCAGACCGTCGACCTCGGCTACGTGGGCGAGGTCATCGGCGTTAATGTGGCCCCGTTGATCGAATGCATCGAAAAGGGCATCATTCCCGTCATCAGCCCAACCGCCCGCGGCGAGGATGGCAAGCTCTATAACTGCAACGCCGACGTGGCCGCGGCGCAGGCGGCAATCGCGCTGAAAGCCAAACGCCTGGTTTTTATGAGCGACGTTCCGGGGCTGCTGCAAGATCCGAACAAGCCGGACACCATTATTTCCCGCCTCAAGATCAGCGAGGTGGACAGCCTGAAACAGCGCGGGGTTGTGGACAAGGGGATGATTCCCAAAGTGGACAGCGCCGTGGCCGCCATCCAGGCGGGTGTGGAGAAGGTCTCATTCGTGGATGGCCGCGTCCCCCACGCCGTCCTGCTGGAAATATTCACTGACGAGGGTGTGGGCACCGAAGTCGTAGGGTAGCCGGAAAGTCCCCTTGCAAATGGAGGAGAGCCATGAACCGCGAGCGGCGGGCCTGTTAATCATGAGCCATCAGGGCGGCATCGGCGCGAGCGCGCTCGCGGCCACGCTCCATCTCTCTTACCTCTGATACAAAACGCCCTCCTCCACATGTTCCTCTACTCGTCCCTGAACCCCAACCCCTGCACGCCAAGCGGCTTCCAGTGCCACTACTTCGACTCGCTCTGCTGGTGGCATGGCTATCTTGCCTATTGCAAAGGCGTAGGCGAACCCTTCGACAAGCAGCAGCGCCACACCACAAAGCGGCTCGCCCGCCTCTACCGCCTGAAAACCGCACACAAGTGGATGCCTGGCCACAATCAGGAGCTGGCTATTCTCCTGGCACACGACAAGGTGCTCAAGTCCAGGAATTAGCCCGCCCTCAGACTTCAAAAGGAATTGAGCCGCGAGCCGCGAAATGCGACTTTCTCAAGTGTGACGAACCAGGCTGCCTATACGCTGCGCGAGAATACCGGAACCTCCTGGATCTTGCAAACTGCCCAAACAGCCGTCGCCACCTTGGCGGTGCATGATATTCCACACCTGATTGTCGGCGGCGTTGCCGTCCAGGAGCATGGCTACCCGCGCATGACGATCGATGTTGATATCGTCGTTCCCGACGTATTGGAGGCCGTGGAGTGCCTCACCGCTGACCTGAGCGGTCCGTTCGCCCGGGTCAAAGGTTGTGAGGACGGAGTTGAGGACCGGCGGAACGGTGTGCAGGTCGATCTGCTGCTCGCGGGCAAGGTATTGAAGCGCGGCTGCAAGGTGCCCTTTCCACAGCCGACCAAGACGACCGAGAAGTTGCAGATCGTTGGGTTGGAACAACTCCACTCGCTCAAGTTGGACAGCTCGGCCCACTCACCGCTTCGTCGGCTCAGAGACAAGACCGATGTGGTTGAGCTCATTCTCCGCCGCAAGCTGCCGCGCGACTTGCCAGTGGCCCCAGTCGTCCTACCGCTTTATATCGAGACCTGGGACGCGCTTCAGGCCGAATCCTGATAGGGAGGATGCGGAAATCCGACGGCAGAAGCCCGAAACCCGAAGGAGCGGGGTAAGCTGGGGAAAAGCCATCCAAAGCCGCCCAAAGCCGGGTGGCAAGCCACCCAAAACCACCCCAATGCGACATCAGAGCCACATCAGAGCCACCCCAAAGCCTGTTGGTAGCCAACTGATAGGCACCCCAAAGCCACGCTAAGGTTACCCCACATCTCAACATTCCGCTTCCATCCGGGGGAAGTCCTGCTAATGATTTCCCCGTGTCGTTTGACGCGTAAAGCATGAAAGACATTGTTCCATCGCCGCCGCCCATCGTGCGCAACGACGTGGCAGCCGTGCAGGCGCTTTTCCAGCAGAACGTGGTGCCGAGCTATGGCCGCTTTGACATCGTGCTCAGTCACGGGTCGGGCAGCTATCTCTACGACATCACCGGGCGTCGTTACCTGGATTTGGGCGGCGGCATTGCTGTGAGTTCGCTGGGTCACGGGCACCCGGCCATCACCGAGGCGCTGGTCGAACAATCGCGGAAGGTCATCCATACCTCGAATTTCTACTACCACGAACCCCAGGGCCGGCTGGCGCAGGCGCTCGTCAGCCTTATCGGCCCGGGGAAATGCTTCTTCTGCAACAGCGGCGTTGAGGCCAATGAGGGCTTGTTCAAGCTGGCCCGCAAGTTCGGCCACGACGAAGGCCGGTTTGAAGTCATCACCACGAATAATTCCTTTCACGGCCGAACGCTGGCGGGCATCGCCGCGACTGGCCAGGAGAAGGTCAAGAAGGGGTTTGACCCGATGGTGCCCGGCTTCCGGCAAGTCCCTTACAACGACCTCGCTGCCATGCGCGCCACGCTCTCGCCCGCGACAGCCGCCATTATGGTCGAAGGCATCCAGGGCGAAGGCGGAGTCACCCTCGCAACGCCGGAGTACCTCCTCGGCCTGCGCCAGTTGTGCGATGAAAAGAACCTGCTGCTGCTCATGGACAGCGTCCAATGCGGCCATTTCCGCAGCGGCCGATTCCAGAGCTTTCAGCGCATCCTTGAAGGCGTGCCGGGGGGCGAGAAGTTCCTGCCGGACGGCATTTCCATGGCTAAGTCGCTGGGCGGCGGGTTCCCCATTGGCGCGTTTTGGGTGCGTGCGCCTTATGCCGATTTGCTGGGCGCGGGCTCGCACGGCACGACTTATGGTGGCTCGCCGCTCGCCTGCGCGGTCGCCTTGAAGATCCTGGAGGTGATCCAGCGCGAGAAGCTGGCGGACAACGCGCGGCAGGTCGGCGACTACCTAAAGACCGGCCTGCAAGCACTCGCGCAGAAATACCCCGGTATCATCCAGACCGTGCGCGGCTTGGGGCTGATGCTGGGGATCGAGCTGGCGCCGAATATTCCCAACCTGCCCGGCGACAGCAGCAAGACCCAGGCGGTCCGCTTCGCGAATCTCCTGCACGCCGCCGGGCTTCTGGCGATTCCGGCCGGCGCGCAAATCATGCGTTTCCTGCCGCCGCTCAATCTGCGGCGGGGCGAGGCGGAGGAGGGGCTGAAACTAATCGAATCGGTTGTGGCCAGGCTGGCGGGTTAGACCGAATGTGGACAGGCGCGACGCCTGTCCTACTCTAAAGATGAAACATCTCTTAAGCATTGAATCACTGGTGCCGGCGGACATGGAGACCATCCTGGCCGCCACAGTGAACATCAAGAAGGAACGCGGGCGGCATGCCAAACTGCCGCTGGCCGGCCAAACCTGGGCCATGCTGTTTTCCAAGTCTTCCACGCGCACCCGCGTGTCCTTCGAGGTGGGCATCCGCGAGCTGGGTGGCCAGGCGATCTTCCTCCCTTCCAACGAGATCCAGCTTGGCCGCGGCGAGCCGATCAAGGACACCGCGCGTGTCATGGGCCGGATGGTCCATGGCGCTGTGTTTCGCACCTTCGCGCAGAGCGAGGTGGAGGAGTTTGCGCACTATGCCAGCATACCCACCATCAACGCCCTCACGGACCAGGAGCATCCCTGCCAAATCCTGGCGGACATCTTTACCTTCCGGGAAAAGCGCGGTTCCATCCGGGGCAAGGTGGTCAGCTTCATCGGCGACGGCGCCGGGAACGTCGCGACCTCATTGATATTTGCCGCTGGAAAAGCCGGGTTTGAATTGCGCATTGCCGCGCCAAAGGCCTTTCAGCCGTCCGCCAGTCTGGTCAAGCGGGCTGGGGCCAGGATCGTGGTAACCGAGGACGTCCAGGCCGCCGCCACGGGCGCGGACTTGCTCTACACGGATGTATGGGTCTCCATGGGCCGGGAGAAGGAGTCCGCTGACCGCATCCGCCAGATGAGCGGCTACCAAATCAACTCCGCGGTGGTCGGGCTCGCCCGGCCGGGCGCGCTGGTGATGCATTGCCTGCCGGCCTATCGCGGCAAGGAGATCGACGAAGCCACTTTCGAGGCCAACGCCCAGACGATCTTCGACGAGGCCGAGAATCGCCTACATGTGCAGAAGGCGATCTTGAGCTGGCTGGTAAGTTAGCCTCGGGGAGATTTCGTTTACAGGCCCCTTTCGCCAACGTATGGTTGGCATACCAGTTATGTGCAGTGCCATCGCATTCCGGCTCAATGGCCGCAACGTCCGCGTCGAAGACGTCTCCCCCAACACCACCTTGCTCGAATACCTGCGCGCCACAGGTTTGACCGGCGCCAAAGAGGGCTGTGCCGAGGGTGATTGCGGCGCATGCTCGGTGGCCATCCTCGACCGCGATTCGCAAGGCAGGCCCTGCTACCGCGCCATTAATAGCTGCCTGGTTCCGCTCGTCCTGATGGTCGGACGCGAGATTGTCAGCGTGGAAGGCGTCGCAAGCCACGGCAAGCTGCATCCGATTCAGGAGAAGATGGTGCGAGGCCACGGATCGCAATGCGGCTATTGCACGCCAGGATTTGTCATGTCCCTTTTCGAGGGCTACTACCGCGACGACGTTCGGAAACCCGACCAGCTCGATGATCAGTTATGCGGCAATCTCTGCCGCTGCACAGGCTATCGGCCAATTCGCGACGCGGCCATCGCAGCATTTCCTGAGCGGCATAGAAAGAACGGCCAGGATTCGTTTACCGAGCAGCTCAAGCAGTCCACGGTGGAGTTGGGTGGGGTCGAATATCAGTTTGCCGGGGAGAGATTCTTGCGGCCAACCTCGCTCGGCGGCTTGCTACAACTGCTTGAACAGTTCCCCGAGGGCAGGCTGATCGCCGGCGCTACGGACCTGGGGCTCGAAATCACTAAGCGTTTCAAGCGATTCCCCACGCTTATCTCCGTGGAAGCTGTGCCGGAATTGAAGCAGATCGAGTGCACCGATGCCGAATGGCGCATCGGCGCTGCCGTTACCCTCACCCAAATCGAGGAGCAAATGGCAGAAGAGTTCCCAGCGCTGGCCGACATGCTTCGGGTTTTCGGCTCCCGCCAGGTTCGCAACCGTGCCACGATGGGCGGCAACCTCGTCACAGCCTCCCCCATCGGCGACAGCGCCCCCGTACTGCTCGCGTTCGATGCCAACGTGGTGCTGGTGTCGCAGAAAGATGGGACTGATGGGACAGATGCGACAAATGACGGACTGGAAGAACGCACTCTCCCGATCGACGAGTTCTTCGTCTCCTACCGCAAGAGCGCACTGCGGCCAGGGGAGATTCTTAAGACCATCATCGTGCCCCGCTGCTCCCAGCAGGACATCACGCGCAAGTGCGCCTGGTACAAGGTGTCCAAACGGCGCGAAATGGACATCAGCACGGTCGCAGCGTGCTTCAGGGTGGATTTAGGCTTGGACGGCATGGTTCGTCATTCGCGGCTCGCCTACGGCGGCGTGGCTGCTATTCCCGTGCGTGCGCGCAAGACGGAACAGGCGTTGCTCGGCAAACAGTGGTGCGCGGAGACGGTAAGAAAGGTCCTGCCAATGCTTCAGGGCGAGTTTACGCCGATTACCGACGTCCGCGGCAGTGCGGAGTATCGGCGCGCCCTGATCACAGGCCTATTCGAGAAGTTCTTCTTTGAGGTGGGAGACGTGGCACTGGAGCATGCCTCCCTTTCAGTGGTAGGGCGCGCAGTCCTCTGCGAGCCGTCCTCACTCCAAGCAAGTTCCTCCGGTCTTAACGGCGCGCAGGGGACTGCGCACCCTACCACCGACCCGCCGCCGCACGAGAGCGCGCACAAGCACGTTACCGGCGAGGCGGTTTACACCGACGACCAGCCTGCGGGTGCGCTGGAGGTGTGGCCGGTCTGTTCTCCGCACGCCCATGCCAGGATTATGAGCCGCACCGCGACGGCTGCGCGCGCCATGCCCGGCATCCGAGCGGTGCTCCTGGCGGAGGATGTGCCCGGCGAAAACAACGTCGGCGGGGTCAAGCACGACGAGGTGCTGCTGGCCCACAAGGAGGTCCTGTTCCACGGCCAGCTCGTGGCGCTGGTCATTGGCCAATCTCAGGAGGCGTGCCGGGCGGCGGCGGAGAAAGTCGTGGTCGAATACGAACCGCTGCCACCGATCCTGACGCTGGAGCAGGCGCTGGCGGCCCGCAGTTTCCACAACCAGCCAAATTACATCCGTCGCGGCAAAGTTGGACCGGCATTGGCCGATTCG
>Ga0182021_10011135_pt1 | contig 10668 bp, 11 predicted proteins | sample 612E3MmetaG_FD_120493 | JGI IMG/M metagenome (GOLD analysis project Ga0182021, IMG submission 120493) | Permafrost microbial communities from Stordalen Mire, Sweden - 612E3M metaG (Illumina Assembly) | ecosystem: Environmental > Terrestrial > Soil > Wetlands > Permafrost | place: Sweden...
CTGCGCCACACCAGTTTGAATTTTCCGAACCACTTGACCGATACCGTTGATAAGTTTCGCTGAGCCATTGACCGATCCGTCAATCATTCCAACGTCCATCGCCTTCCAGAGTACATCATTTGATATTTTCACCGTAGGATCGACAATCACTGCATCATACATTTCATCCACGTAATATTTGTTGAGTAACGTACGATACATCCGAGGATACCGTTTCGCTAGAGACACAGCAATGTCCGCACGCTCGAGATATATCCAACGCGCCAAATATATGCCGGAAGCGGCGATTGCAACTGAAATAAACATCAACAGATATTCCATCAATCCGCCGGTATGTTCACCGGTAAGTAATTTATATTGTGCCGGAGAGAAAACGGGTTCAAGCCAATTCTCAATAACGTTTGCATGCGGGATACCGACGAATCCTCCTACACTTGACAGGAAGGCAAGAATAATGAGAGGTACGGTCATAGTCCTTGGTGCTTCATGCGGATGCACACGGTGTGGATCGAATCGCTTCTCACCCTCAAATGTAAGTGTCACAAGTCGGAACATATAAAACGCCGTCATTGCCGCTCCAAATACGCCAAGCAGCCAAAGTATCCAGGACCCTTGTTCGCTGCTAAACGCCTTCCAGAGTATTTCATCTTTGCTAAAAAATCCGGCAAACGGCGGTATGCCAGCAATTGCAATCGCTCCAATAAGAAATGTTTTATAGGTGACCGGCAAATATTCTTTGAGTCCGCCCATTTTCTGAATATCCTGCTCATCGTGCATTGCATGGATGACGGCACCGGAACCAAGGAAGAGGAGCGCTTTGAAAAAAGCGTGCGTCAACAAATGAAAGATGCCTGCACTGAATGCCGCCACACCCATAGCAAGAAACATATACCCAAGCTGGCTGATTGTGGAATATGCGAGAACTTTCTTGATATCGTTCTGTACTAACCCAATAGTTGCCGCGAATACTGCCGTCACTGCACCCACTATTGCAATAAATTCCATTGTCACAGGAGCAAGTGCGAAGAGAATTGAACATCGTGCAACCATATACACACCTGCGGTTACCATCGTTGCGGCATGTATTAATGCACTTACCGGTGTCGGGCCGGCCATTGCATCAGGAAGCCAAACATACAAAGGAATCTGCGCCGACTTGCCCATCGCACCGACAAAAAGGAGCATCGTAATCCATACAGCAGACGTATTCCCTACCGAGAGCAGCGATGCCGAGTTAAATACTGTGCTGAAGTTCAGACTGCCAAAGGTTGAAAATATTAACATCATACCAAGAATAAATCCAAAGTCGCCGATGCGATTAACAACGAATGCTTTTTTTGCGGCATCGCCTGTGAATTTCTTTTCGTACCAAAATCCGATAAGCAAATAGGAACAAAGCCCTACGCCCTCCCATCCGAGAAACATAAGTAAAAAATTATCGGCAAGAATAAGATTGAGCATCGCAAAAATAAACAGGTTAAGATAGGAAAAGAACCGCCAGAAACCTGCGTCGTCATGCATATAACCGATGGAATAAATATGAATTAAAAATCCAACTCCGGTAACAATAAGCGACATTAAAATCGATAACTGATCAATTTGATAAGCGATGTTGACTGTGAGCGAGTTTGTTGATCCAGTGAATGTCGAAAGCCATGTAAACAATTCTACCGACTGCTTTCGTTGTCCAGGTTCTACGCCCAGCATCTGCACGAATAGTGTTAATGCAAGAAGAAATGATAATCCTACGGTACTGCTGCCGATTACACCGACGAGTTTTTCATTCTTCATTCCTGAACCGAAAAGTCCAAGAACGAGAAACCCTAAGAGAGGTAAAACAATTATGAGCGGAGCGAATGACAACATTTTTCTAAAGATTAATATGTTTCGTTGTTAGTGTTTAGGAATTCGGTATTAGGATGAGGAGTTTTTTCCATCTGCTTTTCATTTTATCTTTTTACTTCACCTTACCATTTCATAATATTGATTTCATCTAAATTCACGGTCTGTTTGCGTCTAAAGAGCGCGATAACTATGGCAAGACCGACTGCCGCTTCAGCCGCCGCTACCGTCATAACAAAGAATACAATTGCTTGACCAGTAGCATCACCGAAGAAGGCTGAAAAGGCGACAAGGGTAAGATTTACGGAGTTCAACATTAACTCGATGGACAGGAACACTATGATAGCGTTTCGACGTGTCACGACACCCAGAGAACCAATGATGAACATGATGGCACTAAGAATCAAATATGAACTTAAAGGAACCATATTCAATGATAAATGATCTTAAGTAAAATTGTAAAAGAATAAACAATAATTTTAATCGAGATTTTTCTTCGCCAGAATTACTGCACCGACAATCGCCGCTGTCAGTAAGAGCGATGTCACTTCGAACGGAAACAGGAAGCGTGTGAAAAGCACTTGTCCGACTGCTTCTACTGTACCTATATTTGTAGCACGCTCCATGTCGATGGATGGTGTCCCGGTTGGCATTATAATTATGTAAATCAATTCCATTAAGACACCGAAGCTGAGACCGCCTGCAACGACTTTCTTCCAGGTAAATCCGTCACGCAAACGGCGTTCGTCGCCAAGATTGAGCAGCATAATGACGAACACAAATAAAACCATAATAGCACCGGCATACACAAGAATCTGAATAACTGCGATAAACTGCGCATGGAGTGTCAGATACATACCGGCAAGGCAGAAGAAATTCACAATGAGATATATCGCTGAGATGATTGGATTGCGGCGCGTTACAACGAGTAATGCCGACAGGATACCACCTGCCGCAAAGATATAAAACAATATTTCTTCGAGTGTCACGGAATCAATCCAAGAGAATATCTGATGAATCAAACATTATTATTCGCGCACCCAGCGAAACAGTTCTGACAGCGATGGGCGTTTTCCATAAGATAAAACTGCGATACGGAATATTTTCCCTGCTGCCCACATCATGACTATTGAAGAAATACAAAGAAGCGCAATAGTGCTTAAAATTTCCCAAACTGCCGGCATTTGTACAGAGATGCGCAAGACCATCAATGTTGGCGTAAGCAATGGTATAAACGATAACACCTTAATCCAAACCGAATTTGCATTTTGCATTACAGGCATAGCGATGACTATCGGAAAAACAAGCAATAAACTTACATACGATGTAATTTGCTGTGCTTCCTGTTCAGTTGTGACAGGAGAACCGGCGGCAACAAAAATTGCAGAATAGAAAATATATCCTAAAATAAAATAAACAAGCGAAAGCATGAGATTCCCAACTGAGAAAATATTCGCTCCGGTTTTTAATGTTACCGCAAAGCCGATCAGTCCCCAAATCAGCATCTGCACAATTCCAAGCCCGCTGAGTCCAAGAATTTTTCCTATCATGAGATCTCGCGCAGAGCATGAGGAAAGAAGTACTTCAATAACACGATTTGTTTTTTCTTCGACAACACTCCGGATGAGAAGCTGACCAGATGTCATCACTAAAAAAAGCAGCATCATAATGACAATATATCCGCTGAAAAATGTTTCGAGAAAACCAGTTTCTTTTTCGTCCCCTTTTTCGGATACTTTGATGGATTTTACATTGACGTCCGCAGTGATCTTTTTGATAAGCGAAAGATCTAATCCCTGTTTCAATATTCGACTTTCGACGATTACTTCTTCTATTGTACGAGAGAATCGTTCCTGAATTTTTATGTTACTTACATTTTGTGATCGATACTCTACTTTACCACTGTCGAAGATAACCGTAGGAAAATAAAAATAACCGGTAATGTCGCCACTTGTTACCATTCGGTTCGCTTCCATCTTCTTTTTTTCAATAACACCTTCTAAACTTAAATTCTTAACAATATAGTTTGGCTGACTATTCGGTAATTTATATTTTTCGTCGAGTCGTTTAGCAAGCGGACCTATAATGCTGCCGGTTTCATCAATTATTCCTATAGTTGTCGGACTTTCGTCAGGCCGCGATATAAGCAACCCCGGTAACACACCAAACAGAACCATAATAACCGGCATGACAACAAGCGAAATAATAAATGCTTTTGACTTGACCTTTTCACTAAATTCCCATATTGCAACTTGGAACGCTTTGGATTTCATTGCCGTTCCTCCTGTGATGCTTTTGCAATCAGTTCTTTCTCCAATTTTTTCTTTGTCATCACCCATCGTACGATATTGGCAATGGCACCAAGCAATAATATGACAGGCGCCATCCATTGCTGGCTTCCTCTCACAAAATTGAAGATGATAAATCCCGCAGAAATAACCGCAAGCACCAGAGATGACTGCATGAGTCTTTTCACACGCGGGTCAAGGTTGACCTGTTCCGCAATCCGAGCGGCATGAAATGCAGGTATCGGCTTTTCACTTGCTTGTTCAATTTCTTTCGGACCGCCGACAACATTGATAAAAATAGAATTCAGTGAGGGTTCGACAATCTCAAATTTTCTTAACGACAACCTTCCGTTGAGACTCGCAAGTAATTCGCTGCTCTTGGAAATGTCGGTAAGTTCAAGCTCGGCATAATTCTGATATATATCTGCCCGGTGAATATAGTTAAAGTTCTTCAGGAACTCACCATCGCCTTCATATTCAAGATGGATAGAGTTCGTTCCATATCTTTTCTTGATCTCGTATAATTCTCCGCTTAACACAGGCTTCCCTTTATTGATCAAACAAATGTTATCGCACATTTTTTCCACTTGTTCCATTTGATGCGTAGAGAATACGATGGCAGTATTCTTCTGGCGAAGCTCGAGGAGTATATCTTTTAGCAAAATTTGATTGACGGGGTCAAGTCCGGTAAATGGTTCATCAAGAATCAGCAGTTCCGGACGGTGGAGAATGGAAAGGATGAGTTGAACTTTCTGCTGGTTTCCTTTCGATAGCTCTTCGATCTTCCGGTGACCTTCATTTTTCAGTCCGAATCGTTCCAGCCAATAGAAGACAAGCGGCTTCGCTTGTTTTGCGGACATCCCTTTGAGCGATGCGAAGTACAAAATCGTGTTGATGATTTTACTCTTGCGGTACAATCCTCGTTCTTCCGGCAGATAACCAATGATGTTCCACATTTCCTTGGTAAACGGTTTGCCGTTAAACGTAATCTCGCCGCTGTCCGGTTGAATGATGTTCAGCACCGTGCGAATAGTTGTCGTTTTACCGGCTCCATTCGGACCAAGCAAGCCAAACAACTCACCGCGTTTTACTTCCAGTGAAACGCCATCTACCGCAACGACGTTATCGTATTCTTTACGTAAATTTTTAATTTTGAGCATGTTCAGTCATCTGTAACTAGAGCATTATGAACAATGGTAGTTGGAATGCATTGTTCGTTTAAGGTGTATTTCGATAAATCATACGCGGGAATGGAATAGTTTCGCGCACATGTTCTAATCCGCATATCCAACCAACGGTGCGTTCTATACCAAGTCCGAAACCGGCATGAGGAACACTGCCGAAGCGCCGCAGATCGATATACCATTCGAACGCTTCCTGCGGAAGGTTGTGTTCCTTGATGCGCGCCAGCAGAACATCCAAATCATCTTCGCGCTGGCTTCCGCCGATAATTTCGCCGTACCCTTCCGGTGCAAGGACATCGACTGCAAGAGCAACTTTTGGATTTTCCGGATCACGTTTCATATAAAATGCCTTTACTTCAGACGGATAACGATGCACCATGACCGGACGGTCGAACTGTTCAGAGACCACTGTTTCATCTGTCCCGCCAAGATCATTTCCCCACTCGAACGGCAATCCTTTCTCATGAAGAATTTTCACCGCATCATCGTAGGTAATACGCGGCAACGGTTTTTTCACTTTCTGGAGTTTCGTAATATCACGCTCCAGCACTTTCAATTCCGGCAAACAATCTTTCAGTACGTTTTGAACAATATATTCCAAAAAATCTTCTGCCAAATCCATATCATCATACAAATCGTTAAATGCAACTTCCGGTTCGACCATCCAGAATTCCGTCAGGTGGCGGCGCGTTTTCGATTTTTCTGCACGGAATGTTGGGCCGAAGCAGTACACTTTTCCCATCGCCATCGCACTTGCTTCTGCATACAACTGACCCGACTGCGTGAGATATGCTTTTCCAAGATCAAAGTAGTCGGTATCAAAAAGAGTTGAGGTTCCTTCGCAGGCTGCAGGAGTCAGGATAGGTGAATCGACAAGTGTGAATCCGCGTCCATCAAAGAAATCGCGAATCGCTTTTATGATGCGGTGACGCACACGCATAATCGCGTGCTGGCGTGTCGAACGCAGCCAGAGATGGCGGCGGTCCGCGAGAAATTCAATTCCATGCTCTTTAGGAGTGATTGGATATTCATGGGCAATCTGATAGACCTTTGGAATATCAATCAGATCCAATTCATATCCTCCGGGAGCGCGGTCCTCTTTTCTGACCTTACCTCGAATCGATAACGAAGATTCCTGTGTTAACGACTCAAACACATTGATCACCTCATCCGATACTTGTCCTTTCACAATCACAGCTTGAGCAATACCTGTTCCGTCTCTCAGAATGAGAAATTTTACTTTTCCGCTGGAACGTTTGTTATATACCCAACCATGCAATAGAACTTCTTCACCGACATGCTGGGATAACTCGTTGATATAGGTGCGCGCCATAGTTCTTAATTTATTTATGGAAAAAATGTTTGAGGAATATAGCGAACTAATAAGACTTGTTCAAATGAAATGATGAGATCGAGAGCTACGATTTATCTCTGTGAATTTTGATTGTCTTCGGTTTGTTTATTCGGAAGTTCTGTAAATTTGGCGTCTTTAACGTCTTTGTAATCGACCTCTGTTTTGGGATGATTCTCTTTTTGAGGGCTGCGCGGAGAGGGAGGTGAATATCCCTGCAGTGTCCGGATAAATTTCTTGAGCAGCGTCAGTGCCAGGAAAATCGCTAATACTGTTATGAAAAAACGGACAAAAACAAATATAAATAAACGAACCATACTACTTCTTTACAAGCGGATTATAATATTCTACCGGCGCTTTATTCGGACGGAGAATTTGCGTCATCAGATCATCAAAATGTTCTGGATTATTCACGAAGTCAATATCGGTTGCTTTAACGATAAGCAGCGGTGTCGATTTGTATCTGAAAAAGAAATAGTTATATGCTTCATTCAGCTCTTTAATATATTCATCGGACATGTACTTTTCCATTTCACGTCCGCGTTTCTTGATGTTTGTCAAGAGACGGTCGTTACTCGATTGTAGATAAATAACAAGATCAGGAGGCGGTATCGTTTTCTCGATGGCCCCTAATAAATTCTCATACAATTTCAATTCATCATCACGCAGTGTCAGGTAGGCGAATATTTTATCCTTTTCAAAAATGTAGTCGGATACGATGTGCGAATGGAAGAGATCCGCTTGAAATAGTTCCTGCTGCTGCCGATACCGGCTGAGCAGAAAAAATATTTGCGTTTGGAAAGCGTAATGTTCCGGGTCCTTGTAAAAGTTTGACAGAAAAGGGTTTTCCTCAAATTTTTCCAACACTAAGCGCGCACCTAACTGATCGGACAACATCCGAGCTAATGTTGTTTTTCCGACACCGATGACTCCTTCAATCGCAATGTAATGGATTTCAGAAGGAAGCTGAGCCGTCATTCTTTTACCTGTAAAGACATGTGTTGGGTCGTTTTACGTACAGAACTGGTATCTGAACATCGCTGCAGAAGTTCCTCGACGCTGAGATGCCGCAATGGATCTTGGAACTCTGCTGCAATTTCTTTGAGAGGCACAAGAACGAACCGTCGGTTGGAAATTTCCGGGTGTGGTACATGCAAGGAAGTCTCATTCAGCATTTCACCGCCGTAATACAACAGATCAAGGTCAATTTCGCGCGGTCCCCAATGTTCACGAAATGTCCTCCCAACGTGCTGCTCAATTTCTTTCAGCTCGTGTATAAGATCGTCTGGACGCAGCATGGAATCTACCTCGGCTACCATATTCAAAAACTTCGGCTGTCCTTTTACCCCGACCGGCTCAGTTTCATACACTGACGAAAAATTCTTGACAGTTGTTTGAGGTAAGTTTTCCAATTCTGAAAGTGCTTGATGCAAATACTTTGCCCGATCACCAAGATTCGATCCTAATCCTATAAAAATACGACTCATCTCTTTCCATTACCTCCGCGTCTCAGTGAGTTCTACTTCCACATAATCGATAATACCTTTTACCGGTGCGCTTGGTTTGCGGACTTTTACCGTTACGGATTGCACCCTCGAAAAATTTTTGAGAATACCCCTGCCGATACCACTTGCAAGTGATTCAAGCAGCAAATGTTTTTTCTCCAGCACCGACCTTCGGATGCAATCATAGACGCGCTCGTAATTAACTGTATCGTCAAGGTGGTCGCTCTTTGCTCCCTGCGAAAGATCACAATGTAAATCAACATCCACCTCAAACTTTCCGCCAAGGTTCTGCTCGTCCAAGAGCACACCATGGTACGCATAGAAGACTGCATTGTGCAAACGAATAATGCCTAACGTATTTTTCTGTTTTATTGGCATAGAATGCTCTTTTCGAGGCAGATGAATATAGAGAACCAAATCCGGAAAGGCAACTTACACCGCTTTGATTTTTTCACCCGCGTGACGCAAACGCCGCACGACTGTTTCTTTCCCAAGCAATTCGATCATTTCAAATAATCCGGGACCGACCGTTCTTCCTGAAAGCGCCAACCGTGCAGGATGGATAAGTTTCGTCGGCTTGATTTGAAGCTCTTCGGCTAATTGCCGTAGCGCTGTTTCGATGGAAGAGTGAGAATATTCCACAAGCGATTCAAGACGATCAGCGAGTATTTGAATTTGACCGTTCGTCTCCTGCTCCCAATATTTCTTTAATCCCCCTTCGTCGAAAGATTCCGGATCACGGAAGAAAAACGTGCTCATCTCAATAAAATCCTCAGGAAAATTCAACCGCTCTTTCAACAATCCGATTACTTTGAGAAGATACTCATCATCTATATTCTCTCTCCGTGCAGATTGCATATAAGGTTTGATAAGTTGAGCAAGTTCATCATTCGATTTCAGTTTGATATGCTGTTGATTGAGCCAATTTAATTTTTCGATATTGAATACAGCGCCAGACTTGCCGACACGTTCAAAAGTGAATTCTTGAACAAGCTGTTTCATAAAAAATATTTCCCGCTCGTCGCCGGGATTCCAGCCGAGGAACGCAATAAAATTTATAATTGCTTCTTTGAGATATCCTTTCGCACGATACTCTTCGACCGCCACATCTCCTTGTCGTTTACTCAGCTTAGATTTATCGGGATTTAATAACAATGGGAGATGTGCAAGAACCGGTACCTCCCATCCAAAATATTGATACAGGAGAATATGCTTCGGTACGCTCGACAGCCACTCCTCGCCACGAATGATATGTGTAATTCCCATGAGATGATCATCAACAACAACTGCAAGATGATATGTTGGAAATCCATCCGACTTGATGAGCACTTGATCGTCTATCAATTTATGTGAAATGGTAACCATGCCGCGAATAACATCATCAAACGTTAACTCACCATCAAGAGGGATTTTCATGCGTATCACATGCTTTTCACCGGCAGCAATTCGGCGTTCTGCTTCTTCTCGAGGTACATGACGACAATGGCGGTCGTACGAGGGAGAAAGTTTTGCAGCTAATTGTTTTTGGCGGACTTCCTGCAATCGTTCAGAGGTGCAGAAGCAATGGTATGCCTTCTCTTTGTTGATAAGTTCTTGTGCATACATTCGATACAAGTCTATACGTTGCGATTGCACATAAGGACCATAGCCGCCGTCACAGTCCGGGCCTTCGTCATATTTGATTCCTGACCAGTTCAACGTTTCAATTAAATTTTCAACCGCACCTTCTATTTTACGCGATTGATCGGTATCTTCGATGCGAAGTATGAATTTGCCGCCGAGGTGTTTTGCAAATAGATAATTATAGAGAGCTGTCCGCAGACCACCGATATGCAAATACCCTGTAGGGCTTGGTGCAAAGCGAACACGAACTTGATTTTCCATTTCCGATACCTTGTTCTGATACAAAAAAAGCGTCCCGAAGACACGAGACGCTTATCCATCTTTCAGGACTTGCCTGCTATTAAAGAAGTTCCACGTTTTTTGTGGAACGTAGTCAAGCGGAGAGAGAGGGATTCGAACCCTCGATAGCAGTTACCCACTATGCAGGTTTAGTCCGATCCCGCTTTGCGGGATCGCGATCTCGTGGCGCTTGCAGCGCCACGGACAAACCTGTCTTTTCCAACTTTTCAAGAAACCTTGCAATCCATTTTCTTCCACTCGGCGATTTGAACCATTGTTCTCGCTCCATTGCCTCTACTCTTGTGGAAAACTTTTCAAAATGAATCAACATCCATGGACGATACGCTTTTGTGGATCTTACATATCCGCTATTATGCCGCTTTAACCGATTTTCAATTTCCTCCGTGTGACCGACATACGATCGTTTTGATCGCACTGACCACAACAAATAAACATAATAGCTCATTTTTAAAAGCGGAGAGAGAGGGATTCGAACCCTCGATAGCAGTTACCCACTATGCAGGTTTAGCAAACCTGTGCCTTCAGCCACTCGGCCATCTCTCCGAGCTGAATTTGTTTATTTAATTAAGCTAAAA
>Ga0182021_10011136_pt1 | contig 10667 bp, 8 predicted proteins | sample 612E3MmetaG_FD_120493 | JGI IMG/M metagenome (GOLD analysis project Ga0182021, IMG submission 120493) | Permafrost microbial communities from Stordalen Mire, Sweden - 612E3M metaG (Illumina Assembly) | ecosystem: Environmental > Terrestrial > Soil > Wetlands > Permafrost | place: Sweden...
AGTCACCGTGTAACGCCCTGTCTGCTGGTAAGCGTCTGCGAGAGTTGCGACTTCCCTTCCGAGGACGTCGTAGATCACGAGGGAGACTTGTCCTGCTTGGGGTAAGGAATAGCTTAGCTGAGTCGAAGGATTGAAAGGATTTGGATAGTTCGATTCCAGTGAATACCCTGTAGGAACAGTTAATTGATTTCCCGTGGAGCCAACTCCCTTCGGAGCATCGGCAACGGCTGTCGCAGTGCTGGACATCAGAAAAGTGGCGACGGCCGCCAACCGATCGGAGGGATATTTCCTCAGAAACGATTGGAATTCTGCCGTTGCGCTCTGATGGTCATTCAGATATCCATAGTAGATTTCTCCAATATTGAATTGGGCGAACTTAACCGCATCAACATTCCCCGAGAAATCAGACTGCAACGATTTGTATGTATTTACTGCTTCTAAATAGTTCCCGGCCTTGACGAGCCAGTGAGCCCGCAATTCCTGGCAAGTCAGCAAAAGGTCAGGACTAGTCGCGGCACGGAAGGCAATTTGATTCGAGAGATATTTCAAGAAATCGATTTTCCCCGATCGCTCATAGACTTCCGCCAGGAAAAGAAGTGCTTGCTTCACAATGAACGGATTCTCATTGTTTGACGTGTAGACCTTGAGATAAAGGGAGATGGCGTCGTCATACCTTCCTGATTGCCCTGCAAGATATGCCTGATAGAACGTGCTATCAGAGAACGGGCCAACTTCAGGACTTGACGGACTAGGAGCCTGAATGTCAACTTTCGGTCGACCAGAATTTGGATCCGTACCAGAGGGATGTGACCAGTCAATGCTAGATGTTGCGTCCGCGTAGAATTTGTATGAGTTAGGTGTTGCCGTCCCCCACCAATCGTATTCCGCAGTCACCACACTATTGCTCGTCGCGCTAACATAGTAGTAGGGACTCCCATCATAACTGTTCAACCCACTATTTGAGGGATCTCCCAGGTCGGGATGGCAGTTGTAGTATGCGTAAACAGCCGCATACCCACTGCTTGAGCTAACGACATTGCAGCCGTAAATTGCTTTCGGTGAGCTCCCATAGTCGCAGTACATTCCTTCCGAAGAGCCTGTAATGGTATTATGGTAGAGGTTTTGGGGGCTCGAGCTATGAAACCATATACCGCTCTGACTATTATTCTTTAGTGTGTTGTTTTGAATCGACGGTGACGCGCTTGACAAATATATCCCGCTATTAGTGCAGTTTTCGATGTCGTTATAGACTATTGTCGGACTGCTTCCGACTATGTAAAGGCCGAAATAGTCGTTCACAAAAGTACAGTTGCTAATATTGGGCGCTCCGCCATATGCACAGGTCACCCCGCCAGTGCAATTGGAGAATTCACAACTACTTATCGTCTCATTAGACGAATAACATGTCACTCCAGTACTTGCATTCCTGAATGTACAATTCCGAAGTGTCCCGCCGCTTCCAGCTTGAAATGCAAGGCTGTTCCATGAATCAGAGTTTCCTATTCGATCGAAGACTGCGCCGTTTGCATTCAGAGTTCCGAAGACATTCAACAAGGATCCACTAGCAAGCGAAATCGTCGCTTCTGGAGATACAGTAAGAGTAACATTTGAAGACACCGTAACTGATTGTGGAACCATCACTAACCCAGTCCATGTGGTAGGGTTGGCAATGTTGGCCTGCGGAACAGTGATTGTCGGACTTGCAGGACCAGTATACGGTGGAGGAGCAGAATTCGACCAGAATTGTACGTAGTACGAATGAGGGAGGGTGGTCATCGCCCCCACCATCGTATATGAACCTGTAATGACCAAATCTGTATTCTTGATTCCATTGTCAAAAATGAGAATCTCGTTGACGTTCATCCCTTGCGGGTTATCCCAACTTAGCACAATGTCGTTGCCTGAAGCCACCGCATTAAAGTGGGTAGGTTGACCAGGAGGACAGCTGTTGCAAATGCCATCTGGCAGCCCAGTGTTGTCGACATATGTACCCCCATTGGTGACCACCTTAGCTCCGGGACCGAATGCCTTTATCGCGCCCTTATCCAGGACTAACTTTGATCCTGCATCAATCAGAAGTTGAACGTTTGGATCGAGAGTTAAGGTGCATCCAGAAACTGCTTCTACGATGGAATTGCCAGCTATGTGGATGGTCAAGCCCCCGCTGGAGGTCGCTGTGACGGCTACGCCACTAAACCAATACTCTGTCTGTTTTACGTCTTCAGCGACAGTAGAATTGACTGATTGCCAATTGTAGGTCACTTGGATGAAACCATTGCCGCTTAGCCCGATGTCGCTAAAGGTCCCATCAGCTAAGTCAATACTGCTGGGATTTGATATGGAATATCCGTTTGGGTGGCCTGGAATAGGCTCCGACTTCCCACCATTATAGCCAAAATAATAAGCCTGCTCGGCTTCGGACATGTATTGACCTAGGCCTGCCGTTCCTCCCTGATTTAGATAAGAATAGATGGAACGTGACGCTTCTGCATTCCAGTAATCATCATGAATATTCCAGGGACCGATGTCCCATACGGGGACCGTATGCACCGTTGTTGAGCCATTTTTGAGGTCAACCGAATACGTTGTCGTTTGATCATCAGCGTTTAAGACCGATCTATCAGGAAGAGCGCAGAAATGGTCAGCCTCGGTAATCACGTGACCGTTTGCAGTGGTCCCCCCGACCAGCCCTTCATCTGTTGCAAACATAGAAGGGCGTATACCTTGAGGTCGTTTGTCAAGAGAACTCGATTGGGTATTCTTATTACCCCCAACACCGTCTGTTTTGCGCTGCGATTGCGAGCCGTAGTTAATCCACTCCTTCATATCCTCGGGATTGAGTTCCACGATCGTGCCAAGACCTCTTCGAAGTTGAAAAACCACGTGGGGAGCGCAACTTGCACCAGGGGGAATGAATAGACCTCGAAGGATCCTAGACTCGTAACCAGATGCTGATACTCTCACGTCATAACTCTTCCCTACATTTGGAGCGGGAATATAATTGATTACAAATTTCCCCGAGCCATCTGTCACCCGATAATAACCTTTAGCTGGGGGTTCTCCTCGAAATGAGGCATCGTTACTCTGAGTCGCAGTCACGTTAGTGCCCTTGACTCCCATGTCACGGGAAAGGGAAAAGACCTCGACTTGCGCACCAACAATTGGAAGTCCACTCGCCGCATCGCTCACCATTCCAAACACATTTCCAACATAATCTTTGGGATCCATCGCTTTGTGCGTGCTGCCCGCAATCGCTGTCCCCAAAGACAAAACCAATAAGGCAATCAAACCGTGATATCTCATCTAGTCTCTCCTCTCTGATGCTAAAATTATCGGGTATAACTTTCTTCGATTGTTCCCGTGCTACAATCAAACAAGAAGTTCCTGGTGTCTTCTTTCCAGCCACTATTCTCCTGATAATACTGGAATCCCTTTGTCAAAACAGTGCGGTCATTCTTCCAATTGACTACTTGTGTACTGAATCGATTATATGGCTCTGGGAGCGGAATTTGTTGGGTACTTTTGCCATCCGATTTTGCCACCCACGCTTTGTGGGTCGTCAACGGAGAGTGGCCTCCAGTATCATCAGTTTCGAAACTAATCCAGCTATCACCAGTAGACCACAATAGGTGGTCGATAGTGATATTGCTCGTCCCAAAAGAGGCGATCTGGATCACTCTCTGAGTCTGGATTTCAATTATCCAAAGTGAACTCTCCCCATTTGATATCTTCTTTTTGCGCCCCTCTGCGGGCCTCATCCTTTGCCCACAATTCAGCAGCACGATCGCCAATTTTGATTTATCGTTCGACACAGCAAATGAACATTCGAAATCTTCTTTCACACGGATTGAAGCGGAATCTGGTTCGCTTGGGTGCAAAAGTCCCGCGTACAAACTTTGAGTACCAATGCAACGTAACATTATCAAAGCCACAAGAATAACCCATTGGGCGAGTTGGCAACTAGTAGTCTCGCGCTTGTCCATTCTTCTTCGACCTCCTGATCTCAAATGAAAAATATCGCACCTCCTTGCGAAGAACTTCGAAGATATTTCGAAAATATAATGCCCCAGATTCTATCGCGCAAACTGACAAATTATCTGTGCTCTCGCACTATTGAACCATTTCGGCTCCTGGAGTGGTAGGTTTTTTAACAGAATGGTATCGTTTCACAGGTAGAACGGAAATCCAAAGATAATATTGGGACTCCTTAGACATTTTGCCGACCCATATATATATCCGCACCGTCGCGAAAATGGAAAGACTATTCGAGAGGGCTATTTCCGACCGCCAGTAACCTCCTTCAGTTCCTTCTTCGGCGCATTGAGTACTCCGAAGTTGAAATCGGCTAGGCCATCGTGGTTCTCCCGATTTCCAATTTTCCCTATCCGCCGAGATACCTCAAAACATCGGCATCACCTGCCGTGGTTTTCTTTTCGTCCAGCATCGCCATGCAGATCCAGCATCTTATTGAGTCCACTCTTACCTCAATCTCCCGTTCTGTGGCGAAGCGATCAGGAGGGCATCTATTATCGAGCTGTGAAAAGTAACTCGAAATCGCTGTGGGGCTACATCCAGCGATTGCGAAGAACAGTGAGACTCTGCGATAATCTAATCTTGGATATGTCGTTTGTCAAGAGAGTAGCAAATCTGTCATCTCAGCCAGACTCGGTCGAGACACCGTTGAGTTTATCAACAAGCTTCGCACAAATGATAGGTCTTATTGATGGGCAGTGTGATGGAAGTCATGTGCGTGATGTATCGCGTAATGATTTCATAACAGGTCGAGCGTAGAGGGATGTCACTGGTGGAAGTCCGATGGGGAGCCGAGATTGTTTCAAAGGATCGTCGTAAACGATGAGTGAACTAATTTCCGACGAGACTCTCATCGGGTGATCCTGTAATCCCAAAGCCCCACATCTTCCAGGGTCGACCCGTTGAACTCGTCGAGAACTCGATCTCTTGCCTTCAGATTCCGGAATAGCCTCTTGAGTTTCATTTTCCCCAGTACCGCCTTTGCTTTGTCCGTCACAGTCATCGTTAATGCGAATTAACCTCTCCACCAGTTGTCGAGGGGATTGGGTTGTTTTTCCCCGCCACCGAATTGATACCGGGACTGATGTGGAATCCTCCGTGTCCCGCAGTATCGATCGCATCTTTTGCCCGTATCTATTAGACATTCGCCAGGATTTCCACCCCGCCCAAGAACAACATTGGTACGTGTTTTCAGGCTTCGAGAAATTAAGCGAGGCATGGGCCGGATCCAATAAAAAACAAACTCGCCCCCGCCTGCGGCGGAAACCTCACATCTCCTCATCCCGAAGTAGTCAGCGCCTTAAGCGTTTCGGGATACAGGCCTGACCCATAAGTATCTTCTTTGTCGGCCTGTTCCAAGAGTAAATAGAAGCCGGCGGGAACTAATTCATCAATCTGAGGTACGTCAGATGGATTGCTGCAGACTCGAAATAGTCCACATCGAGCGGCGGATGAGTGAAGGGACACCTCACCTCTTTTACGATAAGACTGTCGATTGTAATGACGAGTGTTTTATCAAACCTTTCGAAAGTCCATGAGTCGCCAGGCCTTGCGGTTAACCAGTTATGATAGTATACCGTTTGACTGGTTAGGACGCGGGGTGGCTTCACTTGGATTTCGTACCATTCAGAAAACCACATATTGCCGGGCAAGTTAATCACGAAACAGGCAAACCCATCAACCCCGCAATTTGGCTTCAGCTCTTCGGGTCCCGGCGTGTCCAGCTTAATTCCGCTCTTGCCGACCAACCCGCCGACGATGTGGTCGGGCCCGGAAGCTCGAATTACCTCATCATATAAAACCTCTGCCTGGGAAATTAACGTCTGCCTGACACTCCGCTCTCGAGCTAATGTATGGGTCATGAATAGACCTGGACCAAGGGCCCTGATCGTATCAAGGGTTTTTTCTGGCCATTGTGGAATTGGTTTAGGGAGGAATCGAACATCTGAGATAAGCTCGTCAATGGGGCGTTCATAAAGAGGAGCAACCGTTTGTCCATCGTCTGATCCCCACAGGGCACTTGTTCCAGGTGGGACTCGCGCAGTTGCATCAAGAGAGCGACGCGAAATTGCAACGAGACCATTGCCCACATCGCCACCGCCTTCGTAGTATCCTCGCGTAACGGCGTAGATAGTGTCCTTTGTCACCTTGATCGCACCAACGGAGTAGTCAAGAAGCGCAGGATGGCGAAGAACCCCTGTCGCGCCTGTGTGTGGATCATAGAAACCAATTCCTCCTATTCCATCGTAGCCTTCTCCTTCATAGTATCCGAAGCCAACCCAGATACTACTATCTTCAGACACACATACTGAATTTATCTCCGATGAAATATCAGTGATGATGTCTTTTAGCGCATAGCGGCTTGTGTTAAACCCGTAGTTGTCCCGAATTTGAGGTCGATACTGGAGGAGCATTGAGAGCGTGGGGAACGTAAACCGAGCAACAGGCCTATCGCCATCTGGGGTCCTGCGTAGGATCCTATACCCACAAGCCGTCAGAGTGTCAGAATTAAGAATCAGCGTGAAGGATTTCACACTTTCCTGGGCTGCCATCTCAGCAAATGATGGCGCGCACAGTATCAGGGCTGCGACGCCAATCGCGGTATGACCGTTCATATCGTTCTCCCACAGTCGAGTCAAACTTGTTGAGAATCCTGTGCCCCGACAGACACCCCAACAGCAAGATACGGCTGAGTTACCTGCTTCTCAAGTCGTAGGTCGCACCGCACCCTAGGATGGCCGGCCCAAAGAAGAAAAGTCAATCGCTCCGCTTTGCGGGAGCGCCTCATCCTCCCTTCATTGCCGTCACACCTGAATGAAATGCAATCTCCAGAGGCATCTTTTGCCTGTATTTGATAGGTATCTCGCAATGTTCTGCGCCCGTTCTGGATCGGGAATCATGCGGTTTTTTAGCCTTCAGAAATCAAAACGGGGCTTGGCGGGGATCCAACAAAAAAAAAACAAAAGAAAAGAAGGTCAGCTACGCTATGCGAAGAAGCCTGCCCATGCCAAACATCGAATGGGCACCGATGCCTTCCCCGGTAGGGCTGTTAGGGCTTATCTTTTTGTTTTTTTTGTTTTTTGAGTCCCCTCCTCCCCTGAATCATCACTTATCAGCCCGACTTATCATCCTATCACCGTGATAAGATGATAAGATGATAACATCGGGTTCTTATCAAACTTCTTATCATCAATTTATCAAATGATAAGAAGTCAATCTACCTCTACCTCTCTCTCTCTTCTTCTACTGCACTCTTATCATTATTATCAGCTACAGGTGTGGGGGTGGTGACAGGCTGAACAACGGTATATGTCCCACGCTTCTCTTTCCAGAGTGTGTCTTTTACCATACCTCTCTTTATAGCTCTGTCCACGGTTGGTATTGAATAGCCGAGATCTTCGGAGGCGACAATAATCTCGTCCCTCGACATGCTCGTCTTTCCCGAGCTTTTAAATAGTCCTAGAACGTCTATCTTCTCCATTTTCTTTTCTCCTAAGTGTGCGATATGGTGTTCCTCATCGACCAGGCCTTCATCGTGAAAGGTGAATGTGGCTTTGTCGAAGCTCAATAACCTGGGCTTCCTCTCATCATCATCGAAGCCTCTCAGTTTGTCGGCCTTGATGATCCTCTTCGACTCGTCTTTGTCGGACCGCCTCATAAGGAAGGCTCCATTGACGATTCGATTCTGCGCCCCTCCTCCTACGGTCATATCCATGTGCAGCTTGTCATACTTCGTGCCCTTGTGGAAGTGCGTTATGACCAAAACAACACATTGATACTTGTGGACGAGCCCTTTCAGCAAGCCCAGTATCTCTTTCAACGCGTCATTATCTTTTTCCTTAGCATTTGTCGCCAGATAGAAACTATCAATGACAACAAGTGAGGGCTTAAACTCTGCGATCTTCTCCTCCACATATTTCGCTTCCATCACCGGTGCATCGAAAAGAATGTGGAATGTATCAGCAGGAACTGGTTTATTCATGTGCTGGAGCCTATCCTTAAATTCCTCTTTATCCAGTTCATTATCCAAATAGAGGACTTTCCCCTGCCTTACGGTTCTGCCGAGGAACTCTTCTCCGCGACACACGCACAAACAGAGATTGAGGGCCAATATACTCTTCCCGGAGCCTTCGGTTCCAGAAAGGAGGTTCATTCCGACTGTTTTCATCCAGCCAGTCACCAGATTCGGGGTGTATATTATCGGTTCATTTTGAAGGTGCGCTACGTCATCATATGACACTTCAACAGGGATCGCCTTGTCCTTGTCCCTGTCCCTATTGCCATAGTTCTCTTTCTTAAATACATACTCAATCGTTTTAACCAACTCTTCTTCCGTGAGTGGGGGCGTATTGGCCTTATTCGTCCCCCTCAAAGTTTCAAGAGTTGCCGCATAATCCATCCGCTTGTTCTTATAAAAAGCAGCAAGCCTAGTGACAGCTCGATGCCTTCCGCCACTGGACACGCCCTTCATTAACTCAAGGATTTCAATGTCTTCGTTCTCTTTAGCATTCGGCTTCTTCGCAACCTGTACCTTCTCCAGTTCTAACTCAGCTGCATTAGGCACATCGAATCGAGCGGGATTCCATCGAACGTGAATCTCGGAATCTGAGGAGAGAAAGCAGGGGATTTGAGGAGAAACGGTAGAAGTGTCTGGTTCCACTCCATACCAGATTCTCATCTTGTTCTGGAGGTATCTGTAAACCTTCTCATATGTAGCAACATCGTCGATATACTCATTCAAGGCAAAGACGACTTTGATCCCATCACCTGAAGGAGAGACAAAAAACAAAAATATACGGCTATCCGCCTTGAACCTTTCCCTCAGTTCCTCTAAGCGGTCTGCTACTCCATCAATGTCGATAAGCATGAACTTCGTGAATTTGAAATGTTGGTTGTCCCTCTTGTGGTCCCGGAAATGACTGAAAGTGAGATATGGAAGGGTTGTTGCCTTCAGGAGTTTTCTCTTAACCTTGTCTTTTTCTTCTCTAACTATCTCAATCTTTGCTTTGAGTCCAGGAGAAGACCGTATTTCTTCGATGACCTCACTTAGAGGCTTCGTTTTTACGATCGTGCGATTAACAAGTGCTTCGTAGGAAACTAAAACGGAGGGTTCTATACGCAGAGGATCTGCGGGATTTGGTTCGGGTGTTACGCCGACGTTTAATTCATGCTGGTTTTCCATTGTTGTTCGTATTAGTATTGCCCGAGTAAATCAGGGCCTTGAGGTTCTTCAGAGCATTACCATAGCGAATCGGTGATACTTTCACGTGATCCGCGTAATACTCGTCAATGAGCTGGTTCAGCTTATCTGTTTGCTTAAACTCGAATGTCGTTTTGCCGTTCGTTCTGAAGTGCGAAAACAGGGGCACACCAGAGGCAACTAAAAACGCACTCGCGTAAAAATCATTCGTTGTGTATGTGTTGTTCATAGGTTTATTCGTATTGAAAAGCAGGCGGGATTGAAAGAGGCTTCGATCGAGGGGACCAACTTCACTACCCGTCTGCACAATATTATTATAAGCAATTCCCTTGTGAATGTCAAGTATAATCAGTATTATTTACACTGACAACCACACAACCCATACCATGTCCAAAATCATCGAAAATGACGATATTCCAGGCATTCAGCGCCTCATTCACAAGCTCTCCGCAGCCGAAGGAATCTCCATGTTCGAGCTCGCCGAACGGAGTGGCCTCCACCCCACCACTCTTTATGCCATCCTGAAGAAGAAGCCCAGCGCCACGAGAAGGCCGGTCAGGCGGGAGACGATCAGAGCACTGGCTGAGGGGAACCGATTCACCGTCACGTTCGATGCGGTGAAGAAGAGAGTGATCCTCGAGAAGTCAGAAGAACCGGCTCCGAGGAGCGACGTCGATGAGCTGCTGGACGGTGTGAGGAGAGTCCTGACGAGATCCGGGAGGAGGAGATATACAGCCGAGGAGAAGGAGAGAATTCTGGATGTGCTGAGAGTCCTGGTATCTTGAGGCTGACACCGATTAGACAGATTGGGGGCGGGTTTAACCATGAGAGTTCATCTTCAAGGCCGCCATCACAGCGTTTGCAGTGAAATATATCTCCGATTTGCCCCACTCCGCCCTTGCAACTTAAGATTCGCCGTGCTATATTACATATGAAGTAGATACCTCTAAAGTGATGCTCCACGAGGGAACCTCCCTCCAAGCATCGGCACCAATGAGCATAATCTGTACAAGGCATTGGTGGCCTGTCGCTAGCTGTGGAGGTATCCATGTCCGCTACTCCAGAATCCCCCGTTACACCTGCTTCACACCCTCAGTTCTCCTTCACCCCTACCCCACCCGCTACCTCGTCCCGTGTAGCGATCGAAAATCCGTCGGCACATCCTGTCCGTACGGTGCCCTTTGATCGTGTGGATGCAACCTTCAATGACATCATTTATGATCCCTTTCCGCGACGTCTACTTCCGGATGGTACACATACATTCAGTATGTCGCCAAATTACTCGACGGGCGAAGGATGGATTCTGTGTTTACCTTCGGACACTCAACTTTGCTCCTTCTGTGGCAACAGGATTGCTGACCACGAGAAGTCGCAGATGTTCGACGATTCGCTGGTTCGTCTCAATGGCTACATATGCAGATGTAAAGGGTGCTAT
>Ga0182021_10011137_pt1 | contig 10667 bp, 27 predicted proteins | sample 612E3MmetaG_FD_120493 | JGI IMG/M metagenome (GOLD analysis project Ga0182021, IMG submission 120493) | Permafrost microbial communities from Stordalen Mire, Sweden - 612E3M metaG (Illumina Assembly) | ecosystem: Environmental > Terrestrial > Soil > Wetlands > Permafrost | place: Sweden...
ACTATTAAACGATGCACAACGGTTACGAATCAATGAAAACACGATATTCAACCCCTTACTACTGCCATATCCGAAAATCAATTAATAGTTGGTTATATGTTAGCACAGTATCAAATCTAATGATGAGTAGGTATGGCAAGTAAGAAATACAAAAAGGTTTATAAAGGAGTACGGTATGTAACAAGTGCATTACAACGATACTATCCAAATAAGTATGCGACAAAGAAAGACGCATCAGCCAAAGCACATGAGATAGTTAGCCAACTTAAGTCTACTAAGACTAAGGTTACAATAAAGAATGCTTTTGGATTATTACCAAAGAGGGAATTAAAACCAAAAACATCAAAACCAATATTAAGTGAAGAGTTATTAAAGAAAAGTAACTATTGGGAATTACATGACTATCCAACGTTAATCGAATCTTTACTTAAAGAACCAGAGATATACTTTGAAAGTAATATAATACCAGCAGGTCTTGAAGATTTAGTTGGAGGTTATGAATATAGTTATGAGGAATATTTCTCTAAATTCGTAAAGCATATAGAAAAATCTAGGAAACAATTAAAAGAAGCTGGTGATAATGACCCATATAATGAAGATTGGTTTGTTAGATGTACAGAGCCTATTTATAATAAAAATACTAAGCATTGGGTATCAAAGATTATTAGCTGTGAAAATAGTAAGGATAATGATAAAGATGAAAATAATTATGGATTCGACCCAAACAATCCAGAATTTAGTATAATGACAGATATTCCAGTAAGAAAGGATAAGAAGTCTAAGGCTACTGAACAACCAAAGGAAATTGAAACTAAATCAGAATTATCCGAACAAATAACATTAGAGAAGGAAAAACAAAAGACAGCTAAAGAGGAACAACGAGCATCAATATTTAAGTTACTTGAAAAAGGCATTATAACTAAAGCTGAGTTTGATTCACATATAAAAAGGCTAGATAGCTAACAATAATCTAAAATGTGCGCTAAATTAAAACGATTTGAGATGAAAGAGAGTAGTTATAATACCGCAGTAGGTAATATGACTAAAAATGGTTCTAATATAATGGAAGTTATTGTTGGACAAAGAAAGAAGCTATATAAATTACAAAATGATACAGGGGATAAGAAATTAATGGCAATAAAGCATTTAGATACCGAATTTGTTAATATAGGTAAATTGAGTGGCAAATCATTTAATCAATTCTTAGCTGAGTTTAAATTGAATCTACATAATAATCTTAAAAAAAACAGCGAACTTCTTAATTTAAACATACCATTTAAAGGAATTACCCGTAAAAAGAATATCCAATTTTGGGATACGATGCCAATAGGTACTTATTTCTATGGAATTGATTTTAAATCTGCTTATTGGCAAATGGGACATAAAATAGGTTATATTGATAGTAATCTCTATAATGGATATATGGACTTGGACGATTATAAAGAAGGTAAAAGACTTTGTTTTTCATTCTTAGCTAGAAAAATAACAGGAACATACCATAAACTTAATACCTCTATTAATTGCGATATAAGTTGTTATATGAATGTTTATAATAACGTAAGGAACTTATTATATAACTATATGGCTGACGTTGTTAAGTTATCTGAAAATATGTTTATAGAATATAACATTGATGGCATTTATGTTATGAAAGATAAAATAGATGTGATTAAGGATTATTTAAAAGAAAATAATATTGTATCAAAGAGGACTATATGCAAAAAGATAAACGATGCCGAATATATAAGCGGATATACCCTAGTAGAATTTCTAAAACCTAAAAAATAACATAAATAAGTATGAAAACATCAAAAATCACTACTTGTAGATTTACAAGCGAATGGAAAAACCCAAAAGGAGGTACGGTTTATTACCATGAATTAACTATGCAAAATGGAGACATTGGCAATATTGGGACTATGGAAAAGCTCCCACATAGAATATCCGAAGGTAAAGAGGTCGAATATGAAATCGACACAAATACCCATAAGATTAAAATAATACAAGCGGTTGCTCCAATTCAACAATCAGCTCCTGCAAAGCCAGTTTATCAAAATAATAACTACTCAAACCAAAATAAGATGACTTATTCAAAGAAACCAGATGATTTTATAGGATATATAATGGGGTATGCTAAGGATATAGTATGTGCAAAGATATCTGCTAAACAAAAAATAGAGAATGACTCTGAGGAAACCATTAAAATAGCCAGAGAATTGTTTATCGAGGTTAAAAAAATGTTATCTGAGCAATAATGTCTACCATAGACTTAGAAAAATTAGCGAAAAAACGTCAATATAAGCTTCGTGGCGTATTTTTACGACTAGAATGGGTCAATAACTCGATAGCTCGGATTTTCGTCTCTAAAGGGCAAGGAAAAGATAAAAAGATATTCATTTTTACCGTTCTCAACCCACTTTCACACAAATTCGCAGCCCTAAAACCTAATTACAGGGTTAAACTCTGGTTTACCATAAAATGTAATGAGTTCAATTCCAAGTGGTTTACCGAACTTATAGTGCAAGATTTTGAACATTGGCAGGTTAACGCTGATAAAATTCAAAAACAAGCCTATCAACAACAGTTAATAGATGATAATCTATATCAAAAAAGCCTTTACAAATTAACAGATTAGTCTTTTGGTGGTCTTTAGGCTAATCTTTGATGCGAAAACAGGGGGTAAAAAGCCTCCTTTTTCGTTGTTAATAACCCTGTTAATAAAATAAATTTGGTGGTTACATATAATATCCGTAGGTTTGAATCGCTATAATAAAATAATATGAAATCTCAATCAAATAACAAACACTAAATACACCTTCAAGCAGACGGGATACATCCTACCTCATGTATTTTGTTATAGCACTCGTCTGTGAGAAGGTCTTTTGAAATTATGGGAAATATAAAAGTAACGTATATTGTAGATAACGATACAATGACAGATGATGAATACGAAAATCAACAAAATAAGGAGTTCATTATAACCGAACAAATGATTTACGATTTTATAACGCAAAACGACACTAAAATACAGTTATATGATACTATTGAAATTTTAGACATTAATTTAACAAACTAAACTATGAAACATATAATCGCAATCTTAGGGATACTATTCCTTACTTTTATTTGGATACTACCAGCTTTTATGATATGGTATGGGTTTAAGGCAGATTGGGCGTTTTTATACCTTGCCGTTATATTAATAACATTCGCCTTTGGAAGTCTATTAGATAATTGGTATAAATAATTTAAAAATAAATAAGTATAAAATACAGAATCAAAATAACCACATATAAAAGTGGTAGACGTGAGTTTCTCCCACAATTTAAAACTAAGGTTGGATGGATGAGTATAGGTTTTGATGGGGAATTATTCCTTTTTATATCACCTCCAGAAGAAAGAGAAAGGGCTTTAATGAGAATTGATAAGCATTTTGCGGGTAATAATAAAAAACAATCAATAGAATTTGAATATATTAATAAGTAAGTAACCTATGGGATTAACAGAAAAACAAATCGATGATAAACTAGCTAAACTTAAAGCTGAGTTAATGAAGGAAATACAACCGAAGGACTTTGAAGTAGGTAAATGGTACAAATTTATATTTAATCACAATTTTATTGTTCTATATAAAAAAGAAGGATTAAATTTTGGATTTATAAAAGACCAATGGTGTAATAATATTCCATGTACTAATTTTAAAGATTGGAAATTAGTCGATATGAAAGAAGTTGAGAAATTACTTGTTAATGAAGCTAAGAAACGATACAAGGTCGGTGATTTTGTAGATAATTTTGAACTAAGAACACTTAATGTTTTTGATTTTAGAGACGGAAAATTGTTTGTTATGGATGATAAGTCAGGATTTTGGATTACTTTATTTGGTAATGGAGAGTGGGTGCATGGGTTTTCTCCTATTCCATTAAAAAATCATACGATAAAAGTTCAATTTGTTGAGGGTGCATTCATAACGCCAATATCTAAAGAAAAAACCACTGAGGAATGGTTAGAACAGGCTAATAAATATTTTTTAAACGATGCTCCAGAAATGATGCCAAGACCAGATGCTTATATCGAGTTCTTTGAGAAAAATAAACTAGAAATTATACAAAAAAAATGAAAATATACGAAGTAGACTTTGAGGGTATATACCCAGTAGGTAATTGCCTCATAATAGCAGCTAAAAATATTGAAGAAGCTACGGAAATAGCTAAAAACACCATTACTCACACTAATAACATAAAAGTTATCGAAGTGAATATTAAAAAAAGTGGTGTTATCGTCTACTTAGATGGGGATTATTAATAAATAAAACGTAAATTATGAAAAAAGCAGAATTAAAGCCAATTAAAAGCCTAAAGTTGTGGTGCTATATTGCTCCAGATGGATTTGTACAGGTTCGCTCAATAGCACATACAAAAAAAATATGTAGGGAGACTATCTCTTCTCACGAATCATATACTTACTTAGATTACGAAAAAAACGGCTTTGAATTAAAAAGGATTATAGTATCTATAAAAGAGGTGAAGGCAACTAAACAGAAATAATTATGGAAAATTCTATTATACAAAGCATAAAACAAAGGATATTAGCCGAACAAAAGAAGCATCCTCAGTTAGATTGGTCTTTAATTGCAGCTAGTAAAATTTATAGTAGTTATATAGAAAACAATCTTAAACTTCAAGCTGATTTTAAACGTGAAATGGTGGATTTATTGACATATAGAGATAATTGTCATAAATATGATAAAGAAATGTGTGTTAAAAGTTTCGCAGAAAAAGGTATTTTTGGATACGCATCTATAACAAATGAAGATATTTGTAATAAATACATTCACTCAAGAATGATACCTAAAACAAAAGAATTATAATTATGCAAAAAAGAACCCCAAAGCAAAGCCACGAATTAGTGGAGCAAACAATCCGAGAGATTCGTACAATAGCCTCAAAACAAAGAAGGATTAAGCCATACATTAGAGATGAAAACATTACCGATGCACTAATTTCTAGGATATGTACAAAGAATGATATAGGCGAGGAAATTATTAGATTAGTGGGAAACTGGCACAAAAAGAAAATAAATTTTGATTATTAAAATAATAGTTGTACATTTGTGTAATTAATAACGAAACCGATGAAAGCCACAAAGACAAAGCAATTAGAAGACAGAAAGAAGTTAACCGATGCTATTCGAGAAAAACTAAAGTCGATTAAACTACCAAAACAACTTGCTCTAAGCCCTCATGCTACAATAACTAATTTAGAAAGGTTCTTTGATAGCCATCTAAAAGTAGTTGAAAAACACGACCCAGAATCATTAGTGACGAAGGCGTTTGCAGAGAGGCTTAGACTAGCCCTTGTATTAATAGGGGTAAATGTTAACGAAATAGCCAAAACAGTAAAATAACATGGAATATGCAATATTTAATTTATTAGTAGTTATTGTATTTAACATGAGTTGGATGGTAGATGGTAAAGAACACTTTATATCATTATACAATGGGGAGTATAGTAATTGGTCAAGTTTGTGTTTTTGGATATACGCTATATGGGGGTTTCTTAATCTGCTTTATATACTAACTTATTTTGTATTATGTAACTTAATTAATTAAAAGATATAAACATGATAATACCATACTTAATACAAAGAGCCAGATTTGCTGATTATCCAAACGAAGAGGGTATAGATAAGATACTCCAATTTGATTACATGGGAAGTTCGGAATTTGAATGGGGGGCTTTACCAAAAGCATTAAGAAGCGCAAGAGAAAATAAAGATGAGTATATCCAATTTGAGTTCACTTTTGAAAATTTTGAAGATAAGCCAATAATGATTTTATGCAAAGAGTCAGATAAAGAAGAGTTGCCTAAAATCCTCTCTAAATTGGCTGACAGGGAAATAAGATTGAAGGAGTATTGTGATTTAGATGCGTACCTAAAAGGAGATAAAAATTATAGAACATCAGATTTTTGGTGGGATATTGAGAATGATTACTTCTTTTGGCGTTCAAACGAAGAGTTTAATAGTAAGTTTAAGAACCTCTTATTTAGCGTAAAATGATAGTTCTAAAAATATTAAGGGTATTACTCCCCCCGTTCCATCCGTTAAAATACAAGTATATTGACTATTGGTTTGGTAAACAAAAAATGAGATACAAAATATGAAAAAGATATACATACTAACCTACGCTTACAGCGTACCAATCTTTGTAGGAACTATCGAATACGTTATAGTAGCAACCAATTTAAAAGAAGCGAAAAAAAATATTGACCACGAATACATGGATGGAAAATACGTTAATAGTACGGTTAAAAGTTTAGAAACAAAACATCAATTAAAAACAATCTATAAAGGTAAAGCATCATGGCAATAGAAAAAACATCACTAAAAGTAATAAAGACTCAAAAGTGGTCTTTTGAATTAAAGTTTTATGAAGACGGAACATCTACATTAACTAGAGAGAATGACGGGTTTAATCCTTTAGAACTTCTGGGATTAGCATCTAAAGCTCAGGCAGAAATTCTACAACAAATTAGCGGAATAATAAAGCCAACAACAACCAATAGAGTCATAATAGAATAATGAGAAGAACGTCAGATATTACCCTAGAGGAATGTGTAGCTAAACTAAAACAGCTTAAAGGCTACTCTATGTGCTACGTTGACGAAATACCGAAAGTTCTTATGGAAGACTTTAATAAGTTTATTGTTGGTCATACTTTGTGTGAAATAGAAGGTGGGGCAGTTACTTACGACATAGATAAATATTACAGAAAAATAATGAATCAAGGAATAAGCTACGCAATACGATGGAAAATATAAATATAACACTAACGCCAGATGAGGCTAATGAATTGTATGCCCTTTTAAAAGAAAGTTGTAATACGGGTAATAAAGAGTGGGATGAAATAATGAAAAACATCTTACATAAAATAGATAACGAACTATGAAGATAGTAACAATGAGAAAGGTAGATGAAATGCTAATTGAGATTTATGAGCATTATGGAGCGTCATTTTTCTTTAAAGCTGATGACCAAAAACTGAAGGAATGGGGAAACTCAGACGAAAAAATACGTGAAATAAAAATAGAGAGCGTAATGAATAAGCTTAATTCGAGCAAACAAGGAATTGAGATATATAAACGCCTAAATGAGAAGTGTGGTGGAGTAAATTTTGTATAATACTATTATTTAAAATGGCACAAGGAATTAATGCTAAAAAATATCAAGGCAAAGAATGGTGGGGAAAAAGACCACTATCAGGAAAAAGCGTTTCATTAAAATATGGAATGAAGTTTTGGAAACGATTGCTTCATAAAATAGAACGTAGAAACAACAAACAAATCGATTAAACTATGAAAGCAGAAATAGAAGTACGACTTATGTTATTTAAAAAACGGGAGGAAATGGAAGATATTAAAAAAACACTAGTTAAAGTTTACAACGACTACGAGAAAGAATGTAAGGTATGGGGGAAACAAGATGCCGATGACGGAGAGTTAAGGAGTATGCAAACCATTCATAACAATAAGTTTGCACAAATTGAATTATTAGAGGAAATTTTAGGAGTAAGAGTATAAACGAAATAATGATTAAAAAAATGGAACAAATAGAGTTATTTAAAATGTTTTGTGGTAATGATGGAATTAGACCTGTAATGCTATTACCGTTTGAATGGGACGGAAAAATTTACGGTACTGATGCACATAAGTTAATTAGATGCGATAAAACATTTTTAGAATTTGAATTAACTAATTCGTATAAGCCAATTAATGCAGAAGCTTGTATTCCTAAAATAAACTGCAATAGAATTGTGGCTAATAAGCTAGAAGACTTTGACGTATTCAAGACAGAGGATGAATTAATAAAAAACGGTGAAGATATTGAATGCTCAGAATGTGATGGTGAAGGTGAAGTCGAATGGGAATACCGGCATCATTCAAAAATGGATGATTGTCCTGTATGTAATGGTAGTGGATTTAGTTCGGAAAGTAGATTAGTACCAACTGGGAAAAAAACATTTCCGCAATACGCTTATTTAACAATCGACGGGGTATTTTTCAATATTAATATTTTTAAATCCATATTTGAAGCACAAAAAATAATAGGAGAAGAAATAATCTCGTTAAATAAAGTCGAAACATACAAACCTGCTTTTTTTAGAATTGGCAATTATGAGTTTGTAATAATGCCAATAAATAATAGTGAAGACGATAAGCCGTTATTAGCTATTAGCTTTAGAGACTAGATGACAAATGCTTACAGTAATAACCCTAAATACAATCAATAAAATATTCGATGAAGTGGCGGAAGTAAAGCTATCAAATACAGCAAAGTGCCTATACCTTAACTGTTTAACCCATCAATTCAAAGATAAAAAACCAACAGTAGCTAATGCGGTGGCTTTTGAGATATTTATAAGTGACATAAAGAATTACCAAAACTTTGAGGCAGCCTTTCAGCAACTACATAAGGCGAAGTTAGTAGTAATAGATAATATGTTTGTGAGGTTTCAAAATTGTTGGGGGAAATTCATCGATAGGACTCGATTAGATAAAGTAAGCCCTGATGAGTTTGTGGCAGGATTCTCATTCGATAAAGCAGGGAAGTTTAAAAACGATATGCTAACAAGCGGAAGCCTATTGGAACTGACACAAATGAAGCACAAAATAACCGAACAGGAAACAAAGCAGTTAATACAGTTATTCGTTAAAGAGCAGGACACACTAGAAAAAAAGTACAGTAGCTTACAGGATTGCACTAGACACTTCATCTACTGGCTACCAAATAACATAAAGAAGGACAATAAAACATATCAGAAAAATGGACAATACCCAAAATCAGTTGCAAATAGCAAAAGAGACGAAGTTGAAAACATGGTTAACCTCGCCAAGTCAATCCTTGAAAGAGATGAAAGCGTTAACAATTTCGGAGGCGATTAATAGCGAAAACCCATCGATAGGGGTTATGTTAATGGAAGGGGGCGAAAATGGAGCAGTTACGGTTCAAGCTATACTTACCCTGTTAATTGCGGATATAGTTAGCTTTTTGAATGTAGGAAAGGCTATGGGGCAGACTCAAATAGCACAAACTATCACTCTAATTTTGAATGACGTAACCACAAAGAACCTAAAACCAGACGATTTTAAAGTATGTTTTGAAAATGCGAAAAAAGGGGTTTATGGAAAAGTTTACGATAGGATTGACGGCATGATAATATTTGAGTGGCTATGGCAATACTGCGGAGAAAGACAGGATTTAATCGAAACAAAGCAGGTAATAAAGCACTCAGAAACACTCGCAGAGGAAAAACGAGCTAAGTGGTCTCCCGAAATGATAGCAATACTTAAATCCACAATAAAGCCAATAGAAAAAGAAAAGAAGGTTAAAACACTAAGGGAGAAAACAGAGCAAGAAAAATTGATACAAAAGTTCTTAGGGCAATTCGATAAAATTTGGGCTAAAATGCCATATAAACCAAAACAGGGTAAGTTTATAAAAAGATTTGGGAAAGTGTTTAGCCCTATTGAATACACGGAATACAAGTTAAAGCAATTACAATTAATCAAATGAGAATAGGTGAAGATGTGTATTTTCAAAAAAGACACGGTGACTCAAAAGAAATAGCGAGGATAAGCGGTATTTCTTACGCCACAATATGTTTAGCGTTCCAATATAGGAAATGTAGCCTAAAGACATATAGAGAGATTGTGAGTTATTTTAAATTTAGGGATATGGAAGAAAGATTAAAATCGTACTGGCAAAAAAACAATTATTAGAAATGAAAATAAGCGCATTTAGAAATCAACTAGGGATTAGTTTTGGGGTTTACTTTAATTATATTAATGAGGGTTATTACGCATTATACAAGTGTGAATTAAAGCTATATTTTTGGAGATGGTGTATTTACATATACTTCATCGAAAGAAAATCGATATTAACAAAAAAGTGTTAATAACTAAATTTGGTTAGTAAATATACAGTTGTACATTTGTGTAACCAAAACGAAATAACATGAAAGAAATATTGAACACAGGAAACCTTCTTAAGCTATGGATACAGGTAACAGACGTAACAACAATGTATCTACGACTATATCGAGCAGGAAATAAAAACGATAAAATAACAGTTATACATGGTGTCGAATTACAGGACTTATTTAATTTTAGCCATGATTGTAAGGCTAGGGATTTGAATGTAACATTAGTAGAGCCAAACGAAATTGGCAGTAAGTACCTGTTAATTTACAAGTTCTCAATAAATGAGTATGTTATATTAGCATCAAAGCACGAATACAAATATTTTTTAATAAATACAACTAAAATTAATTACAACTAGATGACAAAAATAACAATACAGCCAGACGGCACAGCAAAAACAGAAATAGGAACGGTGCATGAGATGAAGCCCTAGTAATAATTAAGGATAACAACAACAGAAGCAGGGTTGTTTACGAAAAAGACTCTGAGTTCTACAAAGTAGCTTGTCCTCCAAATACAGAACACCGATACGAGGTTCTTGATAATGGAAATATTAACTTGTTATAACGGAACGCAAATAGGCTTAGTAAAATTACGGATATGAGAATAAAAATAACTGAAAACGAAAATGGAACTTGGAGTTTGTACAATCAAACTGAAAAGCGTTTTATTATAGAAAATGGAACA
>Ga0182021_10011138_pt1 | contig 10666 bp, 13 predicted proteins | sample 612E3MmetaG_FD_120493 | JGI IMG/M metagenome (GOLD analysis project Ga0182021, IMG submission 120493) | Permafrost microbial communities from Stordalen Mire, Sweden - 612E3M metaG (Illumina Assembly) | ecosystem: Environmental > Terrestrial > Soil > Wetlands > Permafrost | place: Sweden...
GGCCTCGCGCTGGCGGGCGTGCTGTGGCTCACGGGGATTCACAGGGGCGAGCGGGGCGCGGTCATCGTGACGATCAACTCGCTGTCGTATTCGGCGTACCTCGTGCTGTCGCGCCGGGTCATCGTGCGCCTCGGCGCGTGGACCGTGGTGACGTGGATCTTCGTGTGGGGCGCCGCGCTCTTCGCGCCGTACGGGGTGCCCGTCCTCGTCGCCGACATGCCGCACTGGACGGCGCGCGGCCTCGGCTTCGTCGCCTACATCCTCGTGATGCCGACCATCGTCGCGTACCTGTGCAACGCGTGGGCGCTCGGCCGCTCGTCGTCGACCCTGGTGACCATCTACATCTATACGCAGCCGCTCATCGCGGGGCTGCTCTCCTGGGTCCAGCTGGGGCAAGCCGTGAGCGAGCGGGCGCTGGTCGCGGCGCTCTTCATTCTCGTCGGCGTAACCGTGGTCGCGACACGTCCCGTTGTGGGACGGGTGGCTCAGAGCCAGTCGTAGGGTTCTCGCGAGAACGTCGCGAGCCTGGGCTCGACCCAGACGTCTTCGGCGAATCGGGTCAGCATCAGCCTCCATCCTTCGGCGCCGTCGGGCGCGCCCGCAGCTCGCGCAGGGTCTTCTGTTGCGTCGGCGTGAGCGCGTTCTTCACGCGCACCAACATCATGAGGTGGGCGCTCTTCACGCGGTTCTCGAAGTCCATCACGTGGGCCGCCTGGTCCTTGGCCTTCGCCTCGTCGACCTTGTCGGCGTCGAGGACGGCGACGAGTTTCTCCTTCTCGCCTTGAAGCTCCCACTGGAGGTGAAGGATCTCCGTCTGTCCGTGGTCGACCTCCTTGAGGATGGCGTCGCGCTGCGTGGGTGTCACGGCGAGGGCGGCCTGGTTCTCCATGATGAGCTCGGGCGGAAAGAGCTTGCTCTCGATCGCGCCGAGCGGCGCTTCCGAGAGAGCCGACGAGAACCTGGGCGGCGAGAGGGTGACCGCGCCGTCGACGGCGACCGAGTCGCCGGGAAGGGGAGGTGCGGACCGGGCGCAGCCCAGGAGGAGGAGGAGCGAGAGGGTGAGTCGGAGCTTCATGGGTGGGTCGTCGCGAGGGGGTTCGAGTCGAAGTCGGGGGCAGATCCCAGAACGGGACTATCGAGGAGAAACTCGAGCGGCTCGGGATCGAGGGCCTGCGCGGCGACCGGGCCGGCGCTGGCGGCGGCGGGGCGCGCCTCCTGGAGCGGACGCGAGACCCACAGGATCATCACGGCGGCGGCCACCAGGACCGGGACCGCCGTTACCGGCGCCGCGATCCACCACGGCGAGAGGCGCTTCGGGCGCGCACGCCACATGCCCTCGAACGGGGGGACGTTGGCACGGTCGGCCTCGCGCAGCTTCGCGAGCTCGTGGGCGAGCGACTCATCACCGGGCTCCGGGCTCATCGTCGATCTCCATCACGGGTGAGGATCTCCAGAAGGTGCTTCTTTCCCCGGTCATAGTGCTGGCGCGCGCTGCCCAGCGACACGTCCATGATCACCGCGGCCTCGGCGATGGACAGGTCCTCGTAGAAGACGAGGTGTAGCACCTCCCGCTGACGCGGCGCGAGCGAGGCGAGGGCGCGCGACATGCGCAGCGCGGCTTGCTTCTTCGCCGCCCGTTCGTCGGGCTTGGCAGACGAGGGGGCGGCGACGTCGTCCTCGTTCGCCGGTCCCGACGTGCCTCCTCGGCCGAGCCAGCGGAGGATCGAGCGCTGCTGCTCCAGAGCGGTGAGCCGCACGACGCCGAAGAACCACGTCTTGAGCGCCGAGCGTCCGTCGAAGCGCGCCCTGCCTTCGAGCACCTTCCAGTACGCCTGCTGCAGCACGTCGGCGGCGCGAGCCTCGTCGCGAGCGCAGCACGCGAGCGCCCAGCCGAAGCTCTGGGCATGGAGCGCTGCGAGCTCGCGACCGAGGTCCATGCGTGCGGCGAACGCTCGCACCCGCGGCCGACGCCGTCAACGAACGGGCCTTCACGAGGCGACCGCGCGGCCCTTGCGGCGGCGGACGATGGCGATCGCGAGCAACGTCAGGGCGATGACGGGAAGGAACGTGGGCGCGAGCGCGGCGGCGGCCATGGCGACGTACACGGCGAGGGCCTTCGCGGCCTTCACGCCGGAGGTCCAGGAGCCCGCGACGCTCTGGGCGGGCGTCTGCCAGGCGGCGGAGCCGGGCGTGGTCAACGTCACGTGGATCGTGGACATCGCGATCTGGCTCTCCATCGTGCGCTGCTCGGCCTCGAGGCGCTCGATCGTGTCGCGGACCCGCGCGAGCTCCTTCTCGGCGTCGATGACCTCGGCGATGGTGCCGGTCTTCTGCGTCATCAGCTCGAGGAGGCGTGCCTCCTGGGTGCGGGCGTTGTGCAGGCGCGCGGCGAGATCGGCGCGCTGCTCGGTGACCTCGTCGACCTTCTCGGTCTCGGACGTCACGTCGCCGACCGTGGCGAGGGTCCTTCGGAGCGACGCGGTCTTGCTGCCGGGGACGCGGAGCTCCATCGTGGCATACGCGTCGTCGCCGCCGCGGGAGTTGGAGCTCGCGACGTAGCCGCCGGCGCTCTCGACCTCGGAGCGGATCCGGGCCGTCGCGTCGTCGACGTTGGTGACGCGCACGCTGGTGTCCACGGTGACGATGAGCGCGCGGTCGGCGCTGGGCAACGGGACGGTGAGCGCGCCCGTCTTCGGCGCAGGTCCGCTCAGGGGCGCTGCCGCCGCCTTTGCGCCGGGGGCCGGCTCGTCGCGCGCGCAGGCGGCGAGGGCGAGGAGGAGGAGAACGAAGAGGGCGAGACCGCGAGAGCTCGTTTGCTTGGTCATGCCCTCTGTGTCGCGGGCGGGGCCGCCATATGACACGCGGGGTGAAAAAAGGACGCTTACTGCCGCGACAGCTTGAATTTGGCTTCGCGGATGATCTGCGCGCGGTAGGCGGAGAGGTGGAGCGTGCCCTCGGCCGCGTCCCCGGTGACTGTACCGATGCCGGTGCCCGTCACGCCCAGATCCGCCGGGTCCTTGCGCGACACCGTGAAGGTCAGATCGTCGCCGCGCAGCACGCCGCGAATCAGGACGGCGCCCAGCGCGCCCGCGCCTTCGCCCGTGACGATGCCGTCGGCGTCCACCTTCAAGGAGAGCGTGCCCGCCCCCAGCGCGTCTCCCGCGTCGTCTCCGTGGAACTTCACGCCGCTGTACTCGCCGCCGTCGGGCAGGTAGTAGCCCGCGCGCTCGGCGGTGTAGGTGCCCTTCCAGTCGTTCGACTTGACCTTGGGGGCGGCCACGCTCGCGCTGGGTGCCGCGCTGGCCGCCGAAGCCGAGGCTGCCGCCCCGGGATCGCTCTTGCCCTTGTCGCAGGCGAAGACGCCGAGCAGCGCGAGCCCGAGGAGCGCGCGCCTCACGACGCGGCTCCCGTCGCCGGCGTACGCGAGAGGATGCGTACGCCCACTTCACCGTCCACGTCGACGAGCTCACCGCGCGCCACCTCGGCGCCGCCCACGCGGAGCACCACGGGCTCGGCCACCTTGCGTCCGACCGTGACCACGTCGCCCGGTCCGAGGGCGGCCCACTCGCGCGCGAGCAGCTGCACCGAGCCGAGCTCGACGCGCACGACCACCGGGACTTCGCCGACCGCTTCCACCAGGGCGTCCTTGTTGCTCATCGTCTCCTCGTCGGTCGTCCACGCCAGCGTATCGACCTCGCCTCCTAGCACGACTCGGCCGCCGGGTTCGAGCCGCGCGCGCAGGCCGCGCTCCTGCGTCGGCGCAGCCAGGTGCACGTCGCCGGCCCATCCTGATGCTTGATGGGTCAACGAAAACGAGCCGGGCACGTAGGCGTCGCCCGGGCGCAGGCTCGCGAGATCCGACGGCAGCGCCAGGGACACGGCGGCCACGACGGGCAGCGCCAGAGGCGTGGCGTCCAGGGCGCCGAGGTCGGCGACGTCGAAGGCCTTCGCCGGCACGTTCGCGAGCGCGCTTCGCGCCGTGACCACGTGCATCGAGAAGGCCTCGTCGTCGACGAGGACCGTGACGCTGAGCCCGACCAGGCTCGCGCCCCCCGAGCCGAGATCCTTCGCGAACTGCGCGGCGCTGCCGCACGCGAGGACGCGCGGTGCCGCGGCGCCGCCTCGCCGGCACGCCGCGACCACGAGGGCCGCGGCGGCGCCGGCGAGCGCCGCGGAGGCCGGCAGCGAAGGATCGACGAGCGCGGGCGCCTCGCGCTTCAGGCTTCGCGCCACGAGCTGCGCGGCGAGCGCGCTCTCGGCCACGAAGAGGAGCGCGTGCGAGGTCTTCGGCTCGTCGGCGGGGGCGAGGAGCACGCCCACGTCGCCCGGCTCGAGGCGCGGCGGCGGGCCGGAGAAGCTGCGCCGAACGCGCACGTCGAGGCGCGCACCGGTGAGCTCGGCGAGGGCGGCGAGGGCGCGGCGGTCGTCGAGCCAGCTGCGCGCGCGCAGCCGCAACGCTGCGATCGCGCGGAGATCCTCGCGGCGCAACGCGTCGAGGGAGCTCCACGGGAACGGGCGCGCGGGCTTCATGGTCACGCCTTCGCGTGGGCGAGGGTGAAGTGTCGATCGCTCGTGCGCTGCACGGCACTCTCGGGGATGCCCAGGGGGGCCACCATGGTGCGCACCTCGGCGAGGGTGAGCGCGGCGCGAAGCGAGGCGTCGAAGAGTCGCACCTGCCGGCGCTGTTGCTCGGTGCCCGGCGTCCCGCCGTGAAGGCGCACGAGCTGGTCGAGCTCGGCCTCGTCCTCGGGTCGGAGCAGATCGCGGACGAAGAGGACGCGTCGGGCGACGCGGAGCATCTCCCGGAAGGCGACGGCGGGGTCGGGAATGTGGTGCACGATGCTGTTCGACAGCACGGCGTCGAACGCGCCGTCGGCGAAGGGCAGGGACTTCGCGTCGACGAGGGTGAGCTCGATGCGCGCCGCGAGCTCGCTCCGCGCCAGGTTCTCTCTCCCGACGGCCAGCATGTGCGCCGCGAGATCGACGCCGGTCACGTGCACGCTGCGGTTCTGGCGGCAAAGCTCGAGGGGAATGAGCGCCGTGCCGGTGCCCACGTCGAGGAGGCGCTGCGGCGGGGCCGACGCCCCCACGAACGCGAAGAAAGCCTCGGCGAAGGAGCGGTTCACGTCGCCGTGCTCCATGGCGTCGTAGTCGCGCGCCTCCTCCTCCGTGTCCATCACCTCCGGCTCGAGAACGCGGGGAAGCATCGGGATGTCCGTCAATAGCATGGAGCTGTGCATCGCCGCCGGCTCTTGGTACGCTCTGGGCCGCATGCGCGCGCGCTATGTCCTCCTTCCGATGATTGCTGCCGGCGTGGCCGCGGCCACGATCCTGTCTTCGGCCGCCGCTGGCGACAAGCCGGTGCCGAAGCCCGTCGCGAGCACCCGCGTCGACGCGTCCGCCGAGTCGAAGTACGACTCGAACAACCGGACGCACATCAGCCAGTTCATGGAGACGATCGTCCTCGGCAACGCGAAGTACATCTCGCGCGATTTTCCGGCCGCGATCGAGACGTACCGCAAGGCCATTGCCCTGCAGCCGACCCAGCCCCTCGGGCACTACCTCCTCGGTGAGGCGCAGCTGGCGAGCGGGAACGTCACCGAGGCCGAGGCGTCCTTTCTCGCCGCGGACAACGTCGCCGATCGCGATCCGCACGTGAAGGTGAAGGTCCTCTTTTGCCTGGCCGACATCAAGGAACGCCAGAAGAAGTGGGACGACGCGAAGGTCGCGTGGCAGCGCTACAACGACTACGCCCAGGCACACGGCGACGCGGGCGCGATGCCGGCCTCGGCCACGGCGCGCATCCAGGCCATCGACGAAGCGCTCAAGCAGGACAAGGCCTACGAAGCCGTCCGCGCGCGGATTGCGTTCGACAAGGATGCCGGGACGAAATAGGCGCGTCGTGCGAAGGTTCCTCGGTCACGCCGTGTTCCTCGCGGTGTGCTCGTGCGCGGCCGCGCAGGTCACGAAGTCCGAGCCCGCGCCCTGTCCGACCCACGAGCAGCGCTGCGGCGACCGCTGCGTCGACGAGCGATCCGACTCGGCGAACTGCGGCCGCTGCGGGAAGGCCTGCGGTCCCGGCCTCTCGTGCCGCGGCGGAAAGTGCCTCTGCGCCGCGGGGCAAGAGGCCTGCGCCAGCGGCTGCGTCGACACGCACACGGACGTGGCCCATTGTGGGTCGTGCAACGTGGCGTGTGCCGCCGGTGAGCTCTGCCGCGACGGCCAATGCGCGTGTCGCGAGGGGGAGACGCGGTGCAAGGGCGCCTGCGTCACCTTGTCGAGTGATCCGCTCGACTGCGGCGCGTGCGGCAACAGCTGCGGTCCCCACGGCACGTGCGGCGACGGCCGCTGTCTGGTGACGCTCGCCGAGTCCCAGGACAACGGTGCCCTCGCCGTCGATGGCAGCTTCGTCTACTGGCGCAGCGGAAACGCGATCCTCAAGGTCTCCGTGCAGGGCGGCACGACCGTCACCGCGGCGACGTCGGTGCAGGGACCGCCCGGTGACCTCGCGCTCGATGCGAGCAACGTGTACTGGACGATCCCCGCTGTGGATGCGGTCATGAAGACGCCGCTCGGAGGCGGCCCCAGCACCGTCCTCGCGTCGAAGCAGGGCACGCTGCTGAAGGGAATCGCCGTCGACGCGACGAACGTCTACTTCGCGACCCAGAACACGCAGCTCATCGACACCCTCTTCGCCGTGCCCATCGGCGGCGGCTCGGCGAAGGCCGTGATGACGACCCAGGCGCACATCCTCGAGCTGGCCGCCGATGCGGGCCATGTCTTCTGGTCCCAGACGTACGGTGAGAGAGACGGCTCGATCAACTTCACCACGGCGAAGGGTGGCACCACCGCGCTCGTCACGGGCCTGAAGGATCTCCGCTCCTTCGCCGTCGGGGGCTCGCTGGCTGCGTGGGCGACCACGGAGGCCATCGCGCAAGCGCCGAGCTCGGGCGGCAGCCTCACGGTCCTCGCGCCCACCTCGTTTCCCACCGCGCTCGCCGTGGGGCAAAAGAGCGTCTACTGGGCCGAGCTCCCGACGAAGGGCCCGATGCGGGCCGAGATCAAGCGCGTCGCGATCGAGGGCGGCGAGCCGACGATCCTGCTGACCCCGCCGGTGGCCGTGCGCGCGCTGGTCGTTGGTGGGACGAGCCTCTACTGGACGACCAGCGGCGGCCTGATGCAGCTCTCGCCGATTTGATCACTCCGGAGGCGGCCGGAGAAACGTCGTCGGGTCCTCGACCTCCGTTCGGGGCGCGAGCTTCTCGACGAGCGCCCAGAAGATCCAGGGATGCGGTACGTCGCCGAAGCTGAGGGAGTGCGAGGGGAGGGTGGTCTGTCCGCGGAAGATGGCGATCTTCCCCAGGACGACGCGCACGAGCGAGAGTTGATCCCAGCGAAGATCCCAACCTGGGCCACAGAAACCGTCCTTGTCGAGGACGTATTCGCCGAACGTCAACTGGGCGCCGTGGGCGACCGCGTCGAGGGCCCTTCGTTCCAGCGGCCGACTGCAACGTCGTTCGAGCGCGAGGAAGACGTCGGCACGCCGCGCGAGGTCCGCCGGAAGGTCGAAGCTCGTACCGTCGTGCAGGACGAGGCGCACGCTGTCGATCGTTCCGCCGTGGACTTGCTCGAACCACAGCTCGTCGATGTCGTCGAAGGCGATCGCGCGCTCGGACTTGGCCGTTCGGAATACGAGGCCGTCGACGTGGAGATCGACCGACGCGCGCGACAGGAGCACGGGAACGCTCGCGTGACTCGATCGCAGCGAGCCCAAGTCCGCGACCGTCGTGATCCTCTCGGGCTCGGCCGGCGTCGCGTCCGGTGGCTGCGGCGTCCGATACGGCTGGAGAAAGGACCGCTTCGTCACCCGTGAACTGTAGGGGCAGCCTGTCTCCATTTCACCACGCGCGCATTGCAGACCTGCATCCCGTTTTCGATAGTGGAAGGGATTTCGGCCATGCGCCGCCACCTTCCGCGCACTTGGCGGTGGCATGGTTCGAGCATTACAGATTCGTGCGCGGCGGTGGAGACTTCCCCCCCAAGCCTGCCGCCGCGCCTTTTTTTTCCTCCGCTCACGGCGCGGAGACGAAGCGCTCCACCGACCACGCGAGGCGACCGCGCAGCGCGCACGCCCGCGTGACGAGCGAGCGGTCCAGCGCGTCCAGGGCGCGCGAGCTGGGATCCTTGTTTCGTCCCGGGCCGTCGAGCGCCGCGAGGGCCGCTCGACATGCGTCGTGCGGGTCCGCGAGCGTGAGCGCCGTGGGGTCGTTGGCGACGAGCGTGAGCTCGAGGACCACGAAGTCGGGAAAATCGGTCGCGGAGATGCGGACGATCACGTCGGCGACGACGCGCGGCTTGCCGGCCGTGACGACGCGAAGGCGCTCGTGCGTCACGTCGCGATAGACGGACTGCGCGCCGCTCCCCTTGGTGACTTGCTCTCTCTCGCGACAGTCGAGCGCGGGCTGGGGCGGGGCGCCGATCTCGAGCTCGTGGCATGGGCCGGGTCCGTCGAGCGAGAACGTGTGCTTCGCGACGTCTTCGGCGACGCCGTGCGCCCGGAGCCATTCGAGCGCGTCGTCGACGTCCGCGTGCAACGTGGGCCCGGAGCTCGCGTCGACGGACGCGCTCGCCTCCGGAGCGCCCGCCTCGGCGGCGAGGAGCGCGGGAGGCTCGACGATCCCGAGCGGCGGCTCCGCAGGGTGGACCGCGCCCCCGCACGCGGCAAGGGCCGCCGCAAGGAGGACGATTCGCGACGCGTGCATGGCGACCAGTCTACACAGGGTGCTAAGAGCCGCACCCCATGTCGGTGCTCAAGGGCTCGCTCACCTACGTTCGCTTCTTCGTCGACGGCGATCTGCCCGACGATTTTCGCGAGCGCTTCGTCAAGGCCATCCGCCTCCGCGCGATGAAGCCGCTCGAGCCCGACGACGAGGTCCCCGAGCGCTGGGGCTGGTCGCGCCTCGCCGAGCCGTTCGAGCTCGAGCTCGACTACGAGAGCGTCTTCTTCAACGAGTACCTGAACGTCGGCGTGCGCGCCGACCGGTGGCAGATCCCCGGCGCCATGTTGCGCGCGAAGCTCCGCGAGGCGGAGGAAGTCTATCTCACGAAGAAGGGGCGCGAGCGCCTCACGCGCAAGGAGAAGGCCGAGATGAAGGAGCTCGTGTCGCGCAAGCTCCGCCGCCAGCTCACGCCCGTGACGCGCTCGTTCGATCTGTCGTGGTCGCTCCAGGAAGGGATCGTGCGGTTCTTCTCGGCAGCGAATGCTCCCGCCGTGGCCATGCAGGATCTCTTCACGCGCACCTTCGGCCTCAAGCTCGTGCCCGAGGCGCCCTACACGCTCGCCGCCCGGCTCGGCCTCTCGAAGGCGCAAGAAGAAGCGTGGGCGACGCTCGAGCCCACGTCACTTTCCGCCGAGGAGAACGCCTGATGCAGCTCGTCGATCGCATCGAGAAGCGGCGGTTCGTGGGGCGCGAGCTCCTCCTCTGGCTCTGGTTCGAGTCCGAGCTGTTCGAGGGGACGCTGTCGACCAGGGAGCACGGCGAGTTCGGTCTGTGGATCGAGCGCCAGCTCACGATCTCGTCGGGCAAGGAGGTCACGCGCATCAAGGGCGGCTACCCGGCCGGGAGCCGCGAGGCGAAGGAGGCGCTCCTCCTCGGCAAGCTCCCCGAGGTCTTCGGGATGCACCTGTCGTGGCGCGAGCGCGAGTGCAACTTCGTGCTCAAGGCCGAGACCCTGTCCCTCGCGGGCCTGTCGCTTCCCACGGTGCTGGGCGCGGAGGACGCCCCTGCGCCGCTCCTCGACCGGCCGACGCCGCGCAAGCGCAAGAAGGCCGAGAGCCCGGATCCGAGCGACGCAGAGCACGAGGTCTTCTACGAGCGCATGATGCTCGCGCGAGAGGTCGAGGGCCTCGTCGAGGCGCTCTTTCGCGATTTCCTCACGCTTCGGCTTGGCCCAGCCTGGGACACGCTGGTCGCACCCGCGCTGAAGGCGTGGTCGCGAGGCGACGACGGTGTGGACGCCGACGCGTACCGGAAGGTGCGCGACGCGGCGCTGGGAAAGAAGCGCCGGTGACGCCTCACCCGCCCCAGCGGACGACGCCTGCATGACGCAGCAGTTGAGGGGGCGTGTAGCCGCCGAGCGCGAGCTTCACGCGCACGCGCCACCGATCCTCGATCCCGATGGCGCCGCCCATCGTCGTGAAGGGCGCGATGCCCCAGAGGGACGGCTTGAGCTCGACCTCCGCGACCAGATCCGAGCCAACGCGGACCACGGGCACGTCGAGCTCGAGGGTGCGCCCCACCATCGTGAGCCGCCCGTGGAGGGTCCACGCGTCGCCGACGGAGGCTCGTACCTCGCCTTCGAGCTCGACGGCCGGGAAGCGCGCCGCGCTCAGCACGCCGTCGCGCAGGTTGCGCTCGATGATGTCGGTGTCTTGCTTGGAGAATCGGGCGGGATCCACGCGTTCGCCGTCGACGACGCCGTCGACGCGCGCCGACAGGACGTCGAAGCTCGCGCGCACTTTCCCTTCGCGAAGCTCGACGTCGAAGTGCGGCACGCTGACGCGCAGATCGTGGGCGAGCCGGGAGAGCAGCCCCTTCTTGAACGTGAAGATGTGGAGCGTGCCCGCGTGCGGGTGGGAGAGCGCGTGCTGGCGATCACTCAGCAC
>Ga0182021_10011139_pt1 | contig 10665 bp, 11 predicted proteins | sample 612E3MmetaG_FD_120493 | JGI IMG/M metagenome (GOLD analysis project Ga0182021, IMG submission 120493) | Permafrost microbial communities from Stordalen Mire, Sweden - 612E3M metaG (Illumina Assembly) | ecosystem: Environmental > Terrestrial > Soil > Wetlands > Permafrost | place: Sweden...
CGTTGGGGGCCCTCGGCGTCGGGGGCGCTCCGCGGTAAGCGTTGGGGGCCCTCGGCGTCGGGGGCCTCGGCGCTCGGCATCAGCCGGGCGGATACAGGTGCCGCTCCAGCAAGAGGCTTTCTTCGGTGAGGCCCAGCGACCGATACAGGCGCTGGGCCTCAGTGTTGTGGAATCCGACGGAGAGCGAGACCTCCTTGCATCCGCACTCCTTCATCCGCTGCATCGCCAGGCGAAGCAGCTGCGTGGCAACGCCCGTGCGGCGCGCCGCCGGCGCCACGACCACCTCCTCGATGTAGCCGATCTCGCCGCCGTGGAAGAGGCCGGGGCGCAGCGAGTAGGCGAGCAGTCCGACGGCCCGGCCGTCTTGCTCGGCGAGCAGCACGTGCGTGCCCGGGAAGCCCAGGTAGGCGGGCACGTACTCTTCGGTCAGCTCGAGCGGCCAGGCTTCGCTGTCGGCGAGCTCGGCGACGAGATGGACGACGGCGACTGCGTCGGCTGCCGACGCGTCTCTGACGGTGATCGGCATGGATCCTCCCGGAGGTTGCCGATCGCCACCTTACCTGTGCGCCGGCCGGCCGGCCACTGCCGGCCTGGCCGCAGCAGGCGTGGCGGCGCACCCAGCAGGTTGAACGGAGGCGCGGCCGCGACGCCACGCCGCGCCCGCGCCCGCAGTATGATGCGCCTATCCCTGAGCAACGCCGATCGCCGCCCTCATGGAGGCACTTGTGAAACGGGACACATCCGCGCCTATGTTCTCGCGTGGCGCAGCGGCCGGGCGACATCCGGCCGGGCAGTCGCCCGCGCCCGGCGCCCGGCGCTGTTTGGCCGCCGGCACGGTTGCCGCCGGTCGGCGGTCGCCCGTGCAAAGGAACGCCCGGTGAGCCCGCCGGTCAAAGGACAGGCGCCGGCGGTCACCGTGCCGCGGCTCACGCTGTACCTGCGCAAGCTGCGAGAGCTGCGGGCGCGTGGCGTTGAGCGCATCTCGTCGCAGGAGCTGGCCGGACTGATCGATCTCAACGCCGCTCAGATACGCAAGGACTTCTCGTATTTCGGTGAGTTCGGCGTGCGCGGCGTGGGCTACGAGGTCACGCGCCTCATCGAAGAGATCGGTCGCTGCCTGGGGCTGGAGCGGACGTGGAACGTCATCATCGTCGGCGCCGGGCAGCTCGGCACAGCTCTGGCGTGGTATCGGGGCTTCTCGCAACAGGGATTCCGGATCGTGGGAGTGTTCGACACCTCACCCAAGAAGGTCGGCGCCAGCATCGGCCCAAGTCAGGTGCACGGCATCGCCGAGCTGGAGGAGTTCTGCGCCGGCCGCCTTGAGGCCGATGACCCGGTGCACATCGCTCTCATCACGGTGCCGGCTCAGGCCGCCCAGGAGACCGTCGACCGCGTGGTGAAGGCCGGTGTGCGTGCCATCCTCAACTTCGCGCCCGTGCGGCCGGTCACGCCGCCCGGCGTGTATGTGCGCCAGGTCGATCTCAGCAGCGAGCTCATGGTCCTGTCGTTCCAACTGAACGCCGAGGACGCGCGAAGGTGAGCCCGGCGGCAGGCCTAACTACGGCCTCCGACGTCGCCGCCGGTCTGCGCGACGCGGCGGCGGCATTCGGCGCGCTTGCATCAGACGGTCCCATGCTGCGGTACGCGGCGCTTGTGGACGTCGCCGGCCGGCCGGACGATCTGCCGCTGGCCATCGAGCTGGTCTACGAAGGCTACCTGCTGCACTATCGGCAGAGTCGCGCGCTGGCGCCCGGCTGCCCGGACGCGACGCTTCTGCTGGCTGGCGACTACTTCTACGCCCACGGTCTGCGCCTCGTCGCCCGTAGCGGCGACATTGGCGCGGTCGCTCTCCTCACGCGGCTCATGGGGGCGTGCTCGTTCCTGCGCGTGCAACAGGCAGGCTTCGGCACGGACGACGACCTGTGGGAGCTCACGGCGCTCGCGGTGGGCGCCGGCGACGGCCCGTGCCGGGCCGCAGCTGCCGGCGCCTTTGATGCCCTCGACGAGCTGATCGCCGCCGGGCGGATGGCGGGCCTGCCGGCCGCCGCCGCCGCCGGCCTGAACGCCGTCCGCGCCTGCGTGGCCGAGACCCAGGAGGCGTGAACAATGGCTTTGCGCGACTTCATCGAGCTTCTGCGCCGCCAGGGCGAGCTGGTCGAGATCGACGCTGAAGTCGATCCGTACCTGGAGATGTCCGAGATCGCCGATCGGGCGGTCAAGGCCCACGGGCCGGCGCTCCTGTTCACGCATCCCAAAGGGCACGACCTGCCGGTGCTGATGAACCAGTTCGGCACTGCACGGCGCATGGAGTTGGCTCTAGGCGCGCCGCTGGAGCAGGTAGCGGCGCGCATCGGCGGTCTGCTGGACCTGCAGATGCCTCAGGGCCTCGTCGGCAAGGTCAAGGCCCTGGGGCAGCTGCGCGAGCTTGCCTCGTTCGCCCCGAAGGTGGTGAAGCACGGCTCGTTCCGCGACGTGGTCGTCGAGCCGCCGGACCTGGGCCGGCTGCCCGTGCTCACCAGCTGGCCCGGCGACGGCGGCCCGTTCATCACCCTGCCGATTGTCATCACCAAAGATCGCGCCGGGCGGCGCAACGCCGGCATGTACCGGCTGCAGGTCTTCGACGCCCAGAGCACCGGGATGCACTGGCACGTGCATCACGACGGCGCCGCCAACTTCCGCGAGTCGGACGGCCGGCTGGAGGTGGCCGTGGCTCTGGGCACTGATCCGGCCGTCACCTACTCCGCCACGGCGCCGCTGCCGCCAGGGATCGACGAGCTGATGTTCGCCGGCTTCCTGCGTGGCGAGCCGGTCGAGCTGGCCCGTTGCGCCACCGTGGACCTGGAGGCGCCGGCCGACGCCGAGATCGTCTTAGAAGGCTACGTGCAGCGCGGCGAGGAACGGGACGAGGGACCTTTCGGCGATCACACCGGCTACTACTCGCTCGTTGACCGCTATCCCGTCTTCCACGTCACCGCCATGAGTCATCGCAGAGGCGCCGTGTATCCGGCCACGCTCGTCGGCCGGCCGCCGATGGAAGATTGCTACCTGGGCAAGGCCACCGAGCGCCTCTTCCTGCCGCTGCTCCGCCTCACCCTGCCCGAGATCGTCGACCTCGAGCTGCCAGTCGAAGGAGTCTTTCACGACTGCGCCATCGTCAGCATTCGCAAGGCGTACCCAGGGCATGCACGCAAGGTGATGAGCGCCATCTGGGGCATGGGGCAGATGATGTTCACCAAGTTCGTGGTGGTAGTGGACGAGCACGTCGATGTGCACGACGCCAGCGAGGTCACCTGGCGAGTGTTCAACAACGTCGACCCCGAGCGCGACTGCGTGATCGTCAAAGGCCCGCTGGACGTCCTCGACCATTCCAGTCCCACGCCGCGCTATGGCGCCAAGATGGGCATCGACGCCACACGAACGTGGGCCGAGGAGGGCCATCCGCGCGAGTGGCCGGACGAGCTTGCCATGGACCCTGCCGTGGTGGCGCGCGTCACGGCGCGCTGGGCCGAGTTCGGGCTGCCGTTCGCATGAGACGTCCCGTTCGAGCGGCGCGCCGCTCGGCGCCGTGCGCGTCGCGTCGCCCGCGCGCCTGAGAACCGGTACTCGCGTGGCCTCCAAGGTCGCCCTCTTCGCGCGCCTCATCAAGGTGGAGCACAGCGTCTATGCGCTGCCCTTCGCCTACGCCGGCGCCCTGCTGGCGGAGCAGCGGGCGCCGTCGTGGCGAGACCTGCTGTGGATCACAGTCGCCATGGTCGCCGCCCGCAGCGCCGCCATGGCGCTTAACCGGCTCATCGACGCGGAGATGGACGCTCGCAACCCGCGCACCGCCGCCCGCGAGCTGCCCATGGGCCTGCTGCGAAAGGGCGAGGTCGGACTCTTCATCGCCGGCTCGCTGGCTCTGCTGGTGCTGGCCGCCTTCGAGCTCAGCGCCCCGTGCCGCTACCTGTGGCCGATCCCGGTGGCGGCCTTCGTCTTCTACCCGTACACAAAGCGCTTCACGGCCCTCTGCCACTACGTCCTGGGCCTTACCGATGGGCTGGCTCCGGCGGCCGCCTGGGTCGCCGTCAGCGGCCGCCTGAGCCTGTCGCCCATCCTGCTGTTCTTCGCCGTGGGCCTCTGGGTGGGCGGCTTCGACATCATCTACGCCATCTTCGATCTGGAGTTCGACCGTTGGGAGGGCGTCCGCTCTATCCCCGTCGCGTTGGGCATTCCGCCGGCGATGGCCATTGCCGTGGCATCGCACGCCTTAGCCGTCGCTCTGCTCTTCTGGGTCGGCGCGGCGCTCCACCTGTCGTGGATCTACTTCGCCGGCTGCGGCCTTGTGGCGGCGATGCTGGCAGCATCGCACATCGACATCGCCGTGCGCGGCCTGCGCCGCGTCGGCATGGCCTTCATGACCGCGAACGGTGTGGTCAGCCTCGTCTACTTCGCCGCCGTGCTGGCGGCGGTGCTGGCGCGCTGAGGCGTTGCCCTCTCGGAACGCCGCCGGGCCGCGCTCTCGTCGCCGATCGCCGCCGGCTGCGCGTCTCGGATCGCCGCCGGTCACGCGTCCCGGCAACTCTCTTCCTCGCAGCGGCGCACAAGGAATGTCTTGTAGCGCTGCAGGTCGTCGCGCAGGCGCTCTCGCACCCTCACCTCTTCGGCGTCGAAGTCGGACCAGGAATGCGGCTCGTACTCCAGCTCGATCGTGACCTTGGTGAGCAGGTCGCCCTCAGTGAAGAATCTGACGATGCCGGACTCGGCGTCGCTCTCGTCTCCTGTGGTGCCCCACGTGATCTCGCCAAGGCTGGTCATGTAGTGGCCGACCAGCCGGCGGAACATGAACTCGCTCCACTCGCGATCGGCGAACTTCGCCGGCACGTTGACGTTGATCGACTCGCTCAGTGTAGACATCGTTGCCCTTTCCCCAGCCCTCGCTTGCGTCACTGTGGCCCCGTGGCGTCGGACGCAAACCCCGCAGGCGCTCGCCCAGGCCAGTGAACCAAGCCGGGCGTTGTCCTGGGCGCTCATGCAGAATGGCAGCCCTTGTCGTCGGCGCCTCGTGGGCGTGAGCCGCCGAGCTGCCGCGTCTCGATAGTCCATGTAGACTGCCGCGTGCCGATACTGTGACGGCTCTAGGGCAGCCCCAGCGCGTCCCCTGAGAGCGATGGGGCGCCCAGACCGCAACGCCCAGACCCGCAGGAGCCTTTGAGACCGAGATGAACGAACCGACAACGACAAGCGTGTCCGAGAGCAGACCTACATCAGCAGCTGGGGGGCTTGAGCAGGACGCGATCGGGCTTGTCGAAGACACGGTGATCGGCATGGCGTCCTCGGCGCCGGCAGTCAGCGTTGCCTTCACCATGGCCGCTCTGGCCGCGGCCACAAGCTACGGCAGCGGACCGATCATCGTCATCACAGCCGTACCGATGCTCGTCATCGCTTTCGCCTACCGGCGTCTCAACCTGTGGAGCCAGAACTGCGGCGCGTCGTATGCGTGGGTCGGTCGCGCCATCAACCCGTATCTCGGATTCATTGTCGGCTGGCTGATGGTGGCCGGCTATGTCATTGCCACGGTGAGTGGTGTGGAGGTTCTCGGCCCCTCGCTGCTGGCGGTCTTCGGCGCCAGTGCATCCAACGTGTGGGCGAACGTCGGCATCGCCACCGCCGTCGGGCTCCTGATGCTGCTCCTCGCCGTTATCGGCATCCGCATCACAGCCCGTACGCAGGTCGGCTTCGCCATCGTGGAGTACGCGATCCTCGTCGGTTTTGCGATCGTGGGCCTGATAGCTGTCGCAAGCCGCTGGTCCGGCACCTACCACATGACCAGCGGCTGGCTTGACCCGAGCGGCGTCGGCGGCAAGGGGAGCGCCGCCGCCGGATTCCTCATCGCGGTATTCATCTTCACCGGCTGGGACGGCGCCATCTACGTGAACGAGGAGGTGAGACAGCGTCAGAAGAGCCCGGGGACCGCCGCGCTGCTGGCCGTCGCCTGTCTGGCGCTCATCGACACGCTCTGCATCGTCGGACTCCAGGGCGTCGTCTCGCCGGCCAAGCTGCAGGCCAACTCATCATCGGCGCTCGTCTACACGGCTCAGGCGCTGGGCGGCAGCGGTTGGGCCAAGGGCATGGCTCTCGCACTGGTCCTCTCGGTGATCGCCACGACCCTTACCGGCATCGTGCTAACGGCACGCATTCTCTACGCGATGGCCCGCGATCGGCTGCTGCCGCGGCCGCTTGCACGGGTCTCGAGGCGCTACTCCACACCGGCCGTCGCGAGCATCGTCGTCGGGCTCTCCATCATCGGCCTCGCCTGGGTCTACCTGCTCGCGACGTCGGTGCAGAATGCCTTCAATAACGTGGTCGCAGTGGCCGGCATCCTCTTTGCGGTCTTCTACATCTTCACGGCTCTGGCCGCCATCGTCTTCTACCGCCGTCGCGTGCTCTCGAGTGTGAAGAATATTGTCACGCTCGGCATCCTGCCCTTGGCGGCCGCCGGGTTCCTCGGCTGGATCATCGTCAAGTCGCTGCTGGCTGCTCCCGCTTCTCAGCTCTGGGCGCTCGTCGGAGTCGTCGGTGTGGGGCTTGTGCTGATGATGGGGGCTCGCCTGATCGAAAAGGCGCCCTTCTTCGGCCTGCAGCGCGAGCAGGACGCGCGTCCGGATCCTTCGTAGGGTCCGCTCCACGGGACGGCGGCGCGCCTGCCAACCCGCGCGCAGCATGCGGACGGCTCCCTATCGACAAGACCAAACCGTGCAGCACTTCCACGGCGCTCGGCTTTCGCAGCAACGCATCCCTCTGACCGCCATGCAGGTCTATCCCGAGACAGAGGCCGGCGCGGCGCTCTGAGCGCAACTCTGCGGGCGCTCCATGCCCGCGTGCCTTGGGGAGCGGCCCAACGGCCGTCCGTGGGGTGATGCTAGAATCCTGAGAGTGGCCGCGTCTCCCGCATCTCTCTTCGTAGGCATCACCGGCGCAAGCGGCGCCCCGTATGCCCTTCGCCTGGTCGAACAGCTTGCGCTGCGTGGCTGCTCCATCTCCCTGTGTCTCTCAGACGCCGGCCTCGAGGTCGTGCGCTACGAACTGGACCTGCGTGAGCAGGCAAGAGACACGATCACCGAGGCGTTCCTAAAACGCGCCGGAGCGGCGGCTACCGTCTACCTGCCGGCCGACATGGCGGCGACCGTTTCCAGCGGCTCGGCGTTCCCGGAGGCGGCCGTGATCTGTCCGTGTTCCATGTCCACGGCCGCCCACATCGCGCTCGGCACGTCGACGACGCTGATCCACCGGGCGGGCGCCGTTGCTCTCAAGGAGCGGCGCCCGCTGGTCCTGGTGCCGCGCGAGATGCCCCTTTCCACCGTCCACTTGCGTCGCCTGCTCGAGGCCAGCGAAGCAGGTGCGATTATCGTCCCGCCCATGCCGGCCTTCTACAATCGCCCGAGCACGCTGCAGGACGCCATCGACTTCGTCGTCGGCAAGGTGCTGGCAGTGCTCGGCTTCGCGCACGACTTCTACCCTGCCTGGGGTCGCGACCGAACGTGATGCGGATCCTGAGTGAGGCGCCGGCGCGAGAGCCCGAGCGCATCCGTGCCATGTTCGGCCGCATCGCGAGGCACTACGACCTCATGAACCGCCTGATGACCGCCGGCCTGGACGGCCGCTGGCGCAGGCTGGCGGCCGTCCAGGCCGGCCTTGCGCGGGGCGACAGCGCACTGGACGTCTGCTGCGGCACCGGCGACCTGGCCTTCGCGCTCGCGCGCCGGTACCCCGGCGCGAGCGTGATTGGCCTCGACTTCGCCGAGCCGATGCTCAAGCAGGCTCGGGCGAAGGCCACGAAGATGGCGCGGCGCGGCGGCTGCGCCGCCGCGCCTGCCTTCGTCGCTGGCGATCTGCTGTCTCTCCCGTTTGCGGACGATCGGTTTGCTGCCGTCACCGTCGCATTCGGCGTGCGTAACGTCGCCGACCTGCCGGGCGCCTTCTCGGAGATGGTGCGCGTGACGCGCCCGGGAGGACGCGTGGTCTGCCTGGAGATCACCACGCCGCCGCCCGGCCCGGGGCGGCGTTTCCACGCGCTGTGGTTCGACCGCTTGGTGCCGGCGCTCGGCCGCCTGGTGGCCGGCGACGGGTCCGCCTATGCGTATCTTCCGGCCTCCGTTCGATCGTTTCCCGAGGCCGGCTCCCTGGCGGCCATGATGACCGCGGCCGGCCTGCGTCGGGTTCGATTCCGCCGCTTCGGCCTGGGCATCGTCGCGCTGCACTGCGGCGTGGCGCCTGCTCGCGGAGAGCCGCCCTCATGAGCGACCTGCGGGACCCGCGCGTCCTCTCCTGGCGCTCGCCGGCGCAACGCCGCCGCATCGCCGCCGGCATGCGCCGGGCAGAAGGCCGGCTGGGCAGCGTGGCGCACGCGTATCCTGGGCAGCTCGGGCGGTCGTCCATAGCCACGCTCGGGGCCGGCGGCAAGCGCCTGCGGCCGCTGCTCGTGCTCCTCTGTGCCCGCCGGGGTGTTCCGCTGCGTGCGCCGGTGATCCATGCGGCGGCCGCAGTGGAGCTGCTGCACATGGCGACGCTGGTCCACGACGACGTCATCGACGGCGCCGCGCTGCGGCGGGGGCGGCCCACCGTCGTCAACGAATCCGGCCCGGCGGTCGCCACCTCGGTCGGCAATTACCTGTTCGCCGGCGCGTTCACGGAGGCCGTGGCCACTGCGGACGCCCGGGCCGTCGCCCGCCTCAGCGACGTTGCCGCCGGCCTGTCAGAGGGCGAGGTGAACCAGATGCGCGAGGCTTACGACGTGCTGGTCTCGCCCGAGGCGTACCTGCGCCGCTGTACACTGAAGACGGCCGACCTGTTCGCTGTGTCATGCCGTCTCGGAGCGCAGGTCACGGGCGTCGAAGAAGCGAGCGTGGTCGAGCTGGAAGACTTCGGTCGGCTCATGGGGCTGGCCTTCCAGATCTTCGACGACATCCTCGACTTCACGGGCGACGAGTCGCGGACGGGCAAGAAGGTCGGTACAGACGTGCGCGACGGCACGGTCACACTGCCGCTCGTCTACGCACTGGAGGCGCTGCCGGAGCTGGCCCCGCTGGTGGCCCAGCGGGACAAGAATGGCGGCCAGGTGCGGGACGTGGTCGCGAGCGTCCGCGGTTGCGGCGCGCTGGAGCGCGCCCGGGAGGCCGCGCTCGCCTACATCGTGGCGGCCCGAGAGCGGCTCGCCGCCTGCCGCGCGGATGTAGAGAAGGACCTGCTCGGCGAGCTCGCCGGACGGGTAGTGGACAGGTACAGCTGACAGTCGAACGGAGCTTCAGTGGATCGCGAGCACACCACAGGACTCGCCCGCAGGGCCGGGCTCGAGCAGGTCTGGGACAAGGTCCGGGAGGGCGAGCGCCTCAACGGCGACGACGCGCTCGCCCTCCTGGAAAGCCGCGATCTGCTGGCGGTGGGCGCGCTCGCCGACTTCGCCCGCGAGCGTGCCGTAGGCTCAGACGTCTACTTCATCTGCAACCGCCACATCAACCACACCAACGTGTGCCGTAACCGCTGCCTCTTCTGCGCCTTCAGTCACGACGACGGCGACGCCGAGGCCTATACGCTCTCCATCGACCAGGTGCTCGACAAAGCACGCGAGTCGCTCACCGGCGGCGTTACCGAGATCCACATCGTGGGCGGCGAGAATCCGGGTTTGCCCTACTCCTATTACCTCGAGATGCTGCGCGGTCTCAAGGAGCTGGCGCCCGGCGTCCATATCCAGGCGTTCACCGCCAGCGAGATCGTCTACCTTGCCGGGCTGGCCGGAAAGCCGGTCGACGACGTGCTGGTCGAGCTCAAGGAGGCCGGGCTTGGTTCGCTGCCCGGCGGTGGGGCCGAGATCTTCGCCGGCCGGGTGCGCGATCTTGTCTGCAACCAGAAGATCGGCGGCGAGCAGTGGCTGGACGTCATGCGAGCCGCGCATCGTGTCGGTCTTAGGTCCAACGCGACGATGCTATACGGCCATGTGGAGAGGCCGGCGGAGGTGGCAGACCATCTGCTGCGCCTGCGGGAGCTGCAGGATGAGACCGGCGGTTTCAACGCCTTCATCCCGCTCTCCTTTCAGCCGGCCAACACACAGCTGGCGGACCTGCCCGGGCCCTCTGGCTACGACGACCTGCTGATGCTCGCCATCGGGCGCCTGGTGCTCGACAACTTCCTCCACATCAAGGCCTTCTGGATCAATGTCGGGCTCAAGCTCGCGCAGGTCTCGCTCGCCTTCGGGGTCGACGACCTGGATGGCACCGTCGTGGAAGAGAAGATCAGCCACGCGGCCGGCGTGGACACCGGCCAGGCGATCGAGCGCGACGAGCTCGTGCGCGTCATCCGCGCGGCCGGTCGCGTGCCGGTGGAGCGCGACACGCTCTACAACGTCGTGCGCCGCTACGACGATCCTCCAGAGCCGAGTCGATGACCGCGCCCAGGCCGCGAGTCGGCCGCATCGACTTCGTCAACTGCTTCCCGCTCTACCTCCACTTCGAGGAGGAGCTGGCGGCGCGCGGCATGCAGGCGGATGTCGTGGCCGGTAACCCGGCGGATCTGAACCGCCTGCTCGTTAAGGGCAGTATCGACATGGCGCTGCCCTCGTCCATCGAGTTCGCGCGCCACCGCGACGTGCTCACGCTTCTCGACGGCCTGGCGATCGGATCGTTCGGGGCCGTC
>Ga0182021_10011140_pt1 | contig 10664 bp, 11 predicted proteins | sample 612E3MmetaG_FD_120493 | JGI IMG/M metagenome (GOLD analysis project Ga0182021, IMG submission 120493) | Permafrost microbial communities from Stordalen Mire, Sweden - 612E3M metaG (Illumina Assembly) | ecosystem: Environmental > Terrestrial > Soil > Wetlands > Permafrost | place: Sweden...
AGTAGATTCCCGAAGTTTTCCTGTCGATTCGCGTGAGAAACTTCGGGAATCTTACCAGCCTTTCTCATTCATCTTGCCCTCAAATGCAGAAACATGTATATTAAAGAAGCGTAATTCTCAAATCTCTGATAATTACCATTGGGGGATCGCCAATGATAGTTCTTGAGCAATTAAAGGCAAAGTCTTTATATCATTTACAAATAAAACATGGATATCATAGATTCGACAGCATTATGCAGTCTAATCATAGTTAGGGCGCCGCCGAAATGGTGAGTCACATAAAAACAATATTTATCATAATTATATTGATGCAAGTGTTCTTGCATGGATGTAGCATTCGGCGGGACAAAATTCTTGCTTCAGCAATAGACTCTTCTGGCTTCATGAAAGCAGAATTTGTTGAATCCAAAGTCTTTTCTTTCTTTAATAAAAAGCATTATTTGCAAGTCACTAATCTGAAAACATTATTTACAAATCGCTCTGAATTTTCTTTGATAAGACAAAATTCGTATTCTGATACAACTAAAATTAAATTGTTATGGCGAACTGATTGTGCATTGTCTGTCTACATCGATAACAATTTGGTACAAAATATATTTTATAATAAATTCGTTGAACCTGTTAAGTAAATTAAATTGGCGGCGCCTCACCAGGCGCACCCGCCCAAGGATAAAGTATGGTGGGTAGATTCCCGAAGTTTACTTGCCGGTTCCCGCGGAAGATTCCCGAAGTTTTCCTGTCGATTCGCGTGAGAAACTTCGGGAATCTTACCAGCCTTTTTGGTGGAGCACCGGTCTGTTAGAACGCTTGCGCTTTTACAGAAGTTAGCGACAAGCAAAATAAATTATGAATCAATAACTTTACATTTTAAAATTACCTTATTTTTTAACGATACATTAGTTGAAACATGACGAAAACTATTATAGTAACACTGCTCATTCAATTGAGTTATTTGGCGAACGCACAATATCAAACTAATACCAATGAAAAGGGTGATGGGTATTATTTGAATCCAATCTTTGCGGGAGATTACCCAGACCCAAGTTTATTACGTGATGGCAATGATTACTATATAGTTCATTCATCTTTTGATTATTATCCAGGCTTACTCATTTGGCATTCAAAAGATTTGATTAATTGGACACCGGTTACAAATGCATTGCATAAATATGTAGGTTCTGTTTGGGCACCCGATTTAGCTAAATACAAGAACAAATATTACATCTATTTTCCAGCTAATAATACAAATTATGTTGTCACTGCCGATTCTATGAACGCGCATTGGAGTGATCCGATAGATTTAAAAGTTGGTAATATCGATCCAGGTCATTTTACAGACGCTGAAGGAAAACGATATTTGTATTTTAGCAGCGGAGGGTATGTTCCTTTGTCTGATGATGGACTTTCTGTTACAGGCGAAATCAAACAAACATACAACGGTTGGCCGATACCTCGGGAATGGACAATTGAAGGTTTTTTCTTGGAAGGACCGAAGCTTGCGAAACGAGGCGATTATTATTATCTCACAGTTGCCGAAGGTGGGACAGCTGGTCCAGCTACTAGTCATATGGTAATTTCTGCACGCTCCAAGTCGCCTTTTGGTCCTTGGGAAAATTCGCCATATAATCCTATCATTCGAACAAAAGCAAGTTCTGAAAAATGGTGGTCGAAAGGACACGGTACTTTATTTGAAGACGCAACAGGAAAGTGGTGGACAGTTTTTCATGGATATGAAAATGGATTTTATAATATGGGCCGTCAAACCTTGCTTCAACCCATAGAATGGACTAATGATGGTTGGTATAAAACACCTGAAAGTATAAAAACAGATGAACCAATTAAAAGACCTATAGGAATAGATTCAAAAACAGTATTTTCTTTAAATGATGACTTTGAAGGTAATTCTTTAAAACCACAATGGAAATTCTTTGGGGAATTCGACACCAGCAGGTTCCATTTGGCTGATAATAGTTTAGTTATTAAGTCTAAAGGGCATTCCGTTGGCGATTGTTCTCCTTTAGTTTGCATCCCATCTAACCATTCATATATAGCACAGGCAGAATTATTTATCGAAGGAGAAGCAACCGGAGGATTAGTACTTTTTTATAACAGTAATTTCTATTCTGGAATATTAGCAGACAAAGAAAATGTTTTAGCTAATCTTCGGGGTTGGCAGTTTCCGACCGAAAAAAGAGTAATTAAAAACCATGTATTCCTTCGCCTCAAAAATATTAATAATATAGTTGATATGTATTACAGTATTGATGGAGAAAAATGGAATAAAATAGAAAATTCTGTTGAAGTTTCTTCCTATAATCATAATGTTCTCAGTGGTTTTTTAGGTTTACGGCTTGGACTTTGTTCTATGGGTGATGGGAAAGTTAAATTTAAGGACTTCATATACAAATCCATAAAATAAAACGTGCGCAAGCGGTATAACCGGCGCTCCCACCTAAAGATAAAGCATGGCGAGTAAATTCCCAAAGTTTTCTTACCGGTTCTCTTGAGAAACTTCGGGAATCTTACATGCCTTGCGTTTGATTGATCTCTGATGTACTTTCATTACAGTTGTTTCTCCCGTGGGGCTATTCGGGAAACGATGAAATGCTGCGGGGATTCCAATTTGAAGAGAAATTTAAAGAAAAAAAATATAGCGCAGGGCAAATGAAATCCGCAGGCCATTCTTAGTCGTTATCTGTGCGTATATTAATGAAATAAATTGGAGGAAATAATGAAACGAATTATTGTGCTTGTGGGATCGTTATTATTGATTTGTCAATTAATTTATTCTCAAGTCGATACTGCTCGTATACATGCACCAGAAATCGATGGATCAAAGATAAATTCCTCGAATAATAGTTCCATCCAAAAAAAAGATTCTCTTCAAACAAAGCAAATGGTTCTGGTCAAACTCTTAAATGGAAAATCTTTTGAAGGAGAATTTGTTTTATCCACTGATTCTACTGCGACATATCAATCTGATCTTGGGTTTATAACAATAAATAAATCGATGATTTTTTCTCTTCAGCCTATAAAGAGTCCGTCTTCATCAAAAATCAGGGAAACATCACCGATAAAAGTAGCGCTAAAAATCTGCGTCGACTTAGGGGGGAGTCATAAAGTAAGTGCTATAAGCGAATCCGGCTCTTTAGATGTAAATACCGGAATATCTGCTGCCCTTGAAGCTGGAATAATAAATGAAAGTGTATTTAATGCTGCATTTGGCATCATGTATTTAATTCCTCGAGAACAAAAAATGAGCGGAAGCGGTACATTCAATTTTGTGCCGCTCTACACAGTATTTAAATTTAAACTGTCACAGCAAGAAGAAAAGGTTATACCAATTATTATCGGAAACATAGGTTATGATGTCATATTCAACGGCGATTCAGATTATAAAGGTCCATTTACTATGAGTGGTGGATTATATATTGCCGGCGGACTAAGATTAGAAACCAACGCGTTCTTCCTTGAGGGATTATATAAATCATTCGGTGGTTCGGCAAGTTACAAGGGACTCACTATTGATGTTACGTACACAACGTTTTCTTTGGCAGTGGGAGTATTATTGTAAAACAAATGCCGCCAACGGAGGCGCTCCCCGGCAAATAACATCGGGATGCCGGCCAGCGAATATGTTGGATAGATAAAAAACTGACATAGATTCCCGAATTTTTTTGCTGGCTCTCTTGAGAAACTTCGGGAATCTAACCGTATTATAAAAACAAAAAAGGAATGGAAGATGAATAAAATAATAAAATTTGGAGAAGATGTAGAAGGATATAATATTCCGGTTTTAAATGAACGGGAAATAAGGGCATCGGCGGGGATACTGTTTTTATTTGTCTTTCTGTCGTTGATGCTCGTTATATTTAAACAAAATTTTTTACTCATAAAGTATGTTATTACCTTATTCCTTACAGATTTCATCATACGTGTCTTTGTTAATCCAAAATATTCTCCAATGTTAATCGTCGGGCGTTTGATTGTCGGCAGGCAAAATCCCGAATATGTCGGGGCTCAACAAAAAAAGTTTGCCTGGATCATCGGTGTAGTTTTGGCAGCTATCATGTTCTTTTTTTTCGTGATCGTAAATGCTTATAGCCCTATAACGGGTATTATCTGTCTTACATGCCTTATATTCTTGTTTTTTGAGTCGGCGTTTGGTATTTGTTTAGGATGTAAATTTTATTCGATGTATTATAAAGAAAAAGCCCAATACTGCCCCGGTGAAGTTTGTGATGTAAAATCAAAACAGGATATTCAAAAGACATCCAGGGTTCAGATACTTATTGTTTTTGGATTTATTGCATACATGTTTCTTGCAGTCTATTTCTTTCATGATCATTTTAGTAAAAAACCATATGACTTATTTGGAATTAATAATTCTACACAATCGAAATAGAAGATCCATTCACTATACATTCGTTGTGCTCTCACCATGTGTTCAACGATGTCTTGGGGCGGAGCGCCCATCCATTGAGCGGCAGCAATATGAAAGGAAAGAAGTATGAAAGGTCATTATTATTTCATCATTGGTATAATTCTTAGCCTCACTTCTTGTAAGGATAATTCGACTTCAACGCCGGTGCTCGACAACCTCAATTCACCTATTGCAATAAATGTGACCAATAGCTTCACATATAGTATTAATGCAAGTCAGTATTCCGATAATAGTAATAATGCCCTTAGCTTTCTTTCAGATTCATTGGTTGTGACTCTTTCATCTAGCAGTTATTCGTCCGGACAGGCAATTGTTTTAGTGAGTGATTCATCCAATGCCACTATCTTTACCGATACGGTTAAATCGAATAAGACAATAGCAATCGCGCATCTTAAAACAACAAAGCCAAAGCATTGCAGTCTTAATATTACAAATCTGACAGCAAAATTATCATTTGTGGTGGTAGGTCAGTAAAAGAAATATATATATAACTACCTCACCAGGCGCTTCCTGAAAAATAACATCATGTACTGATGAAGATTCCTAAAGTTTTCTTGCCGGTTCTCGTGAGAAACTTCGGGAACTTTACCTGCCTTGCGTCTGATTGATCTCTGGCGTATTTTGTTTGCAGTGCCGCAACTCCCGCGTTTCGGGAACCTCGATTCGACCATAATTTGTTTTAAAGACAACAAATTTGCCGAATCGGGAACTTCCTTGTTCGCCCGTTTATTCGGTTGCCATTGGCATTTAATATGTAGGAGATGCAATGAAAACCCTGGTCAAATTCTTTCCTCTTCTCCTTTCGATACTATCTTTTTGCAGCTTGCATGCTCAATCCGGATGGAATTGGCAAAACCCCTTACCGCAGGGGAATCGCCTTAATGCAATTATTTTTCTCAATGCCGACACGGGAATTGTTGTGGGAGAATCCGGTGCAATTCTTCGTACCACCGATGGAGGTTCAAGTTGGACGAGCCAGTTAAGCGGGACAAACAATACTCTTCTGGGAGTTTCCTTTATCAATGCAGACACCGGAACTGTTGTGGGAACAACCGGAACGATTCTTCATACTACCAATGGCGGTATAACATGGGCCAGCCAATCCAGTGCAACAATGAATGACCTCAGAAGTGTGTCCTTCATGGATGCAAACACAGGAATAGCAGTGGGTGGAGGAGGTACAATTCTTCGCACTACCAATGGCGGTTCAAGTTGGATGGGCCAGCAGAGTGGAGCAACGAATATTCTCTTTAAAATCTTTTTCGTCGATTCAAACAATGCAACTGTCGTGGGAATGTCTGGAAAGATTCTTCGCACCACCAATGGTGGTGTAACGTGGACAAGTCAAACGAGTGGAACGACGTTTTATCTCTACGATGTCTTCTTTTTCAATGCGAATGTTGGAATTGTTATAGGAGAAATGGGAACACTTCTTCGTACCACCGATGGCGGCACAACGTGGACGAGACAGTCCATAGGAACAAACCTGTTTCTCAATGCCTTTTCCTTCACCGACATAAATACAGGAAGTATTGTAGGGGGGGGTGGAATGATTCTCCACACCACAAACGGAGGAGCAACATGGGCGAGCCAGTCAAGTGGAACAAACCTGTCTCTCACTGCCGTCGCCTTCACCGATGCAAACACAGGAACTGCGGTAGGAGAAGGCGGAATTATTCTTCGTTCCACCAACGGTGGTTCAAGTTGGTCGAATCAATCAAACGGAACGAATAATTATCCGTATCATCTGAACGGCGTCTTCTTCACTGATTCAAACTTGGGAACTGTCGTGGGAAGCAATGGAACAATTCTCCACACGAGCAACGGTGGAACAACTTGGACAAAGCAATCGAGTGGCACGACACTTGCGCTCAAAGGAGTCTCGTTCACAGATTCAAATACAGGAACTGTCGTGGGAAGTAGCGGAATAATTCTCCACACCACCAATGAAGGGGCAACGTGGATAAAGCAAACTGGCGACACAACGAATTCCCTCAACGCAATTTCCTTTTCCAGCGTCAATGACGGAACGATTGTGGGAGCAAATGGAACAATTCTTCAAACCACCAATGACGGTACAACATGGATAGTCAATTCCAATATTCCACTAACCACTACATTCTATGGTGTCATGTTTACTGATACCAATAATGGTACTGTAGTCGGCTACAATGGAACAATTCTTCGTACCACCGATGGAGGTTCAAGTTGGACGAGCCAGTCAAGCGGGACAAACAATATTCTCTTAGGCGTTTTCTTCGTTGATGCAAACACCGGAACTGCTGTGGGAAGCAATGGAACGATTCTCCACACGACCGATGGTGGAATAACCTGGACAAAGCAAGCAAGCGGCACTACGAATGATCTTGAAGGTATCTGCTTCAGCGATATGAACACAGGAACAATAATAGGAAATGGAGGCACTATTCTGCACACAACAGATGGCAGCACAACTTGGACGAGCCAGCTATGCGGGACAAATAATACTCTTTTTGGAGTTTCCTTCACCTCTGTTCATACGGGAACGGTTGTAGGGTTGTATGGTACAATTCTCCATACAACGAATGGCGGTGTTGCAGTATCAGCAGATGGAAAGGAAATCGGCCATGCACCTATTGCTCTAAAGTACTGCCTTGATCAAAACTATCCCAATCCCTTTAATCCATCGACAAGCATTTCATTCAATCTGCCCGCACAATCGTTTGTGTCCCTGAAAGTATTTGATGTGATAGGAAGAGAAGTGGCAACACTGGCTGTACAAGAAATGAGCGCGGGAAATCATGTTCTTCAATGGTCTGGGAGAAATCTGCCGAGCGGTGTATATTTTTATCGCTTGCACGTTAACCCCGACGCAGCCGGGGCAGAAATATTTACAGAAACAAAAAAACTCGTTCTGTTGCGATAAAGTAATTATGCCTATCTAGGGGTTCCCCAAAAAAGGCCCTATAAACTGAACGGAACCCTAAAAAAAGCAAATCGGGGCAGGCAAGCTCGGTTTGTTCAGAAGAATTCATCGCGCGAAGCATAATACTATATTTTTCAAGGAACGCACTGCAAATAGCATGGCGAATAAAGGTTTAGTACATTTTAATAGTGAAGAAGCCGCTGACGCTCCATAGCTTCAACGATGGAACGCTCATGAGCTTTCGACAGGTGGGCATGTTGTTTGTGTTATAACTCGGACACATTGTACAAGCGCTTTTGGATGGGAGTGGACTCGCGGATATTTCGTTAACATCAGGAAAACCTTAGAGGTTAGATGGAAATGGAAAAAGAGAAAAAAGCAGCACTACTCATTGTGGATGACAGCCCGACGCAATTGCTCATACTACGGAATCTGCTTGAGAAAAACGGTTATAATGTCGAGGGAGCAGTAGATGGTGAAAAGGCCCTTTCTTGCGCTCAAAACAGTAAACCGGATCTCATCATCAGCGATATTTTTATGCCAAAGATGACCGGTTATGAACTGTGTGAAGCTCTCAAACAAGACTCTCATCTCAGGTCAATACCAGTCATATTGCTCACCACGATGTCTGCTTCAGAGAGCATTGTTAAAGCAATTAATACGGGAGCCGATTATTTTGTCCCGAAACCATATGATGAAAAATTCCTCATTTCAAAAATAAAATCTATTCTTGCAACAAAAGCTTTGAGTGGAAATTACGATCACAAAGAAACCATGGAAGTCGTTGTAGATGGTGTACAGCATACAATTACTTCAAGCCGCCAGCAGATCTTGAATCTACTTTTATCCACGTATGATGCCGTGGTTCAGAAAAACAATGAGCTCGATGAAGCGCAGAAGGAGCTCCACGAGATGCAAAACCAATTGATCGAGAGTCAACGCCTTTCGGCGATTGCAGAAGTTGTTAGTACTATATGCCACGAAATTAATAATCCCCTCACAGCAGTCATGGTACCACTGCAGTCCCGCTTACGACGTGACCTGCCCGATAATTATCGAAAGGATTTTGAAGAATGGCTGGCGATGCTTAAAAGAATATCTGTTGTCGTTAAAAAATTAGCTGAGCTCAAGGCATCCCAAACGACTTCAGCTGGTGGAGATTTCAAGATGATTGATCTGTCATGAAAATTTCTCTGCCAGAGACGGTTGCACTGGAGAATTTATGGTGAACAGAGGTTTCATGGGGGGCATTTATACAGCAAAATTTCAAGGAATTTTATCGTGATTTTTTCAATTCATTTCAGTCGAATACATCTTGAACAAGCCTTAACAGCGAAACAACTGCGAGGAATTGCGATCATCAGAATTGCCCTGATGCTTGGAATCTTGTTCTACTATTTCGTGGTTCTTCTATTATATTCCAAATTCAATCCCGGCAGCTTTAGCAAACAAGATATGTCGTTGATGAATGTGCTTTCAGCAGCTCATGGTGTGTTCACGCTCGTAGCAACCACAACAGCGTTCTATCTTTCGAGCATTCAGTTGCGTCCCGAACGTCTCACCGAACAATCTAACATTCAGACCTCGGAAGAGGCAGCTCTTTATGCCATAGGTTTATATCGGATAAGCTCACTATTACTCATGGCACCAATCGAAGGAGCATCCTTCTTCGGTGCTGTGATTTGTATGATTGGTGTTCAGAACGGGACAATTGAATTTTATCCGGTGTATTGGCTGAATGCAGCATCTGCCGTTTTATTACTCTTGGTAGGAATAATGACATTCCCGACGCGCGAGAGGGTTCTTGGAACGTTGGACTCTGCATTCGTACAACGGTGATTCTTGTGAGGCCGCGGAATAATCAGCGGAAATCACTTAAGGATAAACTTAACCACGATCCGTTAGATTGTAAATTAATGTTCAAAAATATTTCGAGGATATAATGATAAGACAAGTAAAAGAATCTGATGCAGAGGAAATGTGTCGCATCTATAATAAATATATTGCAGGTACGACAATTACTTTTGAGGAAATACCATTACTGGCTGATGAAATGGCATCCCGGGTTAAGAATATTACACAAAATTATCCATGGCTGGTTTATGAAGAGAACGGAAGAGTCCTTGGTTATACGTATGCAAGTAGATGGAAAGAAAGGTCAGCCTATCGCTATTCAGTCGAAACTGGCATATATATCGATTCTGATTATATCGGGAAAGGAATAGGTACTCTTCTCAAGGAAGAATTGTTAAAAGCACTGAAAGGAAAATCGATTCATAGCGTGATATGCGGAATTGCATTACCCAATCAGGCAAGTATTGCGCTTTGTGAAAAATTTGGATTTGAAAAAATTGCTCATTTTAAAGAAGTAGGTTATAAATTAGGCAAATGGGTCGACGTGGGCTATTGGGAACTGATACTATAAAACATTTTTTTGTTTACGGCCAATCCGATCGCTCCGCAACACAAATCGGGGGAGGCAAGCTGGCAGAATGAGCGTTCGCCCAAAGATAAAGTATAACAGATCAATGAGTGCATTTAGTCCCGCTGAAAGGGATGCCGTAAAGAGGCGCATGGTTTGCGACTGTTTTGTGTATTTTGAAAGCTATCCACTAGAAACTCGGTTTGTTTATACTATAATTGAATATTGTTAGTACCGCAGTCTGACGTTCGGTCAGTTAGCGGAGCGGACGTTCTTTAAACTGTCATCAGATCTTTATTATTATTGGATATAAAAAAATGGATTATAAATATCATCACATTGGAATTCCAACAACAAAATCGTTTGCTGGAGAAAAATATCTTAGAGATTATAAAGTTTATCATCGAGGATTTGAAGAAAGTGAATTTGGTATAGAATGGATGCGATATGAAGAAGACTGTCCTCTTCCTGAAATTGTAAAAACAATACCACATATCGCATTTGAAGTAGACGACATTTATGAAGCAATAAAAGATCGAAAGGTAATAATTGCACCAAACAGTCCGTCAGAAGGCAATGTCGTTGCATTTATAGAGGAGAATGGTGCGCTTATAGAATTTATTCAAAGTAATAGTAAATAAATTCATGACGAACAGAGATTTAGCACAGAATTGAAAGGCATCACCTCTCGCCGACAGTTTGCTGAGGCGCTCTCTATTAAGGCACGACATGAGAAAACAGGCTCCAGTATGATCGAAAAAATATTTCGAAAAATAAATCCTCAATATCAACACCGCTGGGAAATTTACGAAACGTTGCTGAACAATTCTATAACTATGAATACCATATGGCTAGACATAGGGTGTGGAAAAAATGAACTTGTAGCACAATAT
>Ga0182021_10011141_pt1 | contig 10663 bp, 7 predicted proteins | sample 612E3MmetaG_FD_120493 | JGI IMG/M metagenome (GOLD analysis project Ga0182021, IMG submission 120493) | Permafrost microbial communities from Stordalen Mire, Sweden - 612E3M metaG (Illumina Assembly) | ecosystem: Environmental > Terrestrial > Soil > Wetlands > Permafrost | place: Sweden...
GTGATCCTGAATTTATCTGTTACATTAAGCAAAGCGTATAAATTATGGTAGTAGCGCATTTGAGAAACAGCATCCGGTTTATCATTTCCGATAAATGTGCTATAGTTAAAGGTAACTTTCCCGTTTGGCGTAAATGTAATTTGTGTTCCGAACGCAGGAGTGTTGTTTCCATTGACTCGCGAAATCCGTTGCCAGCCATTTAATACCATTCCAGAGAGATACCATTTGCCGTTGTCAGAAGTGTAACCGATTTTAATTCCGCTTTCATAAAATGGAGTGTTTTCGCCAAGAATACAACGGGTGAGGGCATCGCAACTTTTTCCAATAGGACTTTCAAATCCAATATGTGATGGAAACACTCCCGCGTCTAACCAGAAATTTTTCTTCGCCGATAATTTCACCCCAACATTTGCCTGCCATAAATTTCTGAGCAAAGGTTGTTCTGAAGATAAATTATACTGAGCATAAGTTCCCTCCATCAATCCGAAATTTGCCCGGACATTTTTTGCAGCATAACTCGCATTGATGTATCCAAGATTCAGATTCGCTTCATTATGCCTGTTGAAATTATAAAAGAAAGATGGTCGCACGTGATTACCGGGATTACCGAAATCATAACTGTAATATACTTCAGCGTAACCTGAGAATGTAAGCGAAGATTTACTGCTGTCTGCCTGAGTAAATGATGCTGAAGTTATTAGCGAAAAAATTGCAATAAAAAAGTTTCTCATTGTATTTTATATTTATTACTTAATTGCCATAATTTTGATCATTTTCATTTCCGCACTTTTTAATATTTTCGTTTTTATACTTGTGAATATCTTCATAATTGGCGCAGTGGCGGAGGCCAATCGGAACTCTTTATTTATTCTTGGGCGTTTCAAGCTGGAGAGAACGGGGATTGGAAACGGATCCGTAATTCACTCCCATTATGGGCTCATCCAGAATAGTCTGTTGCAGAGCGGATAATAGGTCCTGACAAAGAAACAGCACCTTACGCTTTTGTCCTAATGATATGGTTAAGGACTTAACGTTTGTATTCTCACGAGATAGAGCGATTATTCTCCCTTTTACTTCACTAAACCGGGCCCAATTTGACAATGCAATTTCAAGATCGGGATTACCGTGATATTCACGGATTGCAGCAAGGCTACCCAGGTCTTTGCGGACCTCCATGTCCTCTTTGGTCATTTGTGCCTCTAACTCGTCCATTTTCCTGTCACTTTCTTCTGCAATGTGCGGTGCGAGCAAAGTTTGTATTCGTAACGCTGCGATTTGGGCATCGCAGGCAAGCAGTGTCACATTTCTGGCTTCCGGGAAGTCGGCACTCTTTGACACGAGCCTGGAAAGGGCGGTTTCCATTTCTTTGAGTGCATCTGCAGCCGGGCCAAAGGTTAAACCATAAGCTTTGATGTTTGTGTTTTTAGTTGCCAGCACAAGCAGGTTGCTGTCGATGCGTTGGAAATCGGTAAATCCCCTGGAGAATTGGATAAGCAAGTCCCTTTCTTTCTGAATACTTTTAATTGCCAGGAGTTCCTCTAATTCATTATGCTCCCGTTCCACTTTCCCTGTCGCTTCACGAGCCTGGTCGGCAAAAGTCTTCGATTCCTGATCAGTTATGGCTAACACTGCACTCTTCTCAGCCTCTGATGCTGATGCCAGATCCAGGCGCATTTGAGCCACCAGGTCCAACCTCCTTGCTTTGAAGGCAAGTTGTGTGACGGATTTCTGCCCTGCTTGGAAATGTAACGCAACTAGTATGACTACGAGTAACATCAATGCCCCGATGACCATCCACAGGTATTCCTTATTATTAAGCTTGATTTTCATTTTGCCCTCCCTGAAGCTGATCATCAGACTTTATTCGAGATGGGCCATCTTCGCGGCTGTTCTTTTGTTTGTATTTGAAGAGCCCAAAAGCTTTAATTTGCTCAAGATCAGTCATTTTTATAAAATTTGTTACGATACAAAATTGCTACAAAATTTATAATGATTTTGTAAAAAATACCCTGCAATGTGTAAAAACTTTATAAAGAATTAATCAGAAGTTATCTGTTTCCTGCCACTGTGTTAAAACAATAAAATTACAAGAAGAGTTTTAGAGCAAAATTAAAAATGAAAATTATTATTGGCCAAAGTCCCGTAACTGTTTCAGGAATTAATCAATCTTTATTGGGAAGATAACAATAGGAATACCAAATTTAAAAAATCTCTTTTGAATGGAAAAGATAGTATGGTTATGCAATAATTTTGAAAGATAAAAGGTTTTGGAGAATATCAATTGTCCGCCAAAGAATGCTGCACCCGATAATACGGGTCTTATTTTTTTTACAATCCTGTATACTTCGCTAACAGGGTCGGTCCCTATGGTCCAGATACTTTTGCCATATAAACCAAACTGATTGGCGACAGTTACATATTTTTTCCCGTCTTCTTTTACCTGCATTTTAAAATGGTTCAGCTCTTCAGTGCCTTTATAAATTTTGGAATTAATAATGCCAACCCTGATAAAGACTATGTTTTGATAAACACCTTTGAAATTTTCCAGAATCCGCAGAAATGTATATAATCCTGTTCCCCCAAAACCACTAACCAAAATTATAGCAGTTTTACCTTCCTTATTAAAACTGACTTTTTTCAGATTTCTTTCATCACAGGGGCGCTGGCCGATCAGTTTTTCAATTTCCTTATACGCGCTTAATCTAAGCTTCTGAAGTTTTACAGTGGTCGCAAAATAATGACGTTTAATATAAATAACCAGGAGAATTAGCACTCCGGTAATAAGCAATGTGACCCATCCCCCCTCACCAAACTTCAGCGTAATCACCGAAACCAGGATAAATGATGTCAGTATCAGACCAATACCGTTAATAATTAATTTCCGCTTCCAACTCACTTGCTTTTCTCTCATCAGCCACCAATGCTTTACCATTCCCAGCTGTGATATGGTAAATGTTATAAAAACATTAATACTGTAAAGAACAACCAGCAATGCAACTGATCCTTTTGATATAGCCATCAGAATCAGTGAAGCTGCGCCCATCAATAAAACTCCGTTCATGGTTACCAGACGATCGCTGAGAGCCGCAAACCTTTTAGGGAACCAATGATCGATTGCCATATTTGACATTATCCTGGGGCCGTCGATAAATCCGGTTTGCGCAGCGACAAGCAGTAAGGCAGCTTCCGAAATCAGGGTGATCAGGACAAAGCTCCTTGACCACAAATGTCCCCATCCTGCAGTTAAATTATCCAGTAAAACGGCATTCAGTGTTTTATGAGTGTTGAGTTGCACATTAAAAAGCATATAGCAAATCATCAATCCCAATACCATAAAAGAGAGAGACACAGACATCAATAACATTGTTTTGCGGGCTGTGGCAACTTTAGGTTCACGAAGAATGGGCATCCCGTTGCTTACAGCTTCTATCCCGGTATAAGTACCTGCCCCCATGCTGTATGCCTTCAGAATAATAAAGAAAGTGGCGAAAAAACCCAGCTGGGAAACCGTAGTATTAACTTCATGAGTAGTCTGACTTGCAACGACAACAATATTATTGGAATGAAGAAAAATGCCATACAAAATTGCAGCAACATGGGTTGTTACAAAAACTACAAATATCGGGGTTAATGAAAGTACTGATTCTTTCACTCCTCTCAGGTTTAACAGGATAAGAAAACACACCCCTGACAATGCAAAGGGAAGTTTGAATGGCTGCCATTCCACAGGAAAGAAACTGAAGAACGCATCAGCGCCGCTGGAAACGGAAAGGGTAATGGTAAGTACATAGTCGATTATGAGCGCGCAACCCGATATCATTCCAACTGTCGGTGACAGAAGTTTGCTTCCAACCAGGTATCCTCCACCTCCATGTGGAAACAAACGTACAATCTGGTTGTAACTGGAACTAATGATAAAAATTGTAAATACTGTGCCAAGTGCTACAAAAATGGCTAAACTTGGATGACCCTGTAAATTCCGGAATGCTTCTTCAGGTCCGTAACACGAAGATGATATGCCATCTGCCCCAAGACCAATCCATGCAAAGAACGCAATTAAGGTTAATTTATGAAATATTGCTTTGTCCTGAACATCCTTTGCTCGTCCGATTACCGTGTTCTTTAATTTCTCAAAAAACGAAAAATTTTCAGCTGAACCCCCCATCTTCCGGTTGTTATTATCCTGATTATTATTAATTCGACTGAAGATTCTCGCAAATTATTTCTGCACAGTTGATAAATCGCGCAAAATTAGTATTGCAGGTATAAATAATATATAAAGAATGTCAAAGAATATATAAAGATTTTATAAAGAAGAAACTAAGCACAATACCAGTTATCAATGAAGAACGTAAAGCCGGGAAAACTAACTTATTGAAAATAATATTTCTATATTTGTTTAAAGAACCAATAAATTAAAAATGCCGGTTTTTACCAGGACAACAAAAAACCTAATATTCAAGATTGATGAATTCTTTGACAACATCGATCTGGGATTACTGGTATTCCGGGAAGCAATTAAAGCATACCTGGAAAAGGATATGGAAGCATTCCAGAGGCATCTCCGGAAAGTGGATAATCTTGAAAATAATGCTGACAGGCTTCAGCGTGAAATTGAAAATGAGATGATCACTCATTCAATACTGCCTCAGTCCAGGGCAGAAGTCAGCACCCTTATTGATGAGCTTGATGAAATCATCGATGCCCTTAAAAGTTCATTGAATGAAATCAATACTGAGATGCCTGATATTCCCGATTCGCTTAATAAACACTTCATCAGTCTTACCGAAACATCAGTGAATGCTGCAGAGGAGCTGATCCCTGCTGCACGGGCTTACTTCAAAGCACCGTATACTGTCAGGGAAAAATTACTTAAAGTCTATTATTTTGAGAGTGAGACAGATAAGATTTCCATGAGCACGAAGAAGATCATATTCCAGGATATGAGTGAACTGGATCTTGCACATAAAGCACATTTAAGATATATAGTACATCATGTGGAAAACATTTCTGACCTGGCTCAGAAGGCAGCTGATCTGCTCTCGGGAATGGCTATTAAGATTGTCATGTGATCCGGGTGCAGGGTACTGGGTCCTTGATGCTGGGTAAGATTAGACCCAGAACCAAGAACCCAGAACCTGCTGATAAGTAACCGAACATATAAAGCATATCAGAATAAACTAAAAGCTTATGATCCTCTTTTTCCTGACAAGCGGTCTGTTTCTTGGCTGGTCACTGGGTGCAAATGATGCTTCACACATTTTCGGGTCAGCTGTTGGTTCAAGGATGGTCACATTCAGAAAAGCAGCTGTTATTGCTTCCGTATTTTTTATACTCGGAGCGGTTATTCAGGGATCAGGAACATCCCATACTCTTGATAAACTCGGATCGATTAATGCAATAGGAGGGTCATTCACCGCTGCTCTTGCAGCAGCAATTACTATCTATATGATGACAAAATTTGCGCTTCCTATTTCCACCACCCAGGCAATTGTGGGTGCAATAATAGGATGGAACTTTTTCACGGGAAACCATACGGACAGTAATACCTTATCAAAGATTATTGCCGCGTGGATAGCCGGTCCGATAATCGGTGCAGCTTTCGCCATTCCTCTGTATATCCTTGTGAAAAAGTTTAAGAAGTCCTCGAAAATTCATCTGATAAGATTTGAATCATACATTAAGACAGGTCTGATTGTTGTCGGAGCATTCGGTGCGTACAGCCTGGGTGCAAATAACATAGCAAATGTGATGGGTGTCTTCCTTCCTGCATTTAACCTTCAGGATCTTAATCTGGGAATATTTATCCTTAATTCCAATCAGCAGTTGTTTCTTATAGGAGGACTCGCTGTAGCAACAGGGATCATTACATATTCCCGGAAAGTCATGGAAACGATTGGTAATAATATTTTAGAACTATCTTCGGAAGCTGCATTGGTGGTTGTTCTTGCCCAGGCTCTTGTCCTGTTTATTTTTTCATCTACCGGATTATCCGAATCATTTGTGAAAATTGGCCTTCCTCCCATTCCGATGGTACCGGTTTCAAGTTCTCAGGTAATTGTAGGTTGTATTCTTGGAATCGGTTTGTATAAAGGTGTACAGAACATCAATTTCAGAGTGCTGGGTGAGATAGCCCTCGCATGGGTGATATCGCCGGTTGCATCCGGTATTCTGACATTCTTTTTACTCTTTTTCATGAAGAATATTTTCAGTATTGATGTTGGCTCAAATGTAAGCCATGTTGTTAATTCTTTAAGTCAGGTCAACATTAATACACAAGGTGGAACAGATGTATCATCGATAATAGAATATTTACTTTGGGGGATTTTTATCTTTGGAACGATAGGAACCGTTTTCTATCTGCTTCTTGAGAGGAAGAAAAAAATCGGTCTTCGAAAATCGGAAGAGAAATTCTGGATGAACTTGAAATAAAAAAAAATATAATTTTTCCTTCTTTACCGGATATCACAAACTTTTATCACTATGAAAAACAAAACCATTTCACAAAGCAACAGGACCATTTCACGCAGAACTTTTGTTAACCGTGCAGCAGCAGGATCGGTATTTGTAGCCCTTGGGCCCCTGACAGACATTATGACAAAAAATTTGCAACAGGCATCGAACTGGCCATCAGATGCAACAAAATTCAGATTTCATATGATCGGTCAGGCACATATTGACCCGGTATGGTTATGGCCCTGGTCCGAAGGTATCGCTGTTGTTCTCAGCACCTTCCGGTCAGCGCTGGACAGAATGAATGAAACACCTGACTTTTCTTTCACTGCCAGTTCTGCTCAGTTCTACCAATGGGTTGCTGAAAATGATCCGGGAATGCTAGCAGAAATAAAAAAACGTATTGCTGAGGGCCGGTGGAATATTGTAGGAGGATGGTGGGTAGAACCAGACGTCAATATTCCGGGTGGTGAAGCAATGGTAAGGCAGGGTTTATACGGGCAGTTAACTTTTCAGCGGCTCCTGGGCAGCCGGGCTAAAGTTGCATTTAATCCCGACTCTTTTGGGCATTCCGGCACATTACCTCAGATATTTAAACTGATGGGGATGGAAAACTACATTTTCATGCGTCCGGGAATAAAAGAAAAAACTATCCCAGCTGATTTGTTCTGGTGGGAAGGTCTCGATGGAACAAGGATTCTCACATACAGAATACCAATAAGTTACAATGACAATGGATCAGTAAGGAATCGCGTAGAACAGACTCTTGCCCTATTAAAAGATGAGCCTATGAAGAGTTTTATGGCATTTTACGGAGCAGGAGATCACGGTGGAGGTGCCACAAAGGAAAACATCCGTTCAATCGAAGAACTGAAGACGGAAAAGGGCGCCCCGGTAATCTTTTACAGTACTCCTGAAAAATATTTCAGGGAGATCCGTGAGAATAAAAGTCTGAATCTCCCTGTTGTTAAGGATGATCTGCAACACCACTCTGTCGGATGTTATACGGCAGAGTCAGAGATCAAGAAAGGAAACCGGAATTCAGAGGCTGCCCTGGTGACCGCCGAAAAAATAACTGCCATTGGTTCAATAGCGTGGGGTTCCGGTTATCCGAAGGCAGAATTTACTTCAGCATGGCAAAGAGTGCTTTTTCTTCAGTTTCATGATAGTCTTGCCGGAACATCCCTACCGGAACATTCACAATCCGCCCGTGAAGGATTCGGGTACGCACTTGATACTGCTCATAAAGCTACTTATATAGCCGTACAGAAACTCGAATGGAAAGTACCGGCAGAAGATCCTTCATCCCAATATCTTCTGATCTTCAATCCCCATGCGTGGGAAGTAAGCGGAAATATTGAATATGATTTTAACTGGGGAAATACAAGCAAACCGTCGCGGGTGGAAGACAGCCAGGGAAATTCTTTGCCTCATCAGTGGGCGCCCGGCACAACTGAAGCAGGAGGCCGTAAAAAACTTGTTGCCAACACTGTTATCCCTCCATTTGGTTATCGGCAGATACGTATCATGGCAGGAGAACCTCTGACGATTAAAAGTGCGGCAAGTGCAGAAAACAATGTGCTCGAAAATGAATTCCTGAAGGTGCATATTTCCCCATCAGGAACTTTGGGGATATTTGACAAGAAAAATGGAAAGGAATTATTTACAGGTGGTGAAACCGGTTGCAGGGCAGTTATTATTAATGATCCCAGCGACACCTGGAGCCATGATATTAAGACCTATGCCGATGAAATAGGTTCTTTTGGAAATGCTACAATGAAAATAATGGAAAACGGTCCGTTACGGGCAATTATCCGTATAACAACAACTTATGGCGCCTCTACCCTCACTTGTGACTGGACACTCTATTCCGGTTCGCGGCAGCTGGAGGCAAAGGTTATGCTCGATTGGCATGAGCATCTAAAAATGCTGAAATTTTCATTCCCGGTCGATGTTGAAGAACCAGCAGCAACATATGAAACGTCTTATGGCCATATTGTCCGTGCCACAAATGGTTATGAAGATCCGGGTCAGAGGTGGATCGATCTGAGTGGTAACCGTAACGGAAATATTTATGGGCTTACTGTTATAAACGATGCCAAATATGGTTATAGTGTCCTTGGAAATGATATGAGGGTCTCCATTGCCCGTTCAGCTGTATATGCCCATCATAACCCAAGAGTACTCGATATGAATGCGGAACATCGCTGGATGGACCAGGGAATACAAACTTTCCGGATTCTGCTTGTACCACATGAAGATACATGGAAGAAGAACAATGTTGTAAGGATCGCTGAGGAATTCATTGCACCTCCTGTTGCTATTTACCAGGGTATTCATGGCGGGTCAATGCCAAAATCAGGATCTTTTCTTACAGTTGACAAACAAAATGTAATAGTATCTGCCATCAAAATGGCTGAAAACGGACAAGACCTTATTATCCGGTGTGTTGAGACAAACTGCGAAGAAGTTGAAGCAACACTCGACCTGCGGTTTAACGGACATAAATGGACAGGACGTTTCAGGCCCTGCGAAATAAAAACTATCCGCATGAATCAAAAGACAGGTGATACAAAGGAGGTAAACCTTCTCGAAGAATAGTAAGTGATTCAAAATTAACCAATAATAAATATTTCTTATTGGTTACATCTCATATTTTGTAAAACTCATATTCATAGCAAACTCAACAGTGAATTCGTCTATGTTTGATAATTCTATGTATTCAACGGTTTCCAATATCTGAACGGATTTCTTTTCAAAGTCATTACTCTTAAGATACTGAAGAGCACCAATTCCTGCGCTATTACCAACTGCATAGATTTTACTCCTCAGCTCATATGGCAATAAGCCTATCCGAACAGCCGATTTAATATTTATATAATTGCCGAAGCCTCCTGCCAGATACAATGCATCAATTTCATCTGCAGGCAATCCGGCCATATCCATTAATATTTTAATACCTGAATAAATGGCAGATTTGGCTAACTGAATTTCACGGATATCCTGTTGGATTATCTGAATTTGTTTTTCAGGATTAATTATAAATGTCTCTTTCAACAGGCCTGTTTCGTCAATTAAATTATTAACCACCAGATAGGCAACGATATCAACTACTCCTGAACCACAAATTCCGACCGGTTCTGAATTTCCTATTACCCTGTAATTTCCCGGATCGGAAAAGATAGAGATAGCGCCGTTTATTGCACCCATTCCGCATGAAATATTTGCGCCTTCAAAAGCAGGGCCCGCCGCTGTTGCACATGTAAAAATCTTTTTATCCCTGATGAGTGCTATTTCACCATTGGTCCCGATATCCAAAAATAAATAATTCCTTTGAGGCACCTTAAGGGCAGTCAGTCCGGCCAGAATATCAGCCCCAACATATGCCGAGATACAAGGCAGAGTAATAACCTCTGCATTGGAATTGATTTTTAATCCTGTTAACTTACCTTTTCTTACCTGTTTATCAATGAATTTAGGTCTGAAAGGTGCAAGGGCAATTGAAACCGGGTCTTCTCCAAGGATTATATGTAACATTGTTGTATTGCCAACAATTATAATTCTTTCAAAAACAGAAGAATCTAGTTGTCTTTCCTTTAGGTAAATATCAAGTTCATAATTAATAGCATCAACAATTGATTTTTGCAGTTCAAATAACCCGTCAGCATGTTCCTGACAATAATTTATTCTTGTAATAACGTCAGCGCCATATAACTTCTGCGGATTTAAAAAGGATGATATCTTTTCAATCTGACCCGACAAAAGATTTAAAAAATACAAGACCACTGTTGTCGTACCAATATCTATTGCTACGCCTGACGGAGAGGAACTATAATATTGCGGATTACTTAATTTCAGGGGAAGGTCATCCAGATATTCTGTCTGATGAACCAGTATATTTGCTTCATCTTCACCCGGAAGAATAACTTCAATGTCTTTAACAGGATAATATTTACATGCTATTACTTCTCCTTCATTCCTGATTTTCACCCTGCATTTTCCGCAGGTTCCTTTCCCTCCGCATGGAGCATAGACTTTGCACCGGTTGACCCTTAACAGATCCAGCAGGGAATCGCCAGTATCTGATTCAATTATACGGATATTGTCAGGGGAAACTATTTTAATCTTAATCATCCTGTTCATTTTCATTCATCACTTTGAATAATTTTATTGTATCTGTCAGATCAAACGGCAAACTTAATAATTAATA
>Ga0182021_10011143_pt1 | contig 10662 bp, 12 predicted proteins | sample 612E3MmetaG_FD_120493 | JGI IMG/M metagenome (GOLD analysis project Ga0182021, IMG submission 120493) | Permafrost microbial communities from Stordalen Mire, Sweden - 612E3M metaG (Illumina Assembly) | ecosystem: Environmental > Terrestrial > Soil > Wetlands > Permafrost | place: Sweden...
ACAAGACCGTCAACGGCGTGATAGGCGCCGTCTATGTCTACGCGCGCTCGGGGTCGAGCTGGAGCCAGCAGGCCGAGCTGAGTCCCCCCGACGGGTCCGGCGCCGGCATCGGCGACGCGGTGGCGCTCTCCGGCAAGACGACCCTGATCAGCGCCCGCCTGGAAAGTTTCGGTGGTCAGAGCGAGGCCGGCGCCGCCTACATAGACGTGCTGTCAAGCAGCGACGACACCCTCAAAGGACTGACGGTCTCGGCGGGCACGCTGAGCCCGAGCTTCGCCCCAGCTACCCTGAGTTACGCAGACAGCGTGGCCAACGCCGTAAAGAGCATCACCGTCACGCCGCAGACCACCGACAGCAGCGCCACCTACACACTCAAGGTGGGCGGCAACCCGGTCGTGAACCCGATCGCCCTGGACGCGGGCGACAACGTGATCGACGTCGTGGTCACCGCCGCCGACGGCACGACCAGCCAGACCTACGTCGTCACCGTGACCCGGGCCAAGTCCAGCGACGACGCCCTGAAGGAGCTCACGGTCTCGGCCGGCACGCTGAGCCCGGGCTTTGCCCCCGACACCCTGAGCTATAGCGACGAGGTCGCCAACGACGTGGCCACCATCACCCTCGTGCCGACGACCAACGACACTGACGCCTCCTACCTGTTCCGGGTGGCGGGCCAGCCGGTCCCCGGTCTGTACCCCCAGTTTCCCCTGAGCGAGGGTGAGAACGTCATCGACCTCGTGGTCACCGCCCCCGACGGCACCACCAGCCGGACCTACAGCGTCACGGTGACCCGGCAGTCCAGCGACGACACCCTGAAGAGCCTCGTGGTCTCAGACGGCGAGCTGAGCCCGGGCTTCAGTCCCGAAAACCTGCAGTACAGCGACGCCGTGGCCCGCAAGCTGACCGACATCACGGTCACGGCGACCCCCAACGACGCCGACGCCACCTGCGCTCTTGAGGTCGGCGGCCAGAGGGACACAAACCCGATCGCCCTGGCTTATGAGGGTGCTACCGTCATCGACGTCGTGGTCACCGCCCAGGACGGCACCACCAGCCAGACCTACAGCGTCACGGTAGGAAGGCTTTCCAACGACGACGCCCTCAAGGAGCTCACGGTCTCAGCCGGCGAGCTGAGCCCGAGCTTTGCCCCCGACACCCTCGCCTACGGCGACGACGTGCCCAACAGGGTGACGAGCGTCACCGTCGCAGCGACGCCCCGCGACGAGGGCGCCACCTGCGCCCTGCAGGCCGGCGGCGAGGCGATCGTGAACCCCTACTTCCTGGTCGTGGGCGACAACGTCATCGACGTCGTGGTCACCGCCGCCGACGGCACCAGCCAGAGCTACAGCGTCACGGTGACCAGAGCGCCGCTGGTCCCGAAACTCACGCTCAAGCTGAGCGGCCTCGTCCGTGGCGCCCTGACGCACGGCAAACGCCTCACGGCCAAGGGCACGGTGACGCCCGCAAGCCTCGCCGGCGGCAAGGTCACCCTCACCGTGCAGCGCAAGCAAGGCGGCATGTGGCGCAAGGTCAAGAGCCTGGCCTGCCCGATCGGCGCCAGAGGCGCCTTCGGTGCGACCTACAGGCCTGCCAAGGCGGGCACCTACCGCGTCGGGGCGACGATCACCGAGACGGCCACCCATGAGGCCGCTCAGACCAGGTGGCTGAAGTTCAAGGTGAAGTAGCGGCACCGACAGCCGCCTCTCCAGCCAGTCCGGTCACGCCTGGTACAGCCTCGCCGGCAATCTCCAGTCGACGCCCCCCGACGGGCGGCACCAGAGACGCCTCTCCGTGCCGTTGCCTAGAACGTCCAGGCAACCCCGGTGAGCTCCTCTGACACCTCCCACAGCCGCCGCGCCGTCTCCTCGTTTGTCGCTGAGGCGATCGGCTGCACCTCGGTCGGAAAGCCGCGCATCTCGCCGAAACCGTCCGGACCATAGAACCTCCCGCCCTCCGCCGCCGGATCGACGGCCGCGTAAAGCTCGCAGAGCGCACCCATCTCGGCGCTCTGCGCAAGGAGCCGGTTGCCGACCTTCAACAGTTGTCTCATTGGGCCAATCGGACCGCTGCTTTGCAGGTTGGTGTTCGCATACCCGGGGTGAGCGAGCACCGAGCGTAACGGGATCCCGGCCGCCCGCACCCGACGGTCAAGCTCCAGAGCGAACAGCACGTTGGCGAACTTGGACTGCTGGTAGAAGCTGCGCGGCGAGTAGGACCGCTCCCCGCTGAGATCGTCGAAGTGGATCGAGCCGCCCTTATGCTCGCCCGAACTTACCGTCACCACCCGAGCGTCGCGGCCGCGGCGGATGGTCTCGAACAGCAGCCCGGTCAAGGCGAAGTGGCCCAGATGGTTGGTGGCGAATTGCGACTCGAAGCCCTGTCGCGTGAGGCGGCGGGGCGGGTACATCACGCCAGCGTTGTTGATAAGCACGTCCACCGCGACGCCATCGTTGACGATCCCTGCCGCGAAGGCCCGTACCGAGCCCAGGTCGGCGAGGTCCAATGCTCGAAACTCGACGGCGGCCTCCTGTTGCGCGGCCTTGAGCCTGGCCACGGCCGCGCGCCCCTTCGGTCCGCTGCGGACAGCCAACACCACCCGCCCACCGTGCGCGGCGAGCTGGCGGGCGGTCTCGTAACCGAGGCCGCTGTTGGCGCCGGTGACGATGAAGGTGCGCCCCGACTGGTCGCTGATGCGGTTCGCCGTCCAACGATCCATGGGTGCTCCTTGGGTCCGGTTGGTGTGACAGCATGCTTTCCCGCGACACCCTACCGCCTGTTCGACGCCATCAGACAGCCCACAGCGCTGATCAAGAGGCAGGTGTTCGCAAATTGGCGGCGCGGCGTTGCCTGCTTACCCCTCTGCGCCCGACCCTGCCGAGGAGTTGATCTCATCACCCAGCGCCAGGACCTCTGCGTTCTCGGGGATGTCGCTCATGCTGTGGCCGTAATGCACGAAACGCGCCACCCCGGCCTTGTCGATGAGCACCTGGGCCGGCATGCGTCCCAGCTTGAAGAGGTTCACCTCCTGCCCGTAGAGCTTCAGCACGCTGTGCTGGGCGTCGGGCAGGCCGACGAAGGGCAGGGACTCCTTCTGCCAGTACTCGCCAAACGCCCGAGCGTCCTCAGGACCGACCACCACGACCTCGATGTCGCGATCGACGAACTGCGAGTAATCATGGCGCAACTGCGCCATATGCCTGCGGCAGAACGGTCAGCCAAAGCCACGGTTGAAGACCAGCAAGACGTTCTTGCGGCCGCGGTAGTCCGAGAGGCTCACCGGGCTGCCGGAGAAGTCGGGCAGGCTGAACTCGGGAGCAGGCTGGTCCAGGGACACGCGGGGCATGGGCTTCTCCTTGGGTCGCGGGGCAGGTCGCTGCCGGAGTCACTGCCACCCTATCAGGGCCGGCGGCGCTGTCCGCGGACCCCGCCCGTTTGCGGAACCGGGCCCGTCACCGACGTCGTGCCACCCCCTTGCAACCGCACGGGGCGGCGCTCGATGGCGCTCGGCGGCGCTCGATGGCACTCGGCGGCAGTCGCGCTCACGACGGCCCGTCGTGCGACGGTCCGGGCACAACCTTGGTCACCACCCAATGGCTCTTCCCGAGGCGCCGGATCCGCCGGAACCCTTGGCTTTCGAACATCGAGACCGTGCCGTTGTGAAGAAAGGATCCCGCGACCGATCGACCCGCGGCGTCTTCGGGGTAGCTTTCCACGGTTCCTCCCCCAAGTCGGGCGATCTCCCGCAGAGCGCCCTTGAGAGCGGCTGCCGCGACTCCTTTACGCCGGTAGTCCCGGTCCACAAAGAAACAGGTGATCCGCCAATCCGGAAGGTCGGTCAGACCCTCGAGATAAGCTCGCTTGTACTTGATGCGCGGAAGCTCGTCTGGTGGCCCGAACTGACACCAGCCGACGGCGCTCGAGCCGTCGTACACGAGGGCGGCGTGAGCCTGGCCTTCCCGGACTCGACGCTCCTTGCTGGCTCGGTTCTGCGACGCGGTCGTGTTGCGCCCCACACCCTCGGGGTGGAAGGCCATGCACCAGCAGCCACCCCAAACACCGTTGTGCTTCTCGGCCAGGCGCGCGAAGTCCGACCAGGTGGTCTCGTCCAGAGGTTTCACGTAGATGCCGGTCGTAGCCCACCCCGTCGGTCAAAAGGATATCGCCTTGCGGAAGGCCGACGCGCCCGGCTCGGGCGCGCCCCTCGCAGTGACCAGCCTTCCCACCCACAGAGGCCCGCATACCCGCAGACCGCACGCTCGGCGTCTCTGGTGGGGAAGGACCAGATCGACCAACCGATACCTCGGCCTCTTCGAATCCGCCGGACAACCGGCCAAATCGCGAACAAGGCGGCCGCGCTCAGCTCAGGGCCACGCGAGCGCGCTTTGAGTGCCCCGGGGCAGCCGGCAGGACGGCCGTCCGCAAGGACGGCCCTCTCTCTACCGCAGAGATTCAAGCACTGGCAGTCGCACCGGCCGGCCCCGCCGCTCGTTGCATTGGGTTCGTCGCGAGGTGTCCTGAGGTCCGAAGACGCCGCCACCGTGCAACCGTGTCCGCTGAGGCCCCATCCCCCATGTTGCCGATCCCCCAGCGAAGCGACTTGGGCATAGAGTGCAGGTAGCGGGAGACCTGCCCTGCGCGGCGGCTCTTCCCACCCGCAGCGAGTCTGGAGGACCGACATGCAGTTCATTGAGCTCACCGAAGACGGTGCCAAGGCGGCCGCAAGCATCCTGGTCAACGTCGACGAAATCGCCTTCTTCAAGGCGGAGACGCGCACCGGACTTGAAGGCGCCGTCGACTGCGGTCTTCTGACCATGCGCCACGGCGGCGTCCTGCGAGTCAAGGAGAACCTCGCCACGTTCCGCGATCGCCTCGCGACGGCGATGCCACAGCCGTGAACAGCCGCCCCTGGAACCACGGGGCGACGTTCGGCCGCTGATCTGCGAACAGGTGCGTGAGCGCCCCTTCGGCGCCGCCGCCGCCGTCCGTCTGTGACTGCGAGCGAGTGGTCCGGCTCGGTTCGGTGATCGACTTCTCATACTAGGACATGTGTCTAGGCGGCCTCCGCGCGGATGCTCAGCGGAGTAACCTGTGCACCGGGGTGCCGCGGTAGGGGGCGCCTGGAAAGGGAGGGTCGCATGAAGTTGCTGACCGGCACATGGTCGACGTTCGCGAGGCTCGCGTTGGTGGCTGCCAAGAAGTGGAGCTGACGGCGCCCGTCGAATCGAGACTCATCCACATGACGAGGGAGAGGTTGACCGTGAACAAGCTGCTCTACAGCAGGGTCGTCATTGCGCTCGCGCTGGTCGTCGCCCTGGCGGTCGCCAGCGGCGCCTGGTGGAAGTGGGACTGACCCGCCGGCGCAGTTCCTCGACTTCGCCAACGTCTTTGGACCCGGCGAAGGTCGCTCGCATGATCGGCGACATGTCCGCGGCCGTTTCGCGCAGGCTGGCGTAGGCGGCCGGAGCCGGAGGCGAGGACGCGGCTGCCGAACTAGGGGGACGCGACTGGGCTCGGCAGCGCAGTGGAGCCCGAGACCTTGTGCATGTCGCCGTCGTTCTGACGATACCCGGCGTTCGGACCGGCCTCGAAACTGAGCAGTCCGGTGGTCGGGTAGTAACCGATCACCAGCTTCGTTGGCCCCATGGCAGGCGGTATCGTGCCGTCAAGTTCGTTGCCGTGACGTGCCAGTGTCAGCGGAGCGGACACGGCCGAGCCGATGACCTGAGCGGCTCGGTACTGGTCTCCCGACTTCCAGATCACGATTCGCGCATTTCCGGGGTTCGGGTTTACCGCCCACGTCCCGACGAACGGATCCTTGGCGGTATGACCACAGCCGCAGAGCAGGACCGCTGCGACCGCGATGAAAAGGCCATGCTTCATATGATGAATGTAACACTGGGGCGACCATGAGCGCCATGGCCCGCGACATGGCCCGCGCTCTCGATTCGCCGGCCCTGGCCGCTTCCGTCGGCTTGACGGCGCCCGCATACCCGCCGGGCAAGAGTCCCCACTCGTCACACTCTGGAGCGACCGTTCCGGCGGCCCAAGGTTGCGTGTGGGCTGGCCACGGCACATGATCGTGCCGTCGAGCAAGGGAGCCGCCGGTGCTCGTGCGTCGTTTCGCTGTCGTCGTGGGGCTGGCCTTCCTGCTCGCCCTGCCGCTGGCCGGCTGCGCAAACCCGGGGTCCATGCCGCACCTTCATATCAACGTGACCGTTGGCCCCAGGGCCCACCAGGCAGTCGTCCACATCAGCGCCAGCGGTCGTTGCGGCGGAGCCTACTCGGGCGTCGTCTTGACCTATCCCGACGGTCACCGTCGGATTCTCGGCACTGCTTCTTACGGGGTCGGCGACATCGGGACATTCGAACTCGATGGGCTGCCCAGCGGCGTCTACGCGTGCACGACATACGCGATGCCCTACAAAGACACCGACGACTCAGCCCGCGACAACGGGTCGGGGCTCCGACCGTTTCCGGTCGCCCGGATGGTCAAGAAGAACCTCGCGGTGTCGGAGACGTTCGCCGTTCCCTGATCGTCGGCGGAGCGCCGTCTGCGGAGGGACCACCCAACGTCGACCGACGTTGAAGAGCGACGTGCACCTGCGTTAGCGTCGACGGGGCCGAACAGGCTTCTCGCCGCTCCGGTACTACGGCAGCCGGCTGGCGGAGGAGTGAACCCCAACGAAAGGCGCCCATGGAAGGTTATGCGATCGTCAACTTGCTCGAGATCGAGGACTCCGTCTCCGGGCGGGTCGAGGGCCTCGAGGGCCGCTTTGCCCGAACGCGCCTCGACTCGCGCGACCTCGGTGTCAGCCACTTTCGCTACGCGCCGCACCTGCGCGCCTCGACAGGACATCGCCATGGTCAACAGGAAGAGGCCTACATCGTGGTCGCCGGCGCCGGTCAGGTTCTGCTCGACGGCACCGTTCACGAGCTCCACCATTGGGACGTCGTGCGCGTCGCACCCGAGGTCGTCAGAGCATTCGCGGCGGGGCCCGAGGGTCTCGAGCTGATCGCCATCGGCGGGCCAAAGCCCGCGGGCGGTGACGGCGAGATGCTCGAGGTCGTGTGGCCGGACTGAGCGGCCGCAACCGGCGTCAGGCGGTAGCGCGGAGCGGAGGGCAGGCGGCGGTGGCCGGCGAGGAAGTGGCTGGCGAGGAAGGACTCGAACCTTCAATCCCCTGATCCAGAGTCAGGTGCCTTGCCAATTAGGCCACTCGCCAGCGATGCGCCGAGCGTTACAGTTTACCGCGCGACGACTGCTTCCTCAACACAGAGCGGGATGGCGGCGCGGCCGGGCTGCGGCGCTCAGGCCTTGTCCTGGCGTCCCTGCGCCTGCAACTTGGCCCACGTATCCCTGAGCGTGAGCGTGCGGTCGAAGACGAGCGCGGCGGGCGACGAGTCGGGGTCGGGACAGAAGTAGCCGAGCCGCTCGAACTGCACGGTCTCGCCCACCGGCACATCGGCCAGCGACGGCTCCGCGAGGCAGCCCCGCAGCACGGTCTCTGAGTCGGGGTTCAGGTCGTCGAAGGGGTCGCCGTCGCCGGCCCCGGGGTACGGGCTGCGCAGAAGGTGGTCATAGAGCCGCACCTCCGCGGGCACCGCGTGGGCGGCCGAAAGCCAGTGGAGGGTCGCCTTGGGGCGGCGACCGTCGGGAGCGGCCCCGCCACGCGTGGCCGGGTCGTAGGTGCAGCGCAGCTCGACGACCGTACCGGCGGCATCTTTCACGACTTCGTGACAGGTCACGAAGTACGCCGACCGCAGCCGCACCTCGCGGCCGGGAGCCAGGCGAAAGAACTTGCGCACGGGCTCCTCCATGAAGTCGTCGCGCTCGATCCAGAGCTCCCGCGTGAAGGGCAGCCGGCGAGTCCCCGCCGACGGATCTTCGGGATTGTTGGTGACCTCCATCTCCTCGATCTGCCCTTCGGGGTAGTTCTCGATGACGACCTTGAGGGGGTCGAGCACGGCGAAGCGCCGGGTGGCCGTGCGGTTGAGCACGTTGCGCACGGCGTGCTCGAGCATCTCCACCTCGACCACGCTGTCGGTCTTGGCCACCCCGACCATGGCCACGAAGTCGCGGATGCCCTCGGCCGGAAAGCCGCGGCGACGCAGGCCCGACAGGGTCGGCATGCGCGGGTCATCCCAGCCGCGGACGTGCCCCTCGTTGACGAGACGCAGGAGCACGCGCTTTGACATGACGGTGTGCGTGAGCTTGAGTCGCGCGAACTCGTACTGATGGGGCCGCGACGGCACCGGAAGGTTGTCGATCAGCCAGTCATAGAGCGGCCGGTGGGCCTCGAACTCGAGCGTGCAGATGGAGTGGCTGATGCCTTCGATCGCATCGGACTGTCCGTGGGCGAAGTCGTAAGTCGGGTAGATGCACCAGGCGGCGCCCGTCCGCGGATGCTCGGCGTGGAGGATGCGGTACAGCACCGGGTCGCGCAGGTTGATGTTGGGCGCGGCCATGTCGATCCGGGCCCGCAGCACGCGCGCCCCGTCGGCGAACTCGCCGGCGCGCATGCGCTCGAACAGGTCGAGGCTCTCCGGCGCCGACCGGCTGCGCCACGGACTCTCGCGGCCGGGCTCGGTGAACGTGCCGCGGTGCTCGCGGATCTCGTCGGCGCTCAAGTCGTCGACGTAGGCCTTTCCGGCCTTGATGAGCTCGACGGCCCACTCGTAGAGCTGCTCGAAGTAGTCTGAAGCGTAGTACAGGTGCGCGCCCCAGTCGAACCCGAGCCAGCGCACATCGGCCTGGATGGCGTCGGTGTACTCCTGCTCCTCTTTAGCCGGGTTGGTGTCGTCGAAGCGCAGGTGGCAGCGGCCGCCGAACTCGCGGGCGATGCCGAAATTGAGGCAGATCGACTTGGCGTGGCCGATGTGCAGGTAGCCGTTCGGCTCAGGCGGGAAACGGGTGACCACGGTCTGGCAACGGCCCTCGCGAAGGTCTACGGCGACGATCTCGCGAATGAAGTCGCCGCGCTCGGGCGGGGCTGGCGTCTCGGTGTTCACAGGGGCGTCTCGGTGCTCACAGGGGCCGAGGATAGCACACTCCAGGCCGGCGCCCGATCGCTACAGCTTGAGAGCGTGCAGCGCCCCGTACACCAGAAACGCCGGCCAGACCACTGCTCGAAAGACACCATAGACCCCGTCCCAGAACGATGTCGCGGCCTGGACGTAGTAGACGAGCGCTCCGATGAGACCGAGTCCATAGACCGCTCCGCCACCAGCCCCACCGGCGTAACCGTTGCGTGCCATTCTCACTCCTTGGTCAGGATCGTCTGCGTGTCGGCAGCGTAACTTTACACGGCGAAGGCGGAGCGCCGCCTCACTGGGCAGGCCGGCACCGCAGAGCCAGGCGGGTATCGCGCGCCGCGTTCTTGGGTCAGAATGCAGATGAGATGAGTCGCAGCAAGTCGAACAAGCCGCAATCGGCCGGGCAGAGCCCCGGCCGCGTGTCGCGCCCTACGCCGGGCGCTCGATCGCTGCGCACCAGCAGCCTGTTGGTGCTCGTGAGCGTGGTCTTCGTTGTGGCCCTGCTGATGGTCGTCTCGCTCGTCGAGTTCGTGCTCAAGCCCGACCCGGCGGTGAGGGCGGGTCCGATGTACGTGACGCTCACGCTCACCACGGGCGCCGCGATGCTCATGCTCGTCCTGGCACTGAACGCCTCGTTTCTGCCGTTCCTCTCCCGCGAACGAGCGCCCAACGTGCAACTGGTCATGTGGGCGATGGGCATCACCGGTATCGTGACCGGCCTGTTGACGTTGGGGCGAGCGGCCAGTCCGTTCGCGACGCGCTTCGTCCTTGCCGGCCTCGCGTTCGTATTCATCACGGTCCAGAACGCCCGTCTGGCCCGGGCCCGCGCGGCTGCGCCCGCGGGGCCGGCGGCACCGCCGGCCCCGCGGGCGCAGCCGCGCACCGGTAGCAGGCAGCGGCGCGGCGGGCGCAAGCGGTAAACGGCCCCCGGCCGGCGCCAGGGACGTAGGTAACGAGTGGACCGGGCGACGCGCCCGGTGCGACGACTGCTCCGCGGCAAGCACATCGACCAGCCGACGCCGCGGTTGCCGATGGCGATTACCATATGATATCATATAGCTATCGACACGTGGCGCTTGCGAGGATCGCCGGACGCCTGCGGAGGGATCGCCATGACCAGCGAACGCCAAGCCCGGGCACTGAGCGGCTGGATACCGCTGCCCTTCACCATCGCGCTCTACGTCGCCGCGGTGTGGCTCATGCTCGCCGCGGGCACGACGGGCCGGATACTCTGGCTCGAGCTCGGCCTGCTTGCCCTGGCGATCCTTTCGTCTTTCGGCTACTTCGCCCTGCAGCCCAACGAAGCACGCCTGCTGATCCTTTTCGGCAGCTACAAGGGCACCACTCGTCAGGTCGGCTTTCTGTGGGGCAACCCGTTCTACTCAAACGGTCCGGCCGGCCAGGGCAAGCCGTCCGCCAAGCCGCGAGGGAGCTCAGGGGCCACCCAGGACCTACGGCGTCTGCGCCGCTACAAGCTCTCGCTGCGGGCCCGCACCCTGAACGGCGACAAGCTCAAGGTCAACGACCGCGCCGGCAACCCCGTCGAGATCGCCGCGGTCGTGGTGTGGCACGTCAGCGACACGGCCCGCGCGGTCTTTGACGTCGAGGACTTCGAGGGCTATGTGAGCA
>Ga0182021_10011144_pt1 | contig 10662 bp, 9 predicted proteins | sample 612E3MmetaG_FD_120493 | JGI IMG/M metagenome (GOLD analysis project Ga0182021, IMG submission 120493) | Permafrost microbial communities from Stordalen Mire, Sweden - 612E3M metaG (Illumina Assembly) | ecosystem: Environmental > Terrestrial > Soil > Wetlands > Permafrost | place: Sweden...
CCAGTGATCCGGAAGGATCCGATGGGCCAAAAGCAATAGATAGTGCCAATTTTTATGAATATATTATCCTTCTCATGGATGGAAAGTGGGACTTCGGAGATGCTCCTGATAAATATCATACACTTCTGGCATCAAATGGAGCAAAGCATTTTATCGTGCCCGGTGTCTATTTAGGCCAAAAAATAGATGCAGAAGCGGACGGACAGCCGAATATAAATGCGACAGGCGATGATATCAATGGGACGGATGACGAGGACGGTATTGTCTTTGCAAGCGCCCTTAATCCGGGGAAGAATGCTCTCATTGATGTAACCGCTTCATGCCCGGGGTTTCTGAGTGCCTGGTTAGACTCTAACGGCGATGGTGACTGGACGGACGTTGGAGAGAGGATCTTTTCGGACCAAAGTTTGGATAGCGGCATCAATCATATCAACTTCACCGTTCCGGCAAGAGCTCTGGAAGGCAGTACCTATGCACGTTTCCGCTTTAGCAGTGTAAGAGGTTTATCCTCTGAAGGACCTGCGCCGGATGGTGAGGTCGAGGATTACCGCGTGCAGATTAATAAAGCATGATCATAAAAGCAGCACTGTCAAATGCGATAGCTTTGGCTTTAATTACATAGGATTATCAGTGGTCCTTGGTTGAGAGACGATTACCTACTGGCACGTCTATTCTCAGAGGACTGCCATCATTTGAATGGTTCGTGCTTCGGCCTCAGCGATCTTTTAGTGATCAACTAACTTGAAGTGGCTCCCCGACATTTGCTGCGGCGAACCTCAGGTTACTATGGTTTTCCAGTTTTTAGTTCGTTCCCTACGTATCTGTGAGCTTTGTGGTTGAAAACGTCGCGAGCATGCTGGTTATAACCAAATGGTTACGAACGTTACCACAGAGGCATAGAACGCACTGAGAACTCACAGAGGCGTCTGTTATTCTATTATTACCCAATCAATACAGCGAGGAACCCTTAGAGTGCACTCCCCAGGAGATCGATTTAGTCTCCTAACTGAGGAACCCTGGAGAATTGTTGAGCACATACCTCATGTAAATAGGGGCGAATGTGCCATCATCCTTACGGTTGATCGAGAACTTATCATCTAAGAAACTACTGGTGCCTCTAATTTCAGCCAATGTATCCGCAGATATGTCTATCCCAGTCCATGCGACAGGTCCATGTCCCTGACTTGAAAAGGTTTTCCACATATAATTGGCAGGTGCAGCGCCTGGGGCCTCAAAGAAGGAATCCATCTTGCAGTCTTTATCGAAAAATCGATATGAGATTATATCATGAAAGCTGCCAGTGGCGTCGCCATTAGATGTACCTCTACCTGACGAAAAAGCAGTAGAACCATACAAAACTAAAGAGCCTATATATTTGTTATTCACTAAATTATATATATTATCATCATACCAAGATTGAGAATTATGATAGTCTATCTGCAAAGCTCCAGGTAAAGCTTTCGTCTCCAGATTATAATCGAGACTTGTATATAGCACGCCTCCTCCGGATAATGACCTCGAGTATCCCATATCATTGGATCCTTTTGCCTGGAGGCTATAAGCTTGAGGTCCCTGCATTGAACTGCTATGGGCCGTATTTGAGAATTTGCTTGTTTCAGACTGATTGGCTGTGCTGGCTTCTGAACTTGCACTGTAACTGTCACCGAAGACGCTCGCTTCGTTCGAATAGTCCATGTTTTGCAAGACTACATTCTCATGGGTCTCGCTTCCTGAGGTATAGTAGGAGTTGGATATGCTTACATCTGCAGAGGTTATATTGGCGGCTATCAATATAATCAAAATTAGCCAGGGAATACCCCAACGTTTCCAAAGGCATGCATAATTCAAGGATTCCATATAACCGTGACTCCGCCCCTCGATTCTGTGTTACCAGATGGAATATCGCTTACAGGAAAACTGGGAGGCTCAGGTTCGAAATAGTATCGACTTCGTTCATTTGGATCATTTGCCGAACCCGGAGATAGATCTGTAGGCAATTTCGATGTTTTTGAACTGTATTTGAAAGGCTTTATCGGAATATTGGCTATGCTGAACGCAGAACCCATCTCGCTATACAATCCTGTGAGTTTAGCGTTATCGGCAAGCGCTTGGCCTGTCGCATCTCGGGATAGGTTTGTCATGTTTTTCATGGTCCTTGATATTGCGGACTCGCCTATCACGAACACTGTTTCTGCCTGTAGCGGAACAGAAAATAGAGGTGATTTTTTGAGAATCGCAGCATTTGATGCAATTGAATCATTTGTGTCGCTATTTAATGATAGCACTATTTTCGTTCCACTAGCATTTTGGGGAGAGATCTCCTCAAGAAGCCCCTCACATAATGAGGGAGCTAAAACCAATATTATAAATAAATATGAAAGGATATACCTCATATAGCCACTTTCACTTCATTTATATTCAGCCCAATAGCATGTGACTCCCCCGTTGGAGTCCCATTGGTTGGGGTCATAGGGCGTTTTATCTTTGTCATTCTCTTCCTGTTGCCTATTATACTCTGCTATTATTTCACCTATTACATCATGGAGTATACCGGTCATATTAGTCCCGCCGAGGAGGGCTGCACTAGCACCATGAAGTTGGCTTAATGTCCCGCTCATACCATACGTCGAGAGGTCCGTTGATCCGACTTCCGCGAGAAATGCGTTTATGTCGAATGTGTATTTAAACGTTTTGATATTAAAGTCGCCCGAATTCCCAAAGGCTGAAGTAAACATTGCAAGATCGTCTGCAGAATAGGCGTCCGGCAATAGCAAAAGGGTCTTGGAAGCATCATTTATATTAGTGCCGTCGCCGGATACCGTTGTTAGATCCTCTTTCATTAATGCAAAAGGATAAATGCAATTCTTTAGAGTAACTGTCTTTTCGGACTGCGTGCCGAATTGATTGCCAAGCGTGTCGGTACCGGCAAGACTGGAAAAGTCATTGATATTCAACAATTCAGAACCGTACGAGAGCATGGCTAGGTTGCGTGATTTCAATACCGACCCATCATTTGTTTGGGTCAGACCAGTTTGCAAACCACTTGAGAGGCCCATGGGGCCATTACCAAAGGATGCGACGCCGTACTTATCAAAAGACCCTATAGATGCAATCGAACCCGTTGCGGGCATAAGGCCATTTGTATCCGAAAGGGTATTGAAATTGTTTAAACCGTTGTCGGTTGTGTCTATATTTGCAGCGCTTATATCCGAATCGCAGCAACCCAGTATTACGAATTGCGACAATATTACAGCAGTCGCTATGAACAGCATATGCACCCAGGATAGCTTCGAAATATCGGACATAGTAGCTCCTAAATAGTTTTAGAATATGATGGGGCACTTGGCCTCACCATATTCAGATGATGTTTCTTGGTTTTCCAACTACGATTCAGTCAGCTGCTTCAGGGATCTGTTCCGGAAACGGTGACGTCAACATTATTGGTTATGCTACCGGCAGAGGACTGGCTATCGGCTGCGCCGGAAGCGGCGGAAGCTTGCAGATTGATGATGGCGTTCATGTCATCAACGATCATGGCCAGCTTGTTGTCGACGTTCAGAACCTTGGCCTTCTCGCGGCTATCATAGTCGTATACGTTGTCGGTGAGCTGATTTGTGGTCTGGCCGACGTAGGAGCCTTCCTTGGCATACTCTGCACTCTCATCAGGGGTCTCACCATTGTACTCTTTCAGTCCCTGGTTAGCGACCCATGCAGCCTGAATAGCTTTGTTCCAGGTTATGCCCTTGGCGCCATCTCCATCCACTGGATCTAAGCTCCCCAGATTGCTAAGCTGCTGGTTCATGCTCTGATCAATTCTGGCGAAGGGAGCCGGTGCAAAGAATTGATCGACATCGCCTGTCAAGGTTGTGTCAGGAGCTTTGGTAACGATGATGCCCGCGCTGAGTCCTTCATTGCCAACAGCAACCGTGCTCACGGGGAGTAAGGGATCAGTGAGCGCCAGTCTTACAGTATCGATCGTCTGAATATCTGATTGCGTGACTATGTTCGCATAGCTATCAGCGCTATCTGGTATTACTTGAGCTGAAACAATTCCGCCCATGGCCAGGAGAACAACTAATAGAGCTGCTAAATACTTCCACATACTTCTTTACCTCCAAATTCTCTTCCCCACATCTCATTCATCCTCAGGCATTTCGATCAAGTCCCTGATTGATTTCAACAATATCAAGGCATTCGCTTCTCTCAAGAGGATTGACCCATGAGTGCCCAGGGGATGTCAGAGATGATAGATAACGATTTGAGAATATGATGCGAAACTAGGCCGCATCATATTCTGAGGACTTAGTTTATCGACTGCTCAATCAACTGCTTCAGGGGTCCGTTCCGGAAACGGTGACATCAACGTTGTTGGTTATGGATCCGGCGGAGGATTGGCTGTCGGCGGCTGCGGAATTAGCGGTAGCCTGCAGGTTGAGGATGGCATTCATGTCATCAACGATCATGGCCAGCTTGTTGTCGACGTTCAGAACCTTGGCACCCTCGCGGGAAGCGTAGTCGTAAACGTTGTTGGTGAGCTGGGTTGTGGACTGGCTGATGTAAGAGCCTTCCTTGACGTAGGTCGGAACACCGTTAACGGTCTCGAGTTCCTTTACGCCCTGGTTGGCGATCCATGCGGCCTGAATAGCCTTGTTCCAGGTGATGCCCTTGGCGCCCTCGCCAACGGTTGCGTCCTCTGGTCCAATATCGGAAAGGGTCTGGTCCATGCTCTGATCAATTCTGGCAAAAGGTGCTTGTACGAACATCGCGCCATCGGCCGGCTCTACTACGGGCTTGGTGACGATGATGCCTGCGCTGAGTCCTTCATTGCCAACAGCTACAGTCAACTTGGGGTCAAGGGGATCCTCGAGTCCCAATCTAACATTTTGGATGGTCTGGGAATCCGTCTGCGTGATTATATTTGCGTAGCTGTCCGCGCTTTCTGGTACGGTTTGAGCTGCAACTAGTCCAAATCCTCCCAGAGAAAGGAGAACCACTAATAAAGCTGCTAGATATTTCCACATATTTTCTTTGCCTCCATATTTCAATTTCTTCCCCGACCTCTTCAATAGGATCGAGCCACCTTTGGAGAAGCCTTACACATAAATGCACCTATAATTTATTAAAGGGATAGGAACTGGTTCTAAGAGTGCTACATCTGAAAAGAGTATAAGAATAGTAGCTATTTAATTGAGGTAAGTATCGAAAATATGGGTTTCTTTTTATATGACCAAACAGAGATCTTTGTGACTATAAGAGAACAAAGGGACCTATTTGCGAACAAGATGTCTGATAGTCCTTCTGCTATATATCCTGATGATCGAATCAGCAGGAGCTATCAAGAACCAGGAGACAGAGACTGCAAATTTCCTGAACATTTTGGCAGAGGCTGATCCCGCCAAAGAATCCATCCAAATCGCTCCAGATCCATCCGGTGGCGCTTGGGAAGAGCTGATACCAAAGAATGGAGTGAATTATTCCACCATTCTTATCTCTTCGATGGACCCCAATCAGTTTAATCCAGATCTTGTTTTTGAATGGAATTTATCAAACGGAAATAACATGACTCAAAGAAATTACATCGCCGAAACAGACCATCTGAATGGATTGATAAAAACAGATGGTGAGGATAAAACCCAATATTTATCAGGATATCATGATGGGAGTATCACCAATATCGATCATCCGATATATGAAAATAAGTCTATTATATCTATGGCCAATTCAGATTTAAGATATATATATGAAAATGATTTGAGCTTAAATAGTCAAAAAACACGGGATGTAATGGAAGGCAAGAATCAGATCTATCTGAGTTACCTGGACCAAAATTCTCTCAAAAGACCGGATGAGGTTCGCGAAGTCTCCCATCTGATGGGAGCGGCTGACAGCTACCTTCCTTTGGAGAATCAGAGCCTTCAAAATCAGAGGAGATCCCCTCTTTTCGCAGATCAAAATAGGACGAGTAATGACCTTTATAAAGAACTCGCAATTTTCGAGACAGGCAAAGAAAGGACTGAGAAACAGGCAACGTCCTCGGATGCAATTCCAAAAAATAATAGCATTATTATTCAAAATTCGATTTATGATCATCTATCAGACCTAAACCTTATAGAGAGGACATCAAAACCATCCGCTCAATCCGCCGAGGGCTTGATGGATACCGTTGAAGCAACAGAGAGCCTAAATATCCTGATTCGCGATAACCTAAGAACACCCAGCAGGTCAAATATGACCAGCCGAGCAGATATTGTTCACCCATATCTTCCTGAAAAATTCCCGTCCTCCCCCGGCCATAGAGAAAATGCCTATCAAAACTATGCGGTTGTAGTGGGAATTGACGAATATAGCGATCGAATGGCCTTGCACACTTGCGATAATGATGCCAAGTCTGTAGCCGATCTCCTAAATTCGCTCGGCTACAAAGTAATTTTGCTCAGCGACGACTCCGGGACAAAACCGACCAAGCACAATATCCTGAATGTCGCATTAAGAGATGCAAATCTGAAAAAAAGCAAGGGAAACATAATTTTCTACTTCTCAGGACATGGTGAAAAGGACGGCAATGGTAATTTCTATCTGATTCCCAAAGATGCAAACGGCAATCATACGTCGTACATAAGTGACTCCGAGCTGAAACAGTATCTAAAGGATCTCAAAAATCTGGCAGTGATATTAGATGCCTGCAATGGTGGGGGATTTAGCGATGCCATTGGAGAAGGCCAGCTCATTATGGCATCTTCAAAGGATAATGAACCCAGTAATGAGGAATGGACCGGCTCTTTCAGCATATTCACTCAGAACCTATGCCATGCAATAAGAGAACAGAGCCGTAAAGGCGATGAGATACCTCTGAAAGAATGCTTCGATGAAGCGTACAATGATACGGTTCAATGGTCCAGAGTGCACTTGACTAGCCAAAATCCTGTCCTGGTAGATTTGACTCATAAAGCATATAATCTGAGATAGAAACCTGTGCTCCGAGAAAAAGGGGTTTAGGATTTTTTAGAAAACGTTGAGGGCTGTGCATTTATTTGGTCGTCCTCAACAGCAAGGGAGCTCTGCATCATACCCTTGAATATCACGTACCAGCTCGATCTCTGGCTGATCTACAGTTAGGGTATCATTTGGCAACGATAGACATAGGCAGGGAACGGATCCATCTGTACTTGACACGCCGAGGGGATCTGCCAAATCTTCTGGCAACCAGTCATCAACTATACGGTTCACAGTCATATCGTTGGGCTTCGCTACGAATACCGAGGCTCGGGAATCACGGGTTAAGTGTCTCTGGCCATCAAGTGAATCCGCGTATGCTCTAGCTCCAATGGAAATCAGACCATCCCTCTTAACATCCACCTTGTAGCTCAATGTTTTCTTCTTGCCGGAGAGAAGCTTGAATGACCAAGAGAGATTATTTTCACCGAGGATCGTGGGCTTTGGCGACGTGTAAAGCATCTCGGCATCCTTGAGGACATCAGCGCTGAGGTTCACACTCATGTTATAATCAGCCTGGTTCTCTAACGTAAATCTATAGGTGACATTGCGTTTATTATCCGTATCCTGGGCCGCACTTATAGATAGAAGTAGCTCTTGTGGAGCGCATCTGTTTGGATCCAACATGATAGTTGAATTGTAATCGCCATAAACTCTGACAAGCCGACCGTATGTACTCAAATTATACGCGGTCGCCCTCACGCGGTTGGTCAACTTGTCGACATTCTTTATCAGATTTAGCTTGAGCCCTATCTGGACTGATTCTCCCGGATAAAGATCATCTATGGACCAATTAACATACCTGGAGGTAAGCTCGATTGGGTCCATCGAGGATTCCAGGTAAGTAGTCCCAACCGGGAAGGTATCTTTGAGAAAGATCGGCCAAAGATCGCCGACTCCGTCATTCGTCAGGGTTATCGCATAGTTGACCACATTACAGTCTGCTGGATCGAAATAGACCTCTTCAATTGCCTTAATGTGAGCCCTGTTGTACCGCGGGTACCTAACTATGGATACATTCCTTCGGATGCTATAATTTCCTGTGTACTCCTGCTCATCAGTGATATTCTTGGATTCTACTGAAAACTCGCCCTTGCCGGTGAACTTGGCCTCGGTTTGCATCTGAGTTATGTCTGATACGGTGGTATCCTTTTGCAGCTTATCTAGGCTCGTAAACTTCTCGCTAACCCGGCCACGATCTTCTTCCTGAGAAGATACTCCCTCATTCCATTTGAGGGAATGGTTGAGCGATTTTCCTGAGCCTAGATCGAATTTTGCCGGCTTGTATGTCAAGTTTATATTCTTCGCTAAGTAGTCGTTCTCCGGCTCAATCTGTTCCTCAAGATTTAAATCGCCACTGCCTTGTTCGTAACTTCTGGCGATTCCTTCCTTATTAATACGTTTAGCTAAATCTGCAAAACCGCTTCCACTCGAAGAGAAGGTTGCTTTATCAGAAGTGGCATCTTCGTAGACTCTGAAGGTTCCAATATATCGATCCATATAATTGCTGAATTCTGATTTATACCGGATATCTGCAGCACCCAGGAAATCAGATTCAAAATTCGCATAGAGATCGCTTTCATCAACGACCAGGCTGCTGCTTTTATTTAATTTAGTGGCATATTTATATGAAGCCAGGAAAGAGATATCTGGCTGTATGGCGGCAGCATGTGTGACATCAGACCACATGCTAGCGAAATTTATGGATCGCTGGAGAGGCAGAGGAAATGACGTTCCACTATAGGAAGTGAGAAGAGTGTCATTTTTCGATGCTAGTGAATCATAATAAGGATAGCTATAGAAAAAAGGCGCATTCGCATCAAGATAATTCTCGTCTTCCTCCGATCCGTCGCTTATATTATCGGTTGAATCTATAGAATAAAATTCGGTATCCTTTTCGCTTGAGTAAGACCCGCTTCCGTGAACAGTGCTGGACAAAGAATCACCCTCTGGATCCACAATTTGGCGTCTTATGTTGGCGAAGCCTTTCCCATTTGCGCTCTCGCTCCCCAAAAATTTTATCCCTTGTTTCGAATATATAAAGCCTGGACTTTCCTGTGCTTCTGCTCCCGGGATAAAGAAGAACCTCACAGCAGCTAGAATCCGGGGAATCGAATCGGTCCGTTCTGAGCCGCCCATTAAATCCTTGCCCGTGTCTGATCCCGCATTTTGGCTGAGGCATATGTTGAGATCAGAGTCAGCGCAGAAATTTGATCCCAAGACTGAATAGGTCAAAAAGTTCATGCATCCAATATCGCTATAGTGGCCTAAAAGGCAGAGCAAAACTACGAATCGGATTAATTTAGCGCAAATATCTTTATAAACTATTTTCATTTTTACACTCTGACACTTTTGCGTTATGGCCATTCTACCATCTGTCTGATGGGAACTCAATGGATAAGAATTTCCCAGTATTATTAGTAATTATCGATTATCAGTAAATAAACCTGATGGAAAAACCGCACAGAATAATGCAATGCAGGCCATAATTATAGTGAATCAATGGATAAGAATTCAGGAAATTTTTTTAATTTTGGTGTTAACAATGTTACGCCAGGATCTGCTCAGCAGTTGGTAGTAACTCCCGAGCAGATTACGAAAAACCCCTACCGGGCTCATATAATCCTGAGATACAATCATGTCCAAAGCCCTTCTGCCACCGGGATAGATAGCTATTTCAGAGAGATCGAAGTGGACGGTCACATCGCGACATACCCAAACATTCCGCGCCTTCTGACATGAGAAATTCAGGTGTGGTCGCAACAACCGGGGAAACGTAATAGGTGGAGCTCCAGGGCATATGATGGATAAAAAGATTTTTTCAGGTCCAGATTGCTTGCAGTACTTTCTGGACCGCCTGGCAGCTTCCGCCATGCCTTATGAATTAGATGAACTCGGGAACGGATACTCTTGCAGCCTCATGAGTTCTGCGCGCTAGGTGCTATTACAGACGGTGATATCCGGCGCAGCGCCACGGCATAGGCAGGATATCTGAATTTTTACCAGGGCCGAACTGATTTTTTGGCTTCCGTCAGTTGCCCTGTAATTGAAAGTAACATAGGTGCCCGGAGCAATATACTGTGCAGCATCGTAGACGAATGACCCGTCTTTATTTGCCGTCAGAGACCCGTATTTTGGATCGATTGAGATCTTTTCAGGCTCGAGCACCTGCTGACCCGACGATTTTGTATCATTCTTCAGAATTCCCGGAGCCGGCACAGATTGTTCCACTCCGCATTGCCCCTTATATAGGTCGGGCATAGCACGAGGTCCTGCTGCGGATGGTATCGAAATCAGCAATATCAATACTAAGTCAAAACTGTCGTGGCATTCGTCCATCTATAACTCACACACTTTGCCCCCATATGTTATATTGCTGAGAAGTTAATAGGGCTCAGAAGATAAGAATTCTGCAGTATTCGTTAATAAGTATATACCGTCCGTAAACAAATGCAAAAGACTGATCCACCCGGGATTTCGTAGATTGACTTTGATATAAGGGCCATTGTCACACAGAACGGGATAACGATTTACAAAAGTTGTAGCAAAATCAAACTGCGTGCGGCCACCCCAACCTAAAGGATGGGGTATGCTTCGGGCCGCACGCCCTCACGCCCGGTTTTATGGAATCCAGAAATCGTCGAGTCTTCGTTGCCCAGATCCCCTTGA
>Ga0182021_10011145_pt1 | contig 10661 bp, 4 predicted proteins | sample 612E3MmetaG_FD_120493 | JGI IMG/M metagenome (GOLD analysis project Ga0182021, IMG submission 120493) | Permafrost microbial communities from Stordalen Mire, Sweden - 612E3M metaG (Illumina Assembly) | ecosystem: Environmental > Terrestrial > Soil > Wetlands > Permafrost | place: Sweden...
ATCTGGGCATGTCGTTTCAGGAGCAGAAGGCGCGTCAGGGCGTGCCGCCCGCGGCGATCTTCACGCTGTCGCTGTTGTTCGTTTTCCTGATCCTCGCGGCACTCTACGAGAGTTGGTCTCTCCCCTTCAGCGTGCTGCTCGGAACGCCGATCGCGGTGTTCGGCGCTTTCGCAGCGCTGTTTGGACGCCACATGGTGAACAACGTTTATGCCCAGATCGGCCTCGTCATGCTGATCGGACTGGCCGCTAAGAACGCCATTCTCATCGTCGAATTCGCCAAACGCGAATACGAACAAGGCCGCTCACTGGCAGACGGAGCGCTCACCGGCGCGCGGCTGCGGCTGCGGCCGATCCTGATGACGAGTTTCGCCTTTGTGTTGGGCTGCGTGCCGCTGTGGGTCGCGTCCGGATCCGGCGCCGTGTCTCGGCAAACCCTCGGTACGGTCGTCATCGGCGGGATGCTGGCGGCCACGTGCATCGCCATCTTCCTCATCCCGGTGACGTTTTACGTGGTCGAGCGCGTCAGCGGCAAGCGGAGCGAGGCGCAGGCCGGGGCGGGCGGGGCGCCACGGTCGGAGGAACCGAAATGAACGGGTCAGAGCTTCTCCTGAAACTATGCAGGGGCCGGGCTCTCGGAGATCCTCTCTGTAGCCGTCGCTCTGTGAGCGACGCAAACGCGGCTCATAGAGCCGCGGCTACAGTTCGGTTGCAGGCGAAGCCCGTTTTAGGAGTGACTCTCTTGTCTCTCCTGCTCGCCGGTTGCCTGGTCGGGCCGGACTATCGCCGCCCCGCCGTCAACGAACCGCCGGCCTTCCGCGGCCAGGAACTCGTTCAACAAGCCTCGCTCGCCAACCTGCCGTGGTGGGACGTGTTCAAGGACGAAATCCTGACGCAACTCATCCAGGCCGCGCTCACCAATAACTACGACCAGCGAATCGCCGCCACGCGGGTCGAACAGGCTCGGGCCGTTGCCGTCCAGTCCCGCGCGGAACTGCTTCCGCAGATCGGCTACGAGGCCGAGGGGGCGCGCGGCAAGAATGCGGTGTTCGGCAATCCGAGCGCCAATGGCGTTACCGGCGCCGCCTACGCCGGCGTGCTCAATGCGGCGTGGGAAGTGGACCTCTGGGGGCGCATCCGGCGGCTGAACGAAGCCGCGCGGGCCGAGTACCTGGCCAGCGAGGAGGCGCGCCAGGGCGTTACGCTCTCGCTCGTGAGCGCGGTCGCGCAAGCCTATTTCGAGTTGCTCGCGCTGGACGCCCGGCTCGCCATTGCGAGACGTAACGCCGGTTCCTTCACCGAAAGCCTTGAACTCTTCAAGGCGCGCTTCGAGGGAGGGGTCGCCTCGGAACTCGAAAGCACCCGGGCCGAAGCCGCGCTCGCCACGACCGAGGCGGCCATTCCGGAACTGGAACGCGACATCATGCTCAAGGAGAACGAAATCAGCGTCCTGCTCGGGCGCAATCCCGGCCCGATCCCGCGTTCGGCGACTCTCCTTCAACAAACGCTGCCGCCCGAAATTCCGGCCGGCCTGCCGTCGGCGCTTTTGGAGCGCAGGCCCGACGTCCGCCAGGCCGAGCAAAGCGTCCGCGCCGCCAACGCGCAAATCGGCGCCTCGCTCGGCGACCTGTTCCCGCGAATAGGACTCACCGCCCTCTTTGGCCGGGTCAGTCCTCAGTTGTCCGCCCTCAACACAAGCGGCGCGAACGCGTGGGCACTCGATGCCAATATCGTCGGCCCCCTGTTCCAGGGCAACCGCCTGTACGGCCGCTATCGCGAGGTCAAAGCCGCTTCGGAGGAGGCCGTGCTGCGTTACCGGCAGACGGCGCTGACGGCGTTCGGGGAAGTGTCCGACGCGCTGGTCTCGCTTCAGAAACTCGACCTCGTTCGCGTCCAGGAGGCGCGCGCGGTAAAAGCCTACGAGACGGCCGTGCGGCTCTCGCTCGATCGTTACCGCGCCGGCAAGGCGAGTTACTTCGAGGTCCTCGACGCGCAGCAGCAACTCTTCCCGGCCGAGAATGCGCTCGCCCAGACTCGCTTGGACCAACTCCTCGCCTTGGTCAGGCTCTACAAGGCGTTGGGCGGCGGGTGGCAAACGACCGAGACTCGGCCAGCCAACGCGGCGGGACGGTGACATCGGCCAGCGCTTCCCACACAGGGGAAGGACTCCATCCCGGGCTCAGGGTTTCGCGCGGTCCCGGCCGGAGCCGGGCCGCACAGGAACGACGAGTGCATCGGGGTTCGAAACGCCCGCCTTCTTGAACCATTCGGCCGCCTCGACGCGCCGGTTCAACCGGCGCAACCCGACGGCCAGATTGATCATGGCCTGGCGATCGTCCGGGTTCAGATCCAGAACCGTCCGAAGCCATTCGACCGCCTCAACGACGCGGCCCTGCTCGTAGCGGACCACCGCCAGATCCGCCATCGCCCCCTCGTGATCCGGCCGGAACTTCAACGCGCATTCGAATTCCATCGCCGCCGGGATCGGCTTGCCCTGGATGCGATAAGCGGAGCCCAGATAACGATGCGCATCCGCACATCCGGGATCGAGCCGGATCGCCTCACGGTATTCTTCGACGGCCTCCTCCACGCGTCCGCGCGTCTGGAGCCCCACGCCCACCTGGGTGTGCAGTTCCGCCCCGTAGTTCACGCCGTCGGAAGGCAACTGCCGCGGGAGATTCGACAGCACGCCGGACACGGCAAGGAGGCCCGCCGCCAGGCCCCGGTCCGACGCCGACAAGGAAGGCCACTCGATCAGATGCCGCACTCCCAGGACGGCGAGAATCAGCAGGGCGGGCATGGCCGGCGCCAGATAACGCGACGTCGGAAAGAACAACACGACGCTGGCGATGTAGGCGACCGCGAAGGCCAGCACGAAACGTCCGTCCAACTGCGCGGCACTCCGCCGCCGGGTCACGACAAACGCGCCGACAACGGCGAGCGGACCGACGAGCCCGAAGGGAAAACAGAACGATCCGATCCGCCAGACCAGCGCGCGCAGGACGAGCGACTGCCCGGCAAACGCATAGAGGTCCTCATTGCGCGGAATCTCCCGGCTCCCGAGCGCCTGCCAGGCCTTCTGAAACAACCCCCAAACAAAGACCGCCGGATGGTGGACAGCAAAGTCGCCCGTCTCGCGAAGAAAATAACCTTCCGCCTCGGCGTCCGTCTTCGCGCCCTGGCGATACGGCAAAGCAACGAGACGGCCCCAGTCGAGGCCCGGCCGCACCGTCAGCGTCTGCTCCAGGTGCGGGTTGTTACCGACGTACAGGTTCACTCCGCCGTTCGTCGAAACAGGGACGAATTCTCCCGATACGGCGTAGTTCCGGAGGGTCACCGGCGCAACCCCAAAGACAAAGCCGGCGATCAGCGCCACGGCCAGCACCGCGGTCCCGCGAGCCGGGTTCTTCGGCGGACCCCACCCGCGGACGGATCCGCCCCTCCATGCCATCCATCCCAAGGCGACGATGACAAGCACCGCGCTGTTCACAACCGCGAGGGTCGCCACACCGGCCGCCAGACCCACGGCAAATGCCCGCCGTCCCGTCGGCCGGTCAGAGAGCCGCAGGAGCAGCCAGAGTCCGCACAGATTCAAGACCACCGCGATTCCCGTGGGGAGCAGCTGGCTGAAGTAAAACAGTAGCGGTCCATAGAAGGAAACGGCAACGCCCGACGCCAGACCGGTCCACCGTCCGCCGAACCGGCAACCGATGGCGCAGGCCAGAAAAGCCGCCGCCACACCCAGCAAGCCGTGGATCAACCGAACCGACAGCAGGTTCGTCACGCCCAGCCGGTAAAGACCGCCCAAGGCATAAGGATAGAGCGGCGGCTGCCAAAAGGCGCGTTGACTCGAGGGCTGCCCGGACGCCAGGGCCAGGGCTTGGGCGTGATACGCGGCGGCGTCCACGATCGGAACCTGGAACACGCGGCTTCCGCTGCTTTCGAGGATGAAGGCAACCTGCACGACGGCCGCAATCGCCACGAGCGCCAGATACAGGCGCCATCGCATTCCGATCGGGCTATCTTGAATCATGGAGGGAGGCGAGCGTCCTTGCGAGCCCGGTTCCTCAACGGGCTTCTAAGGCGTCTCGGGGAGGCGCAGTTGCACGGCGCCGCTCAATCCTGGCGCGGAGATCCTTATCGGCTCATCCGTCTTTTTGACCCTTGGGGCGGGCGGCCCCGCGCCGGGCCTCGATCCGCCGCGCTCCGGCGCCGTGGCGGGAACCGGCTCGGCCGGCCTCTCCGCGGTTTCGGCCGCGGCGGCGGTTTCCCGCAGTTCATCGGTCTTTTTGGTCAACGCATTGACCTGGGAAATCAACACCGCGTTCTCGAGTTGCAAAGAGGAAATCATTTCCTTCAGGCGGTCGAGTTCCCCGGCTCGCGAAACCGCGTCAACCGAGAGATTCGACTGGGCGGCGGACAGGTTCCGCGCCACCTCGGCCGCCAGATTCGACTGGGCCGCAGAAAGGGTCCTCTTCGCGTCCGTGACAGACTGCGCGGCCGCTTCAGCGACCCGTTGCGCCTTTTCCCCGGCCTCCGTCCGCTCCCGCGCCGCCACGTTGGCGTCCGCCGCCACCGCCTGGGCTCCCTGGATGGCCACGCTCAATTGCCGGACGCGATTCTTCCAAAAATAAAAGGCCCCGCCGATCACGCCGCTCATCGCTATCGCGAACGCCACGCTCATCCATACGAAACGGAGTCGCGCCTTGCGCCGTTCCGCTTCCAGGAACTTTCGGAACGCCGTCAAGACAGGCAACGATTCCTCGGACGCGGAGGGATCGCCTGGAAAAATCGGCAAATGCCCGCCCGCCCCGTCCAGCCGGGGGGGCAGCGCAAGGGGATGACCGCCAACCGGAGGGGCGTGCTGGGACGCCATTCGCTCGGACATCCTGGCGAGGGCCTCCGCCTGGAGTTTCAGGATCTCCGTGAGACCTCCGATGCCGCTTTGATCGCCGTTCGATTTCTGTGGGTCTTCTGTCATAGCTATTTCCGCCAAAACCATTTCTTTTCTTTTCCGTTCTTCGACTGACCATCTTGCGTCAACGACTCCCATTGCCTGAGTTCCGTCTGCAGCCGCGCTTCCACGTGGGAAAGAATATGCTGGCCTTCCGGCGGCGGCGGGGGCCCGGGCGGCGGTCCCTTGGCGTCTTCAGGCGAAGGATGCTCCCATTCGCCTTCGATCGGAATCGCCCCAACCGGTTTCTCCATTTCACGAATCCGGGCCAGCAACTGGCGTTCCCGCTCCTCAGCCTTCTTCCGCGCGTTTCGAAGGAGGGCCTCCCGTGTCTCGACTTCCTCCATGGCCTTGCGGACCATCGCCGAGGACGACTCCGCCTCGCCTTCGAGTCGTGAAATCCTTCCCCGCAAGGACTCCTCTCGCGCCTGGAACTCGGATTCCCGCTCCACTGCCTTCCGTTGAAGGATCTCGTTCTCTTTCCGCAGCCGTCCCCGCCGTTCGACCGCGGCGCGAATCTCGTCCTGCAGCGCGGCCACTTGATCGGAAATCGAAAGAGCGTCGAAACCGCTTTCTCCCGCCGCCGCCCGGGAGGCGGACTTCGGCTGGGGGCCGGCGTCCAGCCAGTTAATCCGGGCGTCTCCGGGACGGCTCCGGGTTTCCTCATTCACCTTCGAAACGGCCGTGCGCAGCATCAACAACGTGTTCAAATCGCGCCGCAGGTTGGCCAACTCTTCGCGCAGGCGGCGCTCGGTTTCCGCGCTTTCGCGCCGCGCGATCTCGAGATCGTTCCGGCTTTGTTCAGCCTTCGCCTGCCAGTCGGCGTTCTCCGCCCGAAGCCGCTCGACCGCGGCGGATAGTTCTGCCTCCCGCTGCCCGCCGGCGCGCCGCTCGGCCAAAGCCCCGCCCCGGATCTCTTCGGTCTCCTGACGGAGGGCGGCGACTTCGCCCTCGACGCGACTTTGCAGCGCCCTCTCGCGCTGCAGCGCTTCCCGCAATTGCTGCTGCGCCGTCAGCAGCCCTGCCTCGGCCGCGCTCGCCCGCTCCGACGCCTCCCGCGCCGCCCGTCCGGCCTCCTCGCACCGTTTCGACAAGGCCTCCGCCTCGGCGGCGCGCTCCGCCAGTTGTCGCTCGGCGGCCAGCCGCCGTTCGTATTCCGCAGAGGCGGCCTTCTCGGATTCCTCCAATTCCGAGACGATCCCCGATAACTGCGTCAGCCGCTTTTCCTTCTCGGCCATCGCGCCGACCAGCCGCGCGCACTCGACGCGCAGTCGGTCGTTCGCGGCCTCGAACAACGACAGCTTTTGCCGCAGCAGTTCCAGTTCGCCCAGCCGGGCCGCCTCGCCGGCGGCCATCGCCTTTTCCCGATCCGCCACGCAATCCCGCAAGCCCGAGATCTCCTCCGTCAAAGCGGCCATTCGAGTTTGGGCCGCCGCGTTTCCGGCCTCCGCCTCTTGCAGCCGGCGTTCCAGTTCGAGGCGTCGCGCCGCGTGCGCCTCGCTCTCGCGGGATTCCTGGGTCTGAAGCAGGCGGCCGTTCAAGGCAGCGACTTCGGCGGCGTGCCGGCTGGCCAGGTCCCGCTTCTCGGCCTCGGCGCGCAAGATCCGGGATTCCGCTTCCCGCGCCTCGGACTGAAGGGCTCTGACCAAGTCGTCCTTGTTCGCCAGAAACCGCTGGGTTTCGGCGATCAGTTTGAGGTTCCCGGCAAGTTCCTTCTCGCTCGCCTGTAGCTTGCCCTCCAGCAGTTGCACGCGCTCATTCAACAGGCGAACCGCGTCACGCTCCTGCGCGGACGGCTCCACCCGGAGGCGCGCCGCCGCGCCCCGCATCGCCTCGCCGGCGCCGGACAGCAGGGCTCTCCATTCCGCCATCAGCAGGGGATGGATGGATTCGTCCAGCGTCGCGGCCTTGCCGGTCAGGGCGTTGACGAGTTTGGTCCCGGGTAAGACGGAACCGTCCTGCGCGAGTTCCCAGAGGGACAGCAGGTTGAGCGGTCCATAGCTGGAGCCGTCGGGCAAGTCCACCCGCCACTGCATCCGGTATTCCGGGCAGGCTTCGGCGGTCTGCCAGTTGGAGCCGTCGTCGGAGACGTAACAACCCGGGGTAATGCGGGCATCGGCGGCCCACAGGCACAGGGTGAACGCGTCCGCGGGACCGTAGACGGTTCCGTTCGACGTCTTCAGCCATCGTTGCCCGCTCTGCTTTTCAATCGCTGGCATGGCCCATCACGAGGAACGCGCCGAAGGCCCCGGATTCCCCCCCTCCGCCGTCTTCCAACGCGGACGCCGAGGCGGCTTCCGGCAGGGCGAGGGATTCACGGCCACGTAGACGCTTCCCTCGCCCACCAAATGCTCGATGGCCTCGATCAGGCGCTCGTCGCAAGTCACCTTATACGAAAGGTCGGTATCGAGAAACACTTTTTCGCCGCCCGCGAAGACCAGGCACAGAATCACCGGGGTCTTGCCGGGGAACCGGCGCAACACCTCCTGTAAACGGGCCAACATTTCATCCGGGAGATGCCCGGTGGGAAGATGAATGCTCAACCGTTCCGCGTAAAGATCCGGAGACTCCTCCAACGGATAAATCTCGCTCGCGATAAGGCGGACCGCCTCGCCCGTTCGGATTTCGCCGCACAACATCACCGGCCGATCCGGCGACAGCACAGCGCGGTACTCCTGGTAAGCATCGGGATACACGACGACTTCCACGCTGCCGTCCAGGTCCTCGAGCCGGAACACCGCCATGGCCTCCTTCTTCTTGGTCATCTTCGGGGTCAGCCCGGACACCAGACCGCCCACGCGAGTCACGGCGCCGTCCTCGAGTTTGGCCAGTCCTTCGACCGAGTGCAACTGGTACCGTTTCAAGAGACCCGCGAATTGGCTGAGCGGGTGCCCGCTCATGTAAACGCCCAACAGTTCGCGCTCCCCGGCAAGCAGCAGGCTTTCGGGCCAGGGATCCGCTTCGGGAATCTGTTCGTCGGACAAGGCCGGCGCGTCGCCGCCCATCAGGTCGAACAGGTTGGACTGCCCCGACAGCCGGTCCCGATGCGCGGCGGCGGCCCGGCTCAACGCAAACTCCACTCCTCCGAACAGGCGGGCCCGGTGCGTGTGCGGGAAATCGAAGGCGCCGCACCGGACGAGACTCTCCACCACCTTCCGGTTGACCAGGTTCGTCTGCAGGCGCGAGCAGAGATCGAGCAGCCCCTTGTACGGCCCGTTCCGCCCCCGCTCGGCCACGATCTCCTGGGCGGCGCCCTCCCCGACGTTCTTGATGCCCGCGAACCCGTAGCGGATGGCGCCCTTTGACGGAAGGAATCGCACGCCGCTCTCGTTGACGTGGGGGGGCAGGATGGAAAGCCCCATGCCCCTGACTTCGTCAATAAACACCGGCAGTTTGTCGAGATTCCCCATTTCGCTCGACAGCAGCGCAGCCATGAACTCCTCGGGATAGTGGGTCTTGAGGTACGCCGTCTGGAAGGCCACAATGCCATAGCCGGCGCTGTGCGATTTGTTGAACCCGTAACCGGCGAACTTCTCGATCAGGTCGAAGAGCTCCTCGGCCTTCCTGGACGCGATGTGGCTGGTCTTTCCGCAGCCCTCCACGAATTTCGCCCGCATCTTCGCCATTTCTTCCGGCTTCTTCTTGCCCATGGCGCGGCGCAGGATGTCGCCCTGGCCCAGCGAGAAACCCGCCAGCGCGTTGGCGACGCGCTGCACCTGTTCCTGGTAGACCATGACGCCGTAGGTTTCTTTCAGGATGGACTCCAGCAGCGGATGCAGGTACTCGATCGGCTCCCGGCCGTGCTTGCGGTTGATGTAGCTGTCAATGAACTGCATGGGCCCGGGCCGGTACAACGCGATGAGGGCGATCAACTCCTCGATCACGGTCGGTCCCAGCCGGCGAAGCAGGTCGCGCATCCCTCCACTTTCAAGTTGGAACACGCCGACGGCGTCCCCCCGCTGAAGCATCTCGTACGTGGCCTTATCGTCCACCGGAATCGCGTCTATGTCCAGCGCCTCCCCGCGGGTCTGGCCGATCAGCTCGACGGCCTCCTGAATCACCGTCAACGTCTTCAGGCCCAGAAAATCCATCTTCAGAAGTCCGATCTTTCCGATCGGATCCATCGAGTACTGGGTGATGACCTGCTTCTCTTTATCCAGCGTGAGCGGGATGAGTTCGATCAGCGGCTTTTCGCCGATCACTACGCCGGCGGCATGCGTGCCCGCGTTGCGAAAAAGCCCTTCCAGGACGAAGCCGTAGTTGAGGATGCGCTTGCAGACGTCGCTGGTCTCGTAGGTCTTCTTGAACTCCGGATTCGCTTCCAACGCAAGTCGAAGCGTATCTATTTTCGGATCCTCAGGAACCATTTTCGCCAGCCGATCGCACTCGGCGAAGGGGATTTCGAGCACCCGACCGACGTCGCGGATCACGGTCTTGGCGCCCAGCGAACCGAAGGTGATAATCTGCGCGCAGTTGGACCGTCCGTACTTCTCCTTCACGTACTCGATGACCTCGCCGCGCCGCGTCTGGCAGAAGTCGATGTCGAAGTCCGGCGGAGACACGCGTTCGGGATTGAGGAACCGCTCGAAGATCAGGCCGTACCGCAGCGGGTCGAGCCCCGTAATGCCCAGAAGGTACGCGACCAGACTGCCCGCGCCCGAGCCGCGGCCCGGACCCACGGGGATGCCGTGCGTCTTGGCGAAGTACACAAAGTCCCAAACCACGAGGAAGTAGTTGATGAACCCCGTCCGCTCGATCACGCCGATCTCGTGCTTGAGACGCTCCACGACCTCCTTCTCGCGGTCGTCGCGCGGTCGGGTGTGATCCCAGATACCGTACAACCGCTGGAGGCCGCCGGCGCACAACTGCATCAGGTACTCCTTCTGCGACAGTTCGCCGGGACACTTGAAGATCGGGAAGTGCAGTTCGCCGAAGGTCAACTCGACGTCGCAGCGCTCGGCGATGCGCAGCGTATTGGAGAGCGCCTCAGGAATCTCGTGAAAGAGCGCGTGCATCTCGTCACCGCTCTTGAAATAGAACTGGTCCGAGGGATACCGCATTCGCTTCGGATCGCTCATCACCGTCTGAGTCTGCAGGCACAAAAGCACCTCGTGGGCGGCGGCATGCTCGCGTTTCAGGTAATGCACATCGTTCGTGGCGACCAGGCCAAGCCCCATCGTCTTCGCGAGCGCCACGAGTTCGCGGTTCGCCTTGCGCTGATCGGGAATGCCATGATCCTGCACCTCCAGGAAGAAGTTCTCGCGGCCCAGGATATCGGCGTATTCCCCGGCCGCTTTCAAGGCCCCGGCCGGGTCGTCGTCCACCAGCCTCTCGGGAACCTCGCCCTTGAGGCAGGCGGAAAGCCCAATCAAGCCGCCGTGATGCGCCGCCAGCAGTTCCTTGTCGATGCGCGGCTTGTAGTAGAAACCCTCCAAGTGCGCGGCGCTGACCAGGCGGATCAGGTTTTTGTAACCGGACGCGCTCGACGCCAGCAGCACGAGGTGCTGGCTGTGGGACTTGCCCGCTTCGCCTTTGCGATCCTTGCGGCTGCCGTGGGCCACGTAGACTTCGCAGCCGATGATCGGCTTGAGGCCCTTGGCGCGGGTCGCCTCGTAAAACGGCACCGTGCCACACATGACGCCATGATCCGTCTGCACCACGGCGGTCATTCCCAACTTCACCGCCGACCCCACCATGTCGTCGATGCGCC
>Ga0182021_10011146_pt1 | contig 10661 bp, 10 predicted proteins | sample 612E3MmetaG_FD_120493 | JGI IMG/M metagenome (GOLD analysis project Ga0182021, IMG submission 120493) | Permafrost microbial communities from Stordalen Mire, Sweden - 612E3M metaG (Illumina Assembly) | ecosystem: Environmental > Terrestrial > Soil > Wetlands > Permafrost | place: Sweden...
AAGCTCCCGGACTTTTTTGTTTAACTAACCGATTGTTAAAATAATTTTACTCCTGAAGAAGAAGTAGAGTTTGACATAAAAAGATCACCTAAATCAGTGTGTCCCTTTCTAAAGTGATTGTATTATTCGGCCAACCCGAATAAATAATCTACATAAGGAGAACATCATGAAGTCAAAAAACACCTAAAGTAATTGTGACAGTCCTTGTTTTGTTGAGTTTAGTTCTTTTAGCTTGCAAGACTGCCATGGTAACTGAAGCTGCGGCATCGGGTCCCGATAATATTATTTGACATGGAATCTCGGAAAAACCCTCCTTTAGATCGGCAGAAAAAAGTCTATTGCCAACGCCATGACATTCCTGCCGTTTATAACTCCATTCATGAAAAAATAAAGATCAATGAGAAAAATCGTACCTGTTTTCACAAAAGCGTAAAGAAGGAAGATCATGGAAAAAACTCTGACCGGAAAAGCGATGTTCATTTATTGCCTTGGAGATTTTGCGCGGGCCATATTCAACGGACTTACAGCAACTTACTTGATGTACATATTTTTACCGCAGGCCAACTCAGCTCTACCGCTGCTTCTTCCTTATGGAGCACTGTCCTTTGCAATCGTAAGGTTCATCGGTGTAATTTTCGATGCGGTTATCGACCCGTTGATCGCTTCTAAAAGTGACAACAGCAAACACCCCTTAGGTGCTCGAATCCCATTCATGCGGTATTCTGCTATCCCGATGGGACTGTTTGCTGTACTCATGATATACGTTCCTATAGGGCATGAAAGTTGGATAAATGTGGCGTGGTTGTTTGTAAATCTTTTGCTTTTCAATCTGTTCTCGTCTTTGTTCCTTGTTCCGTTTTATGGATTAATGGCCGAGCTAGTCACAGATACCAAGCGCCGCGTTTATTTCTTCACGATCAACACGTTGCTTTTTGTCATCGGCAGCGCCGTGATCTATGTGACACCTATTATTAAAAACGCGCTGGTTTCGGCGGGATATCCGGAGTTGACCGCATGGCGGTCAGCTTTCCTTGTCTTTGGTGTTCTAGGCGCGGCATCCGCTTTTGTCTCCTCATTCAGCATAAAGGAAAGCGATTATGTTAAACGTACACCTAGTTATGTCCCTTTGTGGGAGTCCCTTAAGGCGACATTCCGCTACAAGGACTTCACAATCCTTGTGGTCGGTTATATGTTCATGTGGATTGCGTTTTCTTTCTTCAACTCCTCGCTAATGTATTACGTTACTATGCTTCTGGGGCTAAAAGACAATTTCGCCGTGGTCGTTATGGCGATTGCAATCGTGGTGGGAATTTCCACATATCCGCTGGTTAATTCTTTGGCTAAAAAGATCGGAAAGAAACCTCTGCTCATCGGCGCGTGCATTTCTTATATTGTGATCTACACCGGTATATTTTTCTATCAGTTTTTCGTGGGAATGGTAGGCAATGCTGTGACGGGTATCCTCATAGGCGCATTGATAGGTTTCCCGATATCCATTACAAACATCATTCCGCTGGCGGCTTTTGCCGATTTGGCGCAATATGACACAATTAAGACAGGGCGTTACCAATCTGGTATGTTTGTGGGATCACGCAATTTGCTGCAGCAGCTCGCTCAGGCTATTGCACTTCTAATAGTACCGCTGACAATAACGGGTTCTGTGCTTGAAGGCAACGCAAACATAGCTGGTGTCCGTATGACAACACTCATTGCTGCTGGCACCATAGCTGTAGCTTTTGCATTCTATCTTTTCTACAATGACAAAAAGATCACCAAAACAATTGACGACTATAACGCACTGCATGTGGGAGACGAACAGGTATGATCTATTTTGGATTGGCAGTTCTTGCCCTGTTGGTGGCTCTGGCCGTTGTATTGGTCGTCCGCGCATTACGCCTTAAGCCGCAAGCTGATCAAAACAGTCTGCCTCAGTCTGAACTGTTTATAGATGAAAAAGCAATAGCGCGCTTTCAGGCAATCCTTCAGAAAAAGACGGTTTGGCCGCGTTACCTGAAGGTCGATTATAGAGAGTTTGACAGCTTTCTTCCATTGCTTAAGTCCCTTTACCCCGACCTGTTCAAGCATTTGGAAGTGAATCAGATCAACCAATATGGAATAGTGCTCCGTTGGGTAGGACAAAAGCCTCTGGCTCAGCCGATAGTTCTGATGGCACATTACGATGTGGTTTCTGCTGAGCCAGAGGAGTGGATTTATCCACCATTCGAGGCACAGGTGCACGATGGCATTATTTGGGCAAGGGGCGCTGTCGACACCAAGTGCATCATCGCAGCACTGCTTGAGGCTTCGAGTCACCTGCTTAAAAACGGGTTTATGCCCAAGCAGGATATCTATTATTCGTTCTCAAACAACGAAGAAACTGGCGGTGACACTACACCAAAGATAGTCCAATGGTTAAAGGATCAAGGCATTTCGCCTTATCTCGTACTGGATGAAGGCGGTGCAGTGGTAAATGACCTGCCATTGGGTGTTCATAAAGATTTTGCGCTTATAGGCGTCGGAGAAAAGGGCATAGCCGACCTTATCATAAGCGCGACAGGCGAAGGAGGCCATTCCTCAACACCCTCAAAAAAAGACTCCACGGCAAGGCTCATAACCGCATTACATCGTATAAACACACACCCCGAAAAGCCTTGGCTCAACCCCGCGCTGATAATAATGTTTAAATCCATCGCAGCCTACGCTTCATTTGGATACCGGCTTGTCTTTGCAAACCTTTGGCTGTTCACGCCTATAATTAAGAAGCTCATGTCGGCAGACGGAGAAACAAACGCTATGATACGCACGACAACCGCCATCACTCAACTTAGCGGCAGTGACACTATTAATACACTGCCTCGAAACGCCTCAGGTGGATTAAGCGTCCGCATCCTTCCCAATGAAAGCGTGGATGAAGCTGTGACATACATAAAAAAAATGGTGGGCAGTGGCGTTGATGTGTCAATTGACTATAGGGTTGAACCGCCTGCGATATCAGATTACCGATCCAAAGCGTTTTCGGTTATAGCAGAAACTGTGAAAAGCATATACCCACAGGCAGATGTCACACCGTTTCTGATGAGCGGTGGAACTGATTCCAAACACTTTACTACAATATGCCGCAATGTGTACCGCTTCGGTGGCTTTGCCCTTTCTGCAAAGGAACGCCAAGGCGTCCACGCAGCCAACGAAAGTCTGCGCGTCAGTTCTTTTATGAAGGGCATTGAGTTCTATATCCAGCTGCTGCGTGCCTTTAACGATAGAGAGCTATAAAGGAGGATTATTATGAGCTACTTACCATTAACTGAATATAAATCTTCGGGGGAGGAGGTTCGTAAGGAATATGATGACCAAATTAAGAAGAATGGACGCATCACCAATATGAAACGCACTCTATTACATAATGTTCCGGCCTTCCGTGCATATATGGAATGGTATACGCTTAGGGACGAGATTGTGCCATTCATTGGTGAGCGGGCTTTTTCCCTTTTTTCTTATGCAATATCCACGGGAAGTAACTGCCTGATTTGTTCTACCTTTTTCAGAAAAATAATTATCGACTCCGGCGACGATCCTGAAAATCTCTCCCTTAATGAAACCGAAAAACTGTTGATGGATTTCGGGCAGGTTATCAGCACAGACCCACACAATATTCCTGAACACATTTACAAAGAGCTCAAAAATCAATTTAACTCAGAACAGATTGTTCTTTTGATCGCCTTTGCCGGGATTATGTATGCAACAAATTTGTTTAACACTGTTGCACAAGTACCGCTTGACGAAGAACTTTATAAATACAAAAAGTAAGAAAGGAGTAGCAAAAAATGCCTGAATTTGAGAAAAAGGTAGCCTTCATCACAGGCGCCGCGCACGGACAAGGACGCGCAACGGCACTGGCCCTGGCACGCGAAGGCGCAGATATTGTGGCATTCGACGTTGCCAAAAAAATAGAATATCCGGCGTATGCATTCGGAACAAACGAGGAGTTACAGAGCCTGGAAACGGAGATTCGTGCGCTTGGACGCCGGGTCATTATTGCTGTGGGTGATGTACGGGATGATGTAGCTGTTACGGCGGCTGTTGAAAAAGCCATTGCGGAGTTCGGCAAAATTGACATACTTTTTAATAACGCCGGTATCTGCGCTTATGCAGAAGTCGATACGATGACGGATGAAGAATGGAACGCGATGATTGACATCAATCTCAAGGGACCTTTCAATGTGACACGCCGTGTGACACCTTACATGAAAGCAGCCAAAAGTGGTGTTATCATCAACAATTCGTCCGTTATGGGGCTGAGAGGAGGAAACAGACTTTCACATTATGTTGCCTCGAAATGGGGTCTTACCGGTCTTACTAAATCATGGGCAATTGAGCTTGCACCTTACAATATTCGTGTCGTAAGTATCCACCCTACAGGCGTTAACACGCCAATGAACGACGGACTTGCCGCGTTGGAAGGCGCAACACCCATCGAGATTGCAGAAAGATCTGCTGGAAATCTCTTGCCCGTACCGTGGATTGAGCCGGAAGACGTCTCCTCCCTGGTTCTTTATCTTGCCAGTGACAAAGCTCGTTTTGCCACAGGTGCGCAATTCGTTCTGGATGCCGGATTGCTCAGCAGATAGCACACCTGCATCATTGAGAAGATTATGAATATGAGCAAATTTCTGCTTTCAGCTCATTGGGCATAAGCATTAACTGCTTACAATGCGTTTACCCCATAAAGCTGGGGAGGAAATGGAGGAAGACTATGCTGGTGAGACTGTACCTATCACGTCCGTTATGCAAGAATTTTTCAGCACAATCGAATTGCAACCAGGCATTTCATAGTCTGAATTTCACTGTCTTCGGACATCATCCCTATGCTTAGATGGAGAGGACCGTGTCCATAACCCTTAAGGTACCCTGGGGCAGGAACAGATCAACACACCACCATTGAACAGGATCCACTTCAAGAAGCTGGAATCTTTGGGATAGCTCCCGGCATTGCTCGATCAACCAGTGCAATCCCGGGCCGTCTGATTACTCAGTGAGAAAATTGGATGCAACACAAAGCGCTTCTCGGTAGACTTCTGCCACAGGTAAATGTAGCCGTTCGGCCAGAACCAGGCAATCTTCATACTCCGGGTTGGCCTGAACTACTTTTCCTTCCAAACGTTTCAGCTTGACCGAAACCTCACCATAGCATGTGTTAATTTTATGCGTTTCACGTATAGCCTCATGGCGCTGCAGTTCTTTAACACGCACCCCCATCGTACTGGTTTCGCGCAATATCACCTGTGCAAGCGCCGCTTCATCTTTGACAGTAGCAATAACACTAAGTTTGACAGCAGGCCGGTTCTTTTTCATTTGAATCGGAGTGAAATAAACATCTTTGGCGCCCTGCGCGAATAAATGTTGCATCACAGAGGCATAAAACTGTGGATTCATATCATCGATGTTCGCTTCGATCTCCACATGAGTAGCCTGTGAATCAACCCGCTCGCCAATTATTAAGCGGAGTACATTTGGCCAGGGCAGCTCGCGATGCCCGGCTCCAAGCCCCACGTTGTCAAGCTGCATGGCGGGTTGTTCAAATTCTGCCAGAGTAGCCAGTATAGCCGCGCCGGTGGGAGTAACTAATTCCTGGGTCGCTTCTGATGGAATCACTCTGGCTTTCGCGGCCGTCAACAACTCCAGCGTGGCCGGAGCCGGAATAGGCAGTAGACCATGCTGAGTCTGTACCGTGCCAGTGCCCAGCGGAATAGCGGAAGCAAAGATCCGATCAATGTGAAAGTAATCGAGAGCCACCGCTGCCCCAACAATATCCAAAATCGAGTCCACTGCACCAACTTCGTGAAAATGTACCTCCTCAAGGCTGGTGCCATGAATTTTAGCTTCAGCAATGCCTAACTTTTGAAAAATGGCCGAGGCAGTCTGTTTCACCTGTGTTGGGAGAGCACTGGCGTCAATCAAACCCAGAATGTCTGCCAGGTGACGGGCATTCCCATGGTGAGATTCAGACTCGTTTTCATGTTCGTGATGATGTTCATATTCGGCCAGATCGAATTCGATCAAAGTCGCCATCAAAGCGCCTTTCAGTACCTTGCTGGTTTTTATCCCCTTAAATTCGTGCAGGTTTAATCTGCTTAACTGCCCAAAAAGGTAATCCTCCGGCAGGCCAGCATCTACCATTGCTGCCAGAAACATATCGCCGCTGATCCCCGAAAAACAATCACAATAGAGTATTTTCATCGATTCAATCCTTCGTTAAGACTACCCCGGCGATATCCCTGTAAATCCACAGTGACATAGAGAAACCCAAGGGTCTTAAAATAGCTCACGACATCGCTCCCCTGCGAAATTAGTTTTTGTATTTGATCGGGGGTGACTTCGATACGCGCCAGGTCTTGATGAATGCGCACACGCACATCATCAAAGCCTAATTTGTGCAAATAGGCTTCGCCCTGCTCCACCTGTTGCAGTCCAGCGCGGGTAATAGAGTTTCCATATGGGAAACGCGATGCCAGGCAGGGTGAACTGGGCTGATTCCACACCGGCAGCCCCAGCGCACGGGCCAGAACGCGAATCTCCGCTTTGGTAAGACCCACTTTGGCCAGCGGACTGAGCGCACCGGTCTCTTTCACCGCCTGCCGGCCCGGCCGATAATCCGTCTGGTCGTCCTGGTTCTGACCCTCGAGGAGAGCTGCAAAACCGTTTTCTTCCGCATAGCGGCGAATAATGCCCAGAATGGCCATTTTACAAAAATAGCAGCGATTGACCGGGTTAGCTACAAACTGCGGATCTGAGAGGGAGCTGTGAGTAAGCCGAATCAAAGAAAACTGTCCCTGCCGCGCCCAGCGCTCGGCCAGATGGTTTTGTGTTCCTGTCTCGGCTTCGGTCTGCACAAAAACGGCGCAGCTTTTTTCTCCCAGAACCAAATGTGCCACATAGGCCAGAAAAGTGCTGTCTACCCCACCCGAATAGGCTACCACTGCTGAACCAAGCCCGGAAAGATATTCTGTCAATCTCTGCCATTTCACGAGAGTTTCCGGGGCAATTCCCTGCAGTTTCAGGTTTTGTGTAATATCATCCAATGTATTCATGAGCCGCTTTCTGCCAAATGATTGATGCGTGCAGCGATCACACCAGCACCAAAACCGTTATCGATGTTCACCACTGAAACACCGCTAGCGCAGCTATTGAGCATCGCCAGCAACGCCGCCACCCCCTGAAAACTAGCACCGTAACCCACGCTGGTTGGCACAGCAATGATCGGACAAGCCAGAAGTCCGCCCACCACACTGACCAGCGCCCCCTCCATACCGGCTACGACCACGACCACATGTGCTTTTTGCAGCACCGGTAAATAGTTCAACAAGCGGTGCAGCCCAGCTACACCCACATCATAAATGCGTTCTACCTCGTTTCCCATTAGTTCGGCCGTGAGGGCCGCTTCTTCGGCAATAGGCACATCTGAAGTTCCGGCAGTTACCACCACTACCCCCGTTTTCTTTACTCGGTCAGATTCACGATCAAAATAAAGAATTCGCGCACGGGGTTGATACGTCAGCCCTTCAAGGTGATTTTGCACTTCGGCTGCCATCTCGGAACTGATACGGGTAGCCATGCCGCGGCGGCTGTGCTCCATTAACCGGCGTAGGATCTCCGTCACCTGCTCCGGAGTTTTTCCCTGTCCAAAAATCACTTCGGGAAAACCATTGCGTATGGTACGCTGCAAATCAAGCTTGGCATAATCACCAATCCCCTCAAAGGAGACGGCCTGTATCTTTTCCAAAGCATCCGCCGGGGTTGTTTCTCCACGAGCGAGTGCTTCAAGTAAACTGCGTAATTGTAATTCGTCCATTTTTTCCCTTCTATAATTACCTGTAAAATATACTATTAAAAAAGACTTGTAAGCGTATCTTTTTACTCAATGGCTAATGATTAAAAGATTACCCCATCTACAAAAGGATGAGGCAATCTCTTTTTTGACATTTAGCGTTCAGAAAACCAATATAACCAAGCTTAATGAATGTAGGGCCGCAGCACATCGCGAGAAATCAAGAAGCCCTGTTTGACTTTGGCTTCGGTGCCTTCAAAAGCACGGTCTTCATGCTCAATACTAATGTAGGAATCATACCCCACTGCATAAAGCGCACCAATAAAACAATCCCATTTCATATCGCCAAAACCGGGTAAGCGCGGCACCTGCCAACCCATGCCTCTCGAGAAAACGCCGCGTTGATAAACGCCTTCCCAATCAATGCTTAAATCTTTGGCGTGAACGTGGAAGATGCGGCCTTTGAATTCGTGAACCACGCGCTCGCAGTCGATCATCTGAAGGATCAAATGGGAAGGATCAAGGTTGAGACCGAAGTTATCGTCAGGAATGATTTCCCACATCTTGCGCCACAGATAAGGTGAATGGGCCAGGTTATTGCCATTCGGCCACTCGTCGTTTGAGAAAAACATTGGACAATTTTCAATAGCAATTTTACGGCTATGTTCTCGTGCGAACTTAACGATCGACGGCCAGACTTTTGCATATTCTTCCAGATTTTGTTCATCGTTCTTTGTCTTATCCATTCCAATGAAAGTACCCATCACCGAAACATCCAGCATTTCAGCAGCCACAATGCATTTTTTAATATGTTCTATCTCGGCATGTCGTTTTTGCAAATTGGCTTGCAGCGGATTGGGGTAATATCCCAATGCAGAAACATCGAGACCGTAATTCTTCAGCATTGCTTTGATCTCTTTGGCTTTTTGTGGTGTGAGTTCAGCAACATCCACATGGGTCACCCCGGCATAACGTCGGCTGGCTTTTTCCAAAGGCCAACAGGCTAGCTCTAGAGATTCAAAACCGTTTTCGGCTGCCCATTTGGCAATCTCTTCGAGGGTAAGTTCAGGAAAGGCAGCAGTAAATAATCCAAGTCTCATTTTTTAGCTCCTTATTCGATCACTTTCACCCAGGTACCGGTTTGCGAGCTTTTTAAGATTGCTTCTTCGATCAATAGAGAGATATAACCATCCATGAAGGTTGGGAAATCCGGTTTAGCGGAAAAGTCCTTTTTGAGAATGTAAGCATATACTTTTTTCTGGAGCTGCTTGAATGTATCGGGAAAGCCTTCAGCATGTCCGCCCGGATAGGAATCAACCGCTTTGGCCTCATCACTCATCAGTGAAGGATCTTTGATCAGAGACTCGTTGAAACGGTTGCGATGCCCCAACCACAAATCATTGGGGTGTTCCGAATCCCAAGAAACGGCAGATTCCGAGCCGTCGATTTCGTACCAGAGCCGGTTCTTCCGTCCGGCTGAGACCTGCGATACTGAAAGCACTCCGCGGGCGCCGTTGCTGAAGTGGAACAAAATTGAAGCATAATCTTCAGTTTTGATGGGTTTATCTTCGTATTCCACTGCTTTGCTCTGATTTTTATTGGCAAAAGTCTCTACACGCGAAACAGGTTTCTTGCGGATGGGATAGAAAGTCTTGAGATCGGCGAACACTTCTTCCACTTTAAGACCTGTAACAAACATCACCAGATCAATCCAATGGGATCCGATATCAGCAACCGCCCGCAGTGTACCGCCCTGATCCGAATCAAGACGCCAGTTCCAATCCGTGGGATAAAGCAGCCAATCCTGCAAATACGAACCTTGAACAATGAAAATATTGCCAAAATCATTTTGTTTTACCAGATGTCTGGCTTCAAAGTTGACTGGATAGAAGCGTAGATTAAAGTTGATGGCATTGACAAGTTTTTTCTCCCTGGCCAAATCTACCAGCTCTTTGGCTTCGGCAGAAGTGATGGTCAGCGGTTTCTCACAAACGACATTTTTACCAGCCAGCAAAGCCTGTTTAGCCTGCTTAAAGTGGAGAAAATTCGGCGAGCAAACGTGTACCACATCAATTTCAGGATCTGCAAGCATTTCTTCAAAAGAATTGTATGCCACCGGAATATTTAACTCAGCGGCTTTTTCCCGTGCCAGTTCAGGAGTAAATTCAGCGATCCCTTTTACCTCTACTCCCTGCCTGCGAATTCCTTCAATATGCGCCGGGCCAATAAACCCAAGGCCCACAACGCCTACTTTCAATTTTCCATCTTTAGCCATGACTAAACCTCTTTTTTTAAAATATTCGTTCAAAATACCAATCGGTATCCTGAACGAACGTTTATACCTCTTAAAGAGCTAACTAAGATCGCAGCGAAGATTGCCGGCCGTAAATGACCAACAAGATAATGAGCACGCCTCCATAAACAATTTCGCGTACTGATTGAGGCAGCATCAAAGTAGTTAAAAGACTGGTAATCAGCGTGATCACCAGAGCACCGGCTACCGTACCGCTGTAACTTCCACGGCCACCAGCGATAGCAGTACCACCAATGACCACTGCAGCTACACTCGGTAGAGTATATGAATTTCCCAGACTTAAGAAGACATCTTTGGTATAACCGAGCAGCACAAAACCGCCAAATGTTGCTAACATGCCACCCAGCATATAAGTTACGATAATGACCCATTTAACGTTGATGCCCGAAAGACGAGCAGCTTCGCGATTAACACCTATGGCAAACAGCTCTTTTCCGTACCGAGTCCTTTCCAGCACAATCCAGATCACTAAAGCCAGCGCCAGCCAGACAAATACAACGCCCGGAATGTTGAAGACCAAAGGAT
>Ga0182021_10011147_pt1 | contig 10661 bp, 10 predicted proteins | sample 612E3MmetaG_FD_120493 | JGI IMG/M metagenome (GOLD analysis project Ga0182021, IMG submission 120493) | Permafrost microbial communities from Stordalen Mire, Sweden - 612E3M metaG (Illumina Assembly) | ecosystem: Environmental > Terrestrial > Soil > Wetlands > Permafrost | place: Sweden...
ACCAAAATGTGGGTCCCCCGCCCCTGCCAAGCGGATGTTGAGAGTCTTGAATGCGGTGACAGGATTAGGCGAACCGCATCAAGTACTACGCCAAAGTTGGAGCAGCCCGACTACCGTACACATCGTGCGCCCGGATGTCACATCTCGATTACAGCAAACGAATAACCAACCAACAATGGGGACAGCGGAGGCACAATTCGGCGGGGCGCACGCGCCTTCGGATCACCGAGGGCCTCGTGGCCGCAACCGCAGATTCGGCAGCTCCGGCGCCCTCAGGCGCTCAGGTCCTGGGTAGTGCGAAACCTCGCCGAACCTCGGGTCGCCTCCGGCGTTCCACTGCGTGCGCGCACGCTCGATCTCCTCATGGGTGCGAGCCACAAAGTTCCACCACATAACAATCTCCTCGTCAAAGGGCACGCCGCCCAGCAGGAGGACCCGTGCGTCACTGGACAGCTCCAGCGCAAGTTCGTTGCGGTCGGTGCCCAGATAGATGGCCTGACCCCGGTGAACCTCTTCACCGCAGACCAGCACGGTGCCGACCAGAGGCACCAGCGCATGCTCGAATGCCGGATCCAGAGGCACCACGCCGGCCGGCCACATGCGGGACCGCGGCGAGAGTTCTGCGCCCACCAACGCCGTGGTGCCGGCAGCGGATCCGAGCGTCGAGCCCAGGCGGCCAACAAAGACCCTGGCCCGCAAGCCGGCGGCGTCCAGGACCGGTGCCGGCTCATGAAGGACGAAGGAGTGCTCGCCATGACGGGCGGACTCCGGCAGCGCCACCCACAGCTGGGCTCCGTGCAACACAGGGCCGTGGTTTGCAGGAGAGCTCTCTGAGTGCGCGATCCCGTTGCCGGCAGACATAACTGCGACTCGTCCAGGCTCCACCAGCGCGGTCGTGCCGATGCTGTCCCGGTGAAGCACCGTTCCCTGGACGAGCCAGCTGACGGTCTGTAGCCCCATGTGAGGGTGAGGGGGGACGACCATACCCGGTTGGCCATCCACATCGGTGGGGCCGAAGACGTCGACGAAACACCAGGCGCCCACCATCCGTCGGTGTTTGTGCGGCAGCGCCCTCAGCACTTCGTTGCGGGCAGTGATCATGGCGTGGATGGCGTCGTAGACCTGGACCTGCGCGCCAGGTGCGCCAAGGTCGTCCGTGCAGTCCGCATAGAGGTTGGCAACGGTGTTGCTCATAGTTGCAGGCTAGGACGTGCTTGGTGAAACCACACCCGGCGCCGCGAGAGACGGGCGGTCTGTCACCCTGTGGCCGGTGGCCGTAGATACCACTGGCCAGGTTCAGCTCGCGAACCTGCCCCGCCCGGACCAGCTGAGGATCCTGCAGGACCATGGGCCGTGTCACCGATCAGAGCACCATGTGCAGAATAAAGCATGCCGAAAGCGCGCGACCTGACTGCGGATATCCCACCTGACTACCCCACAAGCTATGAGAGCGTCGTTGCTCTGGCTGACGGACGACAGGTAGAGATCCGTCCGATCCTGCCGTCGGACGCGTCGGACCTGGCCACGGCGATTCGGACCGCCGATGCCGAGACACTGCGCGCACGCTTCCTGGGTGGTCCGCCACAGCTCACCGGCACTGTGCTGGACGACTTGACTCGCATTGACTACGTCACCCGTTTCGCACTGGTCGCCCGAAGCGGCGGACGCGGCGTGGCCATCGCGCGCTACGGGACATTACCCCCATCCGATGACGAGCCGTTCGTGGCGGACGTCGCGGTGGCGGTGGCGCCGAAATGGCGACGGGTTGGCCTGGCGACTGCGCTCGTCGGTCTGCTCGCGCGGCGGGCTCAGGAGTGCGGTATCACCGACTTCACTGCGATGTTTCTGGCCAGCAACCGTCCGGTGATCGAGCTGGCGCACGAGGGACACGCACGGGTGGTGATCGCCGAGGGCATCGCGCAGCTGCGCGCTGCCCTCGGCGAGCCTGGCCAGGACGTGTCGACCGGAGACCGATCGGGACAGCGAGGTCAGTAGGGAATTCGGCAGTGGACTGTGGGTGGACCCCTGTCTCATGAGGGCTCGAAGTGGCATTTCCCCTGCGCCTCATGAGGCCGTTGTCAGCTGGCCGCGGAGAACGATTGTCCAGAACCGGGACGCTCTCACCTAGCGGCGGACCGGTCGACGTGGGATCTTGGTGTTGCGGGAGACGCGACGAGTGCCAAGTGCCGAGTGCCGAGACCAGTCTTCGAGGTGTGAGATGAATGAGTTTAGTGTGCCGCCCAACTACGAGGCGGGCCTGCAGGACAACCTGACAGACGACATCTTCGACCATGCTGAGAGATGGCCGGAGCAGGCGGGCTTCTCCCGCCGGGTGGGGGATCGCTGGGTTCAGGTGACCTACCGGGAAACCGCGGACCAGGTCACGAGGCTGGCAGCCGGGCTGATCGCCTCCGGAGTACAGCTGGGTGACCGGGTTGCGCTCTTCAGCCGCACCAGGTTCGAGTGGATGCTGTGCGACTTCGCGATCTGGACTGCCGGCGGTGTCACCGTCCCCATCTATGAGACGTCCTCGGCCGAACAGGTCCAATGGATCCTCACCGACTCAGGGGCGGTGGCTGCGTTCGTCGAGACCGACGATCACGCAAAGACGGTCGCTGAGCTGCCGGTCAGCCCGCCCGATCTGCGTGAGGTGTGGGTCTTCGACTCCGCAGGCCTGGACCGGCTTGCCGCCGCCGGTCACGACATGTCACAGGAGGCGGTGATGGCGCGCCGCCACGCCGTCACCAGCGACATGCTGGCCACCATCATCTACACCTCGGGTACGACCGGACGACCCAAGGGCTGCGCCATCACGCACGCCAACCTTCTGTGCGAGATCCGCAACGTCTGTACGGCGCACGGTGTCCGGGAGCTCGTGTTCAACGACAAGACCAGGACGCTCCACTTCCTGCCTCTGGCACACATCCTGGCGCGGTCCATCCAGCTCGGCGCGGTGCACAACCGCGTTCACCTCGCACACACCGCCGACATGAAGACCATCGTCCCGCAGCTGGTCGAGTTCCGGCCGACCTCGGTGCTCTCGGTACCGCGCGTGTTCGAGCGCATCTACAACACGGCGCAGCACAAGGCGGCCGCTGAGGGCAAGGGGCGCATCTTCGACCTCGCCGATGCCACGGCCATGGCCTATAGCGAGGCCATGGAGACCGGCGGCCCCGGCCTGATGCTGAGGGTGCGGCACGCAGTCTTCGACCGGCTGGTCTACTCCAAGGTCCGCGCCGCACTCGGCGGGGACGTGCGGTACTCGGTCAGTGGCGGGGCGCCACTCGGCGCCCGGCTGGGCCACTTCTTCCGTGGCATCGGTATCAATGTCCTGGAAGGTTACGGCCTGACTGAGACCTGTGCCGGTGTGACCCTCAACCTGCCCGGAAGACAGCGCATCGGGTCCGTCGGACTCCCGATCCCCGGGTGCTCCATTCGGATCGCCGACGACGGCGAGGTGCTAATCAAGGGAGGCAACGTCTTCGCAGGCTACTGGCACAACGACGACGCGACCCGCGAGGTCTTCGACCAGGAAGGCTGGTTCCACAGCGGAGACCTGGGCGAGCTCGACGAGGACGGCTTCCTGACCATTACCGGCCGCAAGAAGGACATCCTGGTGACCTCCTCAGGCAAGAACGTGGCCCCGATGGTGCTGGAGGACAGGCTGCGCGCGCACTGGCTGGTCAGCCAGTGCGTCGTGGTCGGCGATCGGCGACCGTTCATTGGCGCCCTGGTCACCATCGACCTGGAGGCGTTTGAGCCCTGGAAGGTCGAGACGGGCAAGCCTGCCACGGCTACCGTGACCGACCTGCATGACGACCCTGATCTGCTGGCCGCGCTCCAGGCGGCGGTGGATGACGCGAACAAGGCTGTCTCGGCCGCTGAGGCGATCAAGAAGATCCGGGTGCTGACCGTCGACTTCACGGAGGAGAGCGGGGAGCTCACCCCGACCCTGAAGGTGAAGCGCCATATCGTCCTGAAGACATTCGGTGCCGACGTGGAGGCACTGTACCGCCGTTAGGTGTCTCAGCGCACCGGTAGGGAGGTGGGCCGTGGCCAACAAGTCGCCACGCCAGCAACCCGCGAACCCGCCATCGCGGTGGGTCGACCTGGATGGCCCCGTGCACTATGTCGACTACGGCGGTCCCGCGGACGGTCCCCTGATAGTCATGGTCCATGGCCTGGGTGGCTCGTTGGTCAACTGGGCGGCGGTCGCGCCGGAGTTGTCAGAGACCTGCCGCGTGCTTGCCCTGGACCTTGCCGGGTTCGGGCGGACCCGCAGCCATGGCCGTTCCACATCGGTCAGTGCCAACCAGCGGCTCCTTAGCCGGTTCTTGACGCAGGTCTGCGGGGATCCGGTCATCGTGGTCGGAAACTCGATGGGGGGGCTGATCGCGGTCCTGCAGACCGCGGCACATCCAGAGACCGTCGCCGGCATCGTGCTGATCGACCCCGCCCTACCCGTCGGGCTCACCTCGCGCCCCGACCCGTTGGTGGCTGGCATGTTCGGGCTCTACGCCGTGCCCGCCGTCGGACGCAGTGTGGTCGCCCGGCGTCGCTCGTCCCGTTCCGCCGAGGAGCTCGCAATGGCCCTGCTGCGGCTATGCTGCGCCGATCCCTCGCTCGTGCCGCGCCCCATCGTCGAGCAGCATCTTGAGCTCGCACGGGAACGCAACAGCTACCCGGACGTGGACGCCGAGCTCATCGTGGCCGCACGCTCGCTGTTGTGGGTCCTGGCCCGACGGCGCGCGCAAGCGGCCATGTTGCACGCCATTACGGTGCCGGTGCTGCTGATACATGGCGACAGGGACAGGCTGGTGCCCATAGCCTCAGCACGCGTCGCAGCGGCAGCCAACCCGACGTGGCGTTTCGAGGTGGCCCGAGGGGTGGGCCATGTGCCCCAGCTCGAGGTACCCGAGTGGACGCTGCACCAGATCCTGGACTGGCTAAAGACCGACGGGGTGGCCGCCGCGTATGCCGCGAGCCCGGAACGCAGGCACATCTAAGTCACGTTCGACGCGTTGGGCTAGCTGCCCACCAGCGCCAGCAGCTCTTGGGTTGCTGAGTCGATGCCGTTGCACAGCACCGCCAGGTCGGGAACCGCGTCGAAGTCACCGGTCACCCCGCACGTGATCTGCCCGGCATAGGACGCGATCCCGATCGTGATGCGGATCTGGGCGCCGATCGGGATGTAGGGGAACAGCTCCGTCATCCGGCGGCCGAGCAGATACATAGGCACCTGCGGACCAGGCACGTTGGTGGTGACCGTGCTGATGGCCCGCTGCGGAAGCTGAGCCGCCACACGGGCACCGAGGGCGAACAGCGCTCCGGGAACCAGCCCGGCTGCGGTCAGCATGCTGTCCATGCCCATGGCCATCCCGCTGCCCTTCAGCGAGGTAAGCTGGCGGGTCACGGCAGCCAGCCGCTCGCCGGCATCTGAGATGCCCACGGGCAGGTCGGCGAAGACGGCAGACACCTCGTTGCCCAGCCGGTCATGCTCCTGGGGGGAACGCATCGAGACCGGGACCATGGCGCGCACGGTGCGACCGTCCACCTCTTCTCCGCGCGAGCGCAGGAATGTTCGCAGGCCACCAGCGATCGCCGCCAGCATGACGTCGTTGACCGTGCCTCCGAGAGCATTCTTCACTGTCTTGATCGCGGCCAGGTCAGTACGAGACCAGCCCCAGCGACGACGCGGCCCGATTGCACCGTCTAGGACCGACTCCGGTCGTATCACCCTCTCCCCCGCCTGGGCGAGGCCGTACAGGTCAACCACACTTTGGCGGGTGAAACCCAGCGGCGACCTGATCGCTCGGGTGAGCCCCCGGCTGACCTCCTCCAACGGGACACGGAGCATGTCATCCAGCGCGGAGGCAGCCAGTCTGGCGGGCGAGGGCTCCGGCGCCGGGGTCCAGGCGAGCACCGCCCGCGCCTTGACGTGGGGGTCGAGGTCCAGCAGGACGGACAGGATGTCCGCTCCCGCAATACCGTCGATCATGGCGTGGTGGGTCTTGTTGACCATGGCCCAGCGTCCGCCCTGCAAGCCATCGACCAGCCACGTCTGCCACAGTGGCCGGGACAGGTCCAGGGGCTCCGACATGATTGCCGCGGTCAGGTCCTGAAGCGACTCCTCCGTGCCTGGTCGGGGCAGGGTGGCATGTTTGACATGGTTGCTGAGGCAGAACTTCGGGTCGTCTGCCCAGACGGGGCGCCCAAGCTCCAGCGGCACCCGGAGGACTCTTTGGCGATATCGGGCTATGAGGTCCAGCCGGGACTCAATGGACCCCGTGAGCTCGCCCAGGCTGGGGGCAGGACCTTCGAACAACAGGACCGAGCCAACGTGCAGTTGCTGGTACTCGCGCTCAATATCGAGCCACCAGCTGTCCAGAGGGCTCAGACGCTCCACCGTGTCCATATCTGTCATTGTGAGCACAGAAGTGGGTGGTTCCGCGGGCCCTAGGTCCTGCCTTCGACCAGGCAAGCTCCCGGAGCGCTATGCGGCCCTTGGGCTCGGTCCCCTCGACCCGCATTCACCGGCCCGGGGCCCGCGCAGTTGCCCGAGGCTCAGGCCTGCCTGCCGGCCCCACCGCCAGCTGGTGGTCTTGCCATCCTGAGGGTGGCCGGGGTGAGCGGTCCACCGAGCCAGCCCTCAGACTGAGAGCCACGGCGACGACGGCCCACACTGCCCAGACTGGGCCTGCGATCCAGAACCGGACCTGGCACGTCATCGCCACCATGCCGCTGGCTTCATGGGCTCTCAGCACGCACCACTCACCCTGGCTCGTTCCTACTCAGCGACCCGACCGCGACCCTCAGAGCCCCTGCCACTGCGGTTTCGCGGCGTAGGTGCTGCGGAAGTAGTCGGCCAGCTGGAGCCGGCTGGCGGCGGCGTTGTCGATCAGCACGCTCACGTGGGGATGATGCTGAAGTATCGTGGCGGGCCACATTGCGCTGACCGGACCCTCGATGAGCTGGTGGACAGCGTCGGCCTTCGCGCGGCCGGTGGCAATCAGCACGATGTGACGCGCGGCCATAATCGTCCCGAGCCCCTGGGTCAGGCAGTGGTGCGGAACCGCGTCGATGTCACCATCGAAGAAGCGCGCGTTGTCGGTTCGGGTCTGCTCCGTGAGGGTCTTGATACGGGTGCGGGAGGCAAGGGATGAGCCTGGCTCGTTGAAGCCGACGTGCCCATCGGTGCCGATACCCAGGATCTGCAGGTCGACGCCGCCGGCACCGGTGATCGCTTCCTCGTACTGGGCGCATGCCGCCCGAAGGTCAGTTGCCAGGCCGTCAGGACCGTGGACCGCGCCCGGGGCGAAGTCCACCCGCTCGGCGATCTCGCGGGTGATGACGTTGAGGTAGCGCTGGGGGTGCTCCGCGGCGAGGCCGACGTACTCGTCGAGGGTGAACGCGGTGGCCCCGGCGAAGGAGAGGGCCTGCTCCACGTGGAGTCGGGCGAGCTCGTCATAGATCGGCAGCGGGCTGGAGCCGGTCGCCAGGCCGAGAACGGCGTCTGGTCGAGCCCGTAGCAGCTTCTCTATGGCCCCTGCTGCCAGTCGTGCGAGCTCGTCGGGTGCTGCGATAACGGCTTCCATCCGGTGACCATCCCTTGCTGTCGAAGTTCTGCTGAGAGAGTGAAAGTGATCCTGACCGCGTTGGGTCGCAGGTGCCAGGGACTCGCTAGTGATCCACGGGCGGGTGAATCACCGTGCCCGCGCGCAGCACCTGGACCACGCGCAGGTCCGAGTCGGTGATCACCACATCGGCCCGCCTTCCGATCTGCAGAGCCCCGACCCGCTGTTGGCCGAGCACCTCTGCAGGTGTGGTGGACGCGGCCCGCACGGCGTCCACCAGCGGCACCCCCGCGGCTACGGTGGTGCGCACCACGTCGAGCAGGTGGGCTGTGCCGCCCGCGATGGCCCCGCCGTGCGTGAGCCGGGCAACGCCGCCGGACACCGTGACCTCCAGCGACCCGAGCCGATAGGCGCCGTCGGCCATGCCGGTCGCAGCCATGGCGTCAGTCACCAGCGCCACGTTCGCTGCCCCTACCAGCTCGAAGATGCTTGCCACCAGCTCGGGAGCCAGGTGGGTGCCATCTCCGATGAGCTCGACGACCAGGTCCCCTCGCCCTGCCGCTGCCAGGAGCTCGGGGATCGGACCTGGGTCACGGTGGGTGAGCGGACGCATGCGGTTGAACAGGTGGGTGGCGCTCGGGCGCAGGGACCGGCGACCCGGGGTTGCCTGCAGCCGGGTCCTCGCCTCGGCCACAGCGGCTCTGGTTTCTTCCCAGCTCGCGTCGGTATGTCCGAACGATGGCACTGCTCCGCCGGTGATGAGAGCATCCATCACGGCGCCGTCGCCCAGAATGCCTTCCAGCTCCGGAGCGATGGTCATCGTGACCAGGTGGCCGTAAGCAGCGTCGGCCAGCTCCCGCACCAGCGCGGCGTCTGGCTTCTGGAGCAGGTCCGGGTCTTGTGCGCCGCACAGGGCGGCCGCCAAGAAAGGGCCTTCCAGATGGATACCGGCAAGCTCGCCAGCCTCTGCCAGGGGGGCGAGCAGCGCCACCTGCCGGCGCAGCCTATCCGGCGCGGCGGTGACCAAGGATGCGACAAGTGTCGTCGTCCCGTGTGAAAGGTGCTCGCTGATCGCCACCCGCGCCTGCTCAGGGGTGCTCACGTCCGGAAAGCCCGCGCCGCCACCACCATGGTTGTGCAGGTCGACCAGCCCGGGCAGCAGCGTCGGGGGGACCACCGGGGCGCCGGGCGCATCGGGCCATCCTGCACCCGCGGCCGTGTCGGCGGGACCGACCCAGAGGATCGTGTCGCCGTCGACCACGACGATGCCGTCGTCGATGACCTGGTCGACAGTCACCACGTGACCACGCAGATAGGTCGCAGGACGGTGTTCAGTCATGATGTCGTGCTCCTCTTCGCCGAAGGGCGTGTCGTTGGCGGCAGCTCGAACATGGCCGTCATGGTGTGGCTGGCGCCCGAGGCGAGGCGGAGGGCAGCGTCGCCGATGTTGGCGACCTCGACGCACACCATGGTCTTCCACTCGTCGTCGCCGAGGTCGTTCAGGTCTGCGCCCTTGGTGATCCAGGGGTTCCAGACCACGGCGGTCCACCGAGCCGCTCTTGGTAATCAGGACGGACCGCCCGGTCTGGAGGTCACGCACGGTTGTCGATGCGCCGGTGTCCACGTAGATGCGATCGGTCTCAGCCTCGAAACGCACGGCGTGGGGCTCGCCGCCCATCGGCCCCGGTCCAGCGAGCTGGTCATAGAACGAGGTCCCTTCCAAACCGGTGACCTCGGTGGCCCCGATGTCCCGCACGCCGAGATACGTATGAAGCGCCTCTTCGAAGACCAGCCCATCAGTGCCGCGGTTGGTGACCGTCAGCGCCAGTGACAAGCGGGCCCCGACCACGATGGTAGATGGCCTCGAACCGGTGAGGCCAGGCTGAGGCCCCGGTGGCGTCGCGGTCGCTCAGCCGCAGGCGCAGCGTGACATCCCCGCCGTCGTCGTGGGCACCGACCAGCGACCAGTCGGACAGTCGGGCGAAGCCGTGCGAGGGCAACTCCGGGTGTCCCGCTGCCGGCCCGAACCATGGGAAGCAGATCGGCACCCCGCCACGGATCGGGCGCTCGCTGGTGAATCGGCTTGCCGAGCTCACCCACAGAACCGGCTCACCGCCCCGGGGTGTCCAGTCCGTCACGGTGGCCCCATGCAGGTAGATGTCGGCACGGGCGCCGGCCCCGTCGACCCGCACGACCGGGAGCCCTCCGTAGCCGTTTGGATCCAGCCGGACACTGGCGGGAAGACTCGTCATCACGAACGGGCCTGCGCGCGAGCTCTGGCCAGTCGGCCGACCACACCGGCGAGCGCGACCAGGTCGCACGCCGTGGTGTGCGCGCCTGCCGCCAGCAGCTCCTGTGACGAGCTACTGGTCGTCACGGCGATCACCAGTCCGATGCCGGGGCTCCCCGCGCGGAGCAGATGCCGGCAGGTGAGTCCTCGACAGCGACAAGGTCCAGCGGTCGCCGGCCCAGGAGTTCCGCACCCTTGATGAAAGCCTCAGGATCGGGTTTGCCGGGTGAACAGTCCTCTGCCGTGACCATCAGCATTGGCGTCTCGCCGACGCCGAGCAGGTCGAGAACGGTCTGGACCCAGCTGCGTCGTGCCGAGGTGACCACCGCGACCGGAATGTCGGCCTGGGCGCAGGCCATGATCAGCGCTGCAGCGCCCGCCACCGGTGCGAACCTCATCGTGGTTCGGGCCAAGGCATCCAGGACACCTTCGGTCAGCGCCAGGGGATCCTCGCCGCTCCATGGCCCCGGCAGCGTCGCGAAGACATCGGGAGCACGCCGCCCGGCAAACGCGGCGATCACCTGGCTGTTGACGTGCCAGCCACGACCCGAGAAGTACTCCCGGTATGGCGCCGCATGGACGGGCTCGCTGTCGACGAGGGTGCCGTCTAGGTCTAGGAGATGACCACCGCCCGGTCCGGACAGCAGGGCCGCCGCCCGGACCGCGGTCAGGCCCACTCGAACAGTGGGTCGCCGGCGCGGACGCGTCCGCCGGGGGCGACCAGGGCCGTGACCGCTCCTGGCACACCTTCCGGTGCGATCACCGGGCAGATTGGCGATCGCCCGCCGGCCTCGATC
>Ga0182021_10011149_pt1 | contig 10659 bp, 21 predicted proteins | sample 612E3MmetaG_FD_120493 | JGI IMG/M metagenome (GOLD analysis project Ga0182021, IMG submission 120493) | Permafrost microbial communities from Stordalen Mire, Sweden - 612E3M metaG (Illumina Assembly) | ecosystem: Environmental > Terrestrial > Soil > Wetlands > Permafrost | place: Sweden...
AAAGACCCCCTGGGGTAAACCGGCGATGGGTTATAAGACGCGTAAGACAAAATATTCAGACGGAATGATTATCAGGCGTCGAGGGAAGAAGTAAACTATGTCAAGGTCAACTAAGAAGGGCCCAGCAGTAGATGCGAAACTACTAAAAAAAGCAAAGGCAATCAGTCATAGCAGCGAGAAGACGGTCATTAAGACGTGGTCTCGCTGGTGCACCATAATTCCTGATTTTATCGGGTTGACCATTGCGGTACATGATGGCCGAAGGCATGTACCGGTTTATATCACGGAGAACATGGTAGGTCACAGGCTGGGCGAATTTGCTCCCACCCGCACTTTTAGAGGGCATACTATTAAACAAGAAGAAGAAGCTCCCAAGAAGGCAGCACCGGCGGCGGAAGCTACTACCTAGGAGATAAATGGAAGTTAAATCTATTGCTAAAAACACAGGAATATCACCGCGAAAGATGCGGCTAATAATTGACTTGGTACGCGGTAAAAATGTTGATGAAGCATTAACCATACTGAAATTTGCTTCTTCACCGCATGCTCGTGTTGTGGCTAAACTGATACAAACAGCTGTGGCTGATGCGGAGATAGTACACAACATGGCCGGCGCAAACCTGAAAGTATTAAGAATATCCTCTGATCAGGCGATGATTCTGAAAAGGTATAAGGCGCGTTCTCGTCACCGAGTCAGCCCGATACAGAAGCGTTCCAGTCATATTACTGTCGTTGTAGGGGAACAGGAGGGCTAATGGGACATAAGGTTCATCCGGTTGGTTTCAGGCTGGGTATTATTAAAACTTGGGATTCCAAATGGTATTCCGACCGGCATTTTGTTACTTATTTACAGGAAGACCTGAAGGTCCGTAAAGCCGTCCGGTCAATGTATCCTGAAGCGGGCGTATCTCTGGTGGAAATCGACCGCCAGGCAAATAACGTATCACTTACCATTCACACTGCTCGGCCGGGTATCCTTATCGGACGTGGGGGACAGCGTGTAGACGAAATGCGAAAATCGTTAGAGAACCTTATCTCTAAGAAAATTCAATTAAATATCAGAGAAGTCCAACAGCCTGAATTCGATGCTTATCTCGTGGCAAAGTCCATCGCCGAATCAATGGAGCGGCGAGTTTCTTATCGGCGTGCTCTGAAGCAGGCTTTACAACGCTCTATTATGGCCGGAGCCAAAGGGATGAGAATCCGCGCCGCAGGTCGTCTTGACGGAGCGGAAATTGCCCGTACCATTACCATGCACGAAGGTCGCGTACCTCTGCATACGTTACGTGCTGATATTGATTACGGTTTCACTGAAGCTAAGACAGTCATGGGTAGGATTGGCATTAAAGTTTGGATCTATAAAGGTGAAATACTTCCCGTCAAAGAAGAAGCAGAAATCGCTGAAGTCGCCGGAGTTGCCGAAGTGGCGGCTCAACCTGCAGTAGCGCAGCCTGCAGTTACTCCTACCGTGGGACTGAAAACGGAGGCGCCTGTTGAACAATCATCAAGCGAGGCGTCAACGGAAAAAATTACGGCCGTAAGAGAAGAGGCAACCAATGCTCTGGCAGAAAAACATACTGTACGAAGAATCCGCAAACCTGCCGCAGAAAAAACCTCCGAGTCTGTAGAAACACCGGCAGCTCCAATTGAAGAAATTAAGGCTGCAAAACCGACAGTAAGAAGAACCCGTAAACCTGCTGCCGAAAAAGTAAAGGAAGCTGTTTCAGAAGTGGAAACAGAAGAAAAGCATACAACGAAGAAAACAGGTCCGGCATCAGGAATAGCGAAACCTAAAACCGTAAAAGCAAAGAAAACGTCTTCCGATGTAACTGAAGAACCAACAGCGGAAAAGTAGGGAGATATTAATGTTACAACCAAAGAGAGTAAAGTTCCGCAAAGTTTCAAAAGGCCGACGGAAGGGCACAGCCCACTCCGGAGATGTTGTCACGTTTGGCGATTATGGATTACAGGCAGAAGAGTCTGTATGGGTGACGGCGCGTCAAATCGAAGCGGCTCGTCGCGCAATCACGCACTATGTGCGCCGCGGCGGCAAAGTATATATCCGTATTTTCCCAGATAAGTCAATCACTAAAAAAGCGGCTGAAACCCGTATGGGTTCCGGTAAAGGTGCCCCGGACCATTGGGTAGCAGTTGTGAAACGTGGACGCATCATGTTTGAAATGGGTGGGGTTGATGAGACGACCGCTAAAGAAGCCATGCGTTTGGCTGCAAATAAATTACCGGTTGATGCCAAGTTCGTCACCAGGAAGACCAGCGGTCTTGCCGGCATCACCAAGACCAGGGAGTTAGCAACAATTGAAAGTAAGTGAAGTTCGCGCGATGACTTCAATGCAATTAGCCAAAGAGCTTCAGACGGCTCATCGGGAGCTTTTTGACCTGCGATTGAAGGCGTCTACCAAGCAATTAGTGAATCACCGGGATATTCCCAAAGCCCGAAGAAAAATTGCTATTATTCAAACCATCATGAGGGAAAGAGAGTTGGCAGGAGAGTAGTGCCTGTCAAAGTATGAAATGCTGCTAGTGATTAGCAGAAGAAAAGGGTATAGTCTATGACGACAATTCAGAAGAGTAAAATAGGGCAGGTTTCCAGCAACAAGATGGATAAAACCCTGGTAGTGCTGGTTGAGTCCCATCGTAACCACCCCTTATACAAAAAGACAATTAAAAAGGTAAAACGCTATAAAGTTCATGATGAGAATAATGAATGTAAGATAGGCGATACTGTAAAAATTGTTGAGACCCGTCCATTATCTAAAGAGAAACGATGGCGTGTCTCCGAGATTATTACTAAAGCGGCGGCGATTGAAGTGAAACCGGATGAAATTGCTACACCTTCGGTATTGACCGAAACCAAAGCAGAGATTACTGATGCGAAGACTGAAACAGTCGCCGACACTGCTAAATCTGAGCCGGCACTAGAAAAGAAAGAATAAATCTTGGGGTAAGATAAAGTGATAGAGAGATATACCAGATTAAAGGTAGCGGATAATACCGGCGCCCGACAGGTTATGTGCGTAAATATACTCGGCGGCAGCGGGCGTAGATATGCTCATGTCGGTGATGTTATCGTGGGTAGTATTAAGAAAGCAGTCCCCGGCGGCTCTGTCAAGTCGGGGGATGTCGTTCGTGCGGTAGTCATTCGTACCAGCAAACCCCAGCGGCGCCCCGACGGTACTTATATCAGATTTGATGATAATGCGGCGGTTATTCTTACTGAGAAGAACAACCCCAAAGGAACTCGTATTTTTGGTCCGGTTGCCAGAGAATTAAGAGATAAGTTGTTTACCAAGATTCTTTCTCTGGCGCCAGAGGTATTGTAAGGAGAGGCGATGAAAATTAAAAAGGATGATAATGTCCTGGTTATCGCCGGCAAAGATAAGGGCAAAAGGGGTAAAGTACGCTTTGTATATCCCAAACAACACCAAGCTCTTATTGAAGGCGTCAACATGATAAAGACGCACAGCAAAGCGAAAGCACAGGTTAAACAGGCAGGACTCATCGAACGGGAAGCACCGATTGATTTATCGGATGTTATGCTGATTTGCAATCGTTGTAATCACCCGGTTCGCGTTGGTCACAAAACCCTAGACGACGGTAAAAAAGCAAGAATTTGTCGTGCTTGTGGTGAGGTTATCGAATAATGGCTGCTCTGAAAGAAAAGTATCGTAAAGAAATTGTACCTAAAATGATGGAAGTACAAGGCTATAAGAATATTATGGAAGTACCGAAATTAGAAAAGGTAGTTGTTGGCATTGGTTTAGGCGAAGCCGTATCTGATGCCAAAGCTCTGGAAGGAGCACAAAAAGATTTGCCGATTATCACCGGGCAAAAACCGATTGTTACCCGCTCCAAGAAGTCCATTGCCAACTTCAAGTTAAGAGAAGGGATGCCCATCGGATTAAAGGTCACGTTACGCCAGGAGAAGATGTATGATTTCCTGGATAGGTTAATTAATGTGGTCCTCCCGCGAGGGCGCGAGTTTCAAGGAGTACCTCGAAACGCATTTGATGGACGTGGTAATTATACGCTGGGTTTAAAAGAACAGACTATCTTCCCTGAGATAGAATTTGAGAAAGTTGATAAAGTACGTGGACTGGAGATAACAATTGTTACTAGTGCCAGGACCGATGAAGAAGGTCGATTATTATTAGAATTGCTGGGTATGCCATTCAGTAAGGAATGATGGAGTTTAAATGGCTAAAAAGTCAGAAATTGCTAAATGGAGACGTACTCCAAAATATGAAGTGCAACAACATAATCGTTGTCAGGTCTGCGGTCGTTCGCGTTCCTATATGCGTCGATTTGGCCTGTGCAGAATATGTTTCCGGGAACTTGCTTTAGCCGGTAAAGTTCCTGGCGTGAGAAAGTCAAGCTGGTAAGGATATTAACCAAAGGGGGGAAAGAGTGACTATTTCTGACCCAATTGCAGATATGTTAACGCGTATACGCAATGCCACAATGGCACGGCATGATGCGGTGTTGGTATCTTCTTCAAGATTAAAGTTGGCAATCGCCAGAATTCTTAAGGAAGAGGGCTTCATCAAAGATTTTGAAGTCGTTCGAGAAGAATCACGCAAAAATATCAAACTATATATCAAATATCAGGAGAGGAATCAGCCTGTTCTTTCCGGATTAGAGCGGGTAAGTAAACCTGGTTTGAGAATCTACGTTGAGAAAAAAGAGATTCCCCGCGTCTATGGCGGTATGGGAATTGCAATACTTTCTACTCCTAAAGGTGTGATGACCGGGCGTCAGGCCTGGCATCAGGGAATTGGGGGAGAACTCTTATGTTATGTGTGGTAAACAAATACAGGAGCAAATTGTATGTCTAGAGTAGGGCGTTTACCTATACCACTGCCTAAAGATGTAGTGGTTAAAATTGATAACGGTGAAGTTACCGTAAAAGGGCCCAAAGGGGAGCTCCGACGTAATCTGGGTTCGGATATATCAATCAGTCAGGAAAAAGATACGTTGGTAGTGGCACGCGCTAATGACGAGAGGGACGTTCGCGCGCGCCATGGTCTAATGCGTGCCCTGGTTGCCAACATGGTCACTGGCGTGACGAAAGGCTATGAAAAGGGTATTGAAATTGTTGGTGTCGGTTATCGTGCGCAAAAAACCGGCGATAAAGTGGTACTGAATGTCGGTTATTCGCATCCGGTGGAAGTTTCACCTGCGCCAGGCATTGTTTTCACAGTCGAGGGTACTACCAAGATAAAGATAATCGGGATTGATAAGGAAGCTGTCGGGTTAATGGCAGCAAAAATAAAAGCAATTAAACCCCACGACGCCTACAAAGGCAAGGGCTTAAGATATGCCGGCGAAAAGATTAAACTTAAGGCTGGTAAAGCGGGTAAGGCAGTCGGAAAGTAGAGGTAGAGAACAAATGGCAAAATTTAACCGCAAGATATCTCGGGTCAGACGGCACACTCGTATCAGAAAGACGTTACAAGGTACCGAAGCGAGACCCCGTTTAAGTGTTTTTCGTAGCTTGACTAACGTTTATGCGCAAATTATCGATGATACTAAAGGAGTTACTCTCGTCGCCGCTTCTTCACTTGACGAAGAGGTAAAGAAAGCCGCAGAAGGCAAGAAGAAGACTGATGTCTCCAAATTGGTGGGCGCTCTAGTTGCCAAACGTGCTAAGGAAAAAGGTGTCACGATGGTCGCTTTCGACCGTGGCGGGTTTAAATATCACGGGAGAGTTAAAGCTCTTGCTGAAGCCGTTCGAGAGCAAGGATTGAAATTCTAAAAGAAGATAAGGAAAGACAAGTATGGCGCTAATTAATAAGATAGACCCGGCTGAGCTAGCACTAACGGACAAGTTAATTTACGTGAATCGTGTTGCGAAAGTTGTCAAAGGTGGCAAACGCATGAGCTTCAGTGCACTAGTGGTTACTGGTGACGGTGTTGGTCATGTCGGGGTTGGACTTGGCAAAGCAAACGAGGTGCCGGTAGCTATTAATAAAGCCAACGCCGACGCCCGTAAAAACTTGATTTTTATTGTCATGGAAGGGTCAACTATCCCTCATGGCATTGAGCTGAAAATGGGTTCGGCAAGAATTATGCTTAAACCGGCGGCGCCGGGAACCGGTATTATCGCCGGCGGCAGTATGCGCTCGGTACTTGAATTATCCGGGGTTAAGGACATTTTAACCAAATCACTGGGCACATCTAATAAAACGAATGTTGCCCGTGCTACCGTTCTTGCCCTGAGCAAACTTAAGAACCCGGCAGAAACAATTGCCAAACGGAAACCGGCAGTACTGCAAACCGGGGAGGTAATAACCAGTGGCTAAATTATGCATCACCTTAGTTAAAAGCGGTATCGGCTATAAAGAAGACCAGAAGCGAACTTTGAAGGCTCTGGGGTTTCATCGTCTACAGCAGACTGTTGTTCACGAAGACTCATTGGCAATCAGAGGCATGATTAATAAAGTAAGACATTTAGTTAAAGTGGAGGAAGCAAGTTGATAAGACTGGATACACTTTCTCCTGCACCCGGCTCGAGAAAAGATAAGAAAAGAGTGGGGCGTGGTGACGGAAGCCGCAAAGGTAGTTTTTCCGGACGAGGTTGTAAAGGGCAAAAAGGCCGGGCTGGATTTAGAATGAAACCCGGTTTTGAAGGCGGGCAATTACCCATTATCAAACGTTTGCCCAGCCAACGCGGATTTAATAATATTTTTAAGACTGAATACGATGTGGTCAATGTCGCGCAATTAAATATATTCGAACCGGGAACAGAAGTCGATATTGTCACATTAATGACGGCTGGTTTAGTGAAAACCGGCCAGAAACTTGTGAAGATACTCGGAGATGGTGAAATTGACCGTCCACTGACCGTGAAAGCAGATAAATTCACGGCTGTCGCAAAGGCGAAAATTGAAGCTGTAGGCGGTAAAGCCGAGGAGGTAGTCGATGAAGCCCCGGCAGACTAAGCCAAGGCTCGTCCAGGCAGTGCTTGACGCATTCCGCATGCCGGATTTGCGCCGTCGGATTTTACTCACTTTTGCCATGCTGGTGGCATTCCGTTTCATTGCTCATGTCCCACTACCTGGTGTTGATCCGACAGTATTAAAAAGTATCTTCTCGAGTAATGCTTTACTGGGCATGTTGGATATGTTCAGTGGCGGCGCTTTGAAGAACTTCAGCGTGGCGGCGATGGGTGTTTACCCATACATCACTTCCACCATAATCATTCAATTGCTGCAACCTGTTATTCCTGCCTTGCAGAGACTTACAATGGAAGGGGAAGCCGGCAGAGACAAAGTAAACCGTATCAGTCACCTGTTGACAATTCCCTTAGCCGCTTTATCCGGTTACGGTGAGATTATGCTGCTTCATAATATGAATCCGGCGGCTATTTACGCTGGTACCTCAATCCCACCGTTAGCGCTGATAACTATGGTATTGTCTTTGATTGCAGGTACAGTTTTCCTGGTCTGGTTGGGTGAACTGATTACAGAATATGGTATTGGAAATGGTATCTCAATCATTATTTTTGCCGGTATTGTTGCGGGTTACCCAACAATGTTTGGAGACCTTGGTTTAGCTTGGGATTCGAACAAAATCGGAGTTACCGTTTTCGCTCTGATTCTATTAGCGAGTATCGTATTTATCGTTCTTTTCACTGAAGCACACCGCCGTATCTCGGTTCAATACGCGCGAACATCATTCCGGGGGGGACGTATGTACCGTCAAACCGGCGGGACTCATATTCCCTTAAGGGTGAATACCGCAGGCATGATACCGCTAATCTTCTCTATGTCCCTGGTTATGTTCCCCGGTATGATTGCCAGCTATTTTATGAATCAAACAGGGGACCCTAACATTGCAAATACTATTTACAATATATTTAGCCCGAACACTTCATTACCATTAGGCCTAATTTACTGGGTACTATACTTTTTACTTACCATTGCCGCTTCTTTCTTTTATACCATGGTCATATTTCAACAGCAGGACCTGCCGGGTACTTTACAGAGGCAGGGAGGGTTTATCCCCGGTATCAGACCCGGGAAAAATACGGAATCATTCCTTAATAATGTCATTAACCGCATCACACTGGCTGGCTCGCTATTTCTGGGGATTGTGGCCATCATTCCATTTATCGCGAAATTTACAACCAATATCCAAACAGTTCAACTCTCCAGCACCGGTTTAATCATTGTGATTGGTGTAGTGCTGGACACAATGAAACAGATGGAAGCGCAATTGACAATGCGGCGCTATGAAGGGTTTATTAAATAGGAGATTTGTTTAAGTGTACGTAGTATTTCTGGGAGCTCCGGGAGCAGGGAAAGGGACACAGGCGGCAGAAGTAGCGAAGGAATTAAAACTCGCGCATATTGCCACCGGGGATATGTTCCGTGAAGCGCAAAAGAAGGGAACCAAGCTCGCTTTAGAAGCTAAAACATATATGGACAGAGGGATGCTGGTACCGGATGAAATAACTATCAAAATGGTACAGGAGAGAATTTCCGGACTGGACTGCGTTCACGGTGTTATCTTCGATGGCTTCCCCCGTAATACCGCACAGGCTCAAGCTCTTGATAAAGCGATGGCAGAACAGTCTAAGGCCATTGATAAAGCAGTTTATATTAAAGTTTCAGAGGAAGAGTTATTGAAAAGACTCGGCGGACGCTGGATTTGCCGGCAATGCCAGACGCCATACCATGAAATTGCGTCGCCCCCTAAGGTTAAAGGAAAATGCGACAAATGCAATGGTGAACTTTACCAGCGTTCCGATGATATACCGGCAACAATTAAAGAAAGGTTGAAAGTGTTTTTTACCCAGACCGCACCTCTAATTGATTATTACACCAAAACCGGCAAGCTAGTAGAAGTCAATGGCGAAGGCAGTATGGATGAAATCAAGCAAAGAATATTAGAGGCTATCACGAAAAAGCGTACCCCGCGAGGGTAAACATGGGTATTATCATCAAAACCGATGCAGAAATTGCGTTAATGAGGGAGGCTGGCAGGATAACTGCAAAAGTATTAGAAATACTGGTATCAAGCGTGAAACCGGGTATGAGAACCGATGAACTGGATGCCATTGCCGAGAAAGAGCCAAAGCGGTTTGGTGCAGTGCCTTCGTTCAAGGGGTATCGGCATTATCCGGCCAGTTTGTGTGTATCGGTTAATGATGAGATAGTACATGGGATTCCTGATAAGAGAATCTTGCTGGAAGGTGATATAGTATCAATAGACTTTGGTGTTATATATAAGGGGTTTCAAGGGGATGCGGCGAGAACTGTTGCGGTGGGCAAAGTGAGTACGCAAGCCCGTAAACTAATGGAAATAACCGAGGGGGCACTAAAAGCCGGTATTAAGGTAGCGTATAAAGGAAATAGGTTGGGTGATATCTCAGCTGCTATTGAAGAGTATGCCGAATCGCGCGGGTACACAGTCGTCCGTGAATACACCGGGCATGGAATCGGCAGGGATATGCATGAAGACCCTCAGATTCCGAACACTACTAAATCACTTCTCGGGATGATGAGGGGGACAGGGCCAATATTAAAGAAGGGAATGACATTCGCCATAGAACCGATGGTGAATATCGGCGGGTGGGAAACAAAAGTAGATAGTAACGGCTGGACAGTGCGAACCAAAGATGGTAGTCTGTCAGCCCATTTTGAAGATACGATTGCCATCACGGATGGCGAGCCTGAGGTACTTACCATTGCCTAGTTGAGGAGACGATGACAAAGAAAGAGACTATCGAGGTAGAAGGTGTAGTTGCAGAGTCTCTGCCGAATGCGATGTTCCGGGTGGAACTAGCAAACGGGCACAAAGTGCTGGCACACATTTCAGGTAAAATGAGAGTTAATTATATAAGAATATTACCGGGTGATAGGGTTTTAATAGAGCTGTCTCCGTATGATTTAACTCGGGGCAGAGTTACCTACCGGTTTAAGTAAAGAGGTAAATATGAAAGTCGGGTCTTCAGTCAAACCAAGATGTGAAAAGTGTAAGGTAATCAGGCGGCGTGGTGTGGTCAGAGTTATTTGCACTCGCGCCAAGCACAAACAGCGACAGGGTTAGTTTTTTGTTATCTAGGGAGGAAAGAAAATGCCGCGTATTGCTGGTGTAGATATACCCAGAGGGAAACAGATACTGTATTCTTTACAATATATTCATGGTATCGGGCCAACTTTCAGTAAAAAGATTTTAATGCAGCTTGGTATAAGCCCTGAGGTCAAAGCAGATGAACTTACGGAAGGCGAAGTAAATAAAATCCGTGAGCTTATCGATAGAGAATATACGGTAGAAGGTGAACTACGCAAAGAAGTCAATCTTAATATTAAAAGGCTGATGGAGATTGGTTGTTATCGGGGAACCCGGCACCGCCGTAATCTGCCATCCCGAGGACAACGGACACGTACTAATGCACGTACACAACGTGGTGCCAAAAAGACAGTCGCCGGTAGAGGGAAGAAACGCGGTGCAACTAAGAAGTAAATGTTAGTTTTACTAATGGGAGGTAATAATGCCAGCAGGTAAAAAGGGAAAAACGAGAAAGAAAGAACGTAAGGTAATTCCTTCTGGACGTGCCTTTATACAGTCCAGTTTTAATAATACGGTTGTGACGCTCACAGACCCTGAAGGGAATGTCCTTTCCTGGGGAAGTTC
>Ga0182021_10011150_pt1 | contig 10659 bp, 13 predicted proteins | sample 612E3MmetaG_FD_120493 | JGI IMG/M metagenome (GOLD analysis project Ga0182021, IMG submission 120493) | Permafrost microbial communities from Stordalen Mire, Sweden - 612E3M metaG (Illumina Assembly) | ecosystem: Environmental > Terrestrial > Soil > Wetlands > Permafrost | place: Sweden...
CCTTACCCTGAAGACCAGTTGCTCTAACAGTGGGCATCCCCAACGGGGGATCCCGAAACCTATTTTCGCTGGCTCTCCAATTCGATTATATCTTTCTCTGAGGATTATGATACAAACCTATTTAATACAGTCTTTGAAAGTTAAGATTTGGTAGCACGCGTTGCAATATACATTACCAGCATTCCTATGAGATAGCCTTTGCAAGTTGCGACGAGATCATTGAATTGCGACTGGCTACCGGTAAATCTGGCAACCAGCAACAAAATAACCCAAACAATCAGGACTACCAGTACAAATGGCCATATCGGATATTTCGTTTTCACAAATCCCATACGCCACCACCTGATAAGTCCCAAAAGCCCAAGGATAACAAAAATTAAGGCAACTATTTGTGCCGGTGAAGCCACAAGATGATAATATATCCAATAGTTTTTTGCGTCAATGATATTGTGGGGAAAGAATGTTTAAAGTTGAGCTCCGAACAATGGATGATTTTATAATCTATTTTTATTCCCAGCCGATTTCATAATAAAGCAACTTATTTTGAAAGTTTTCAATTGCAATTTTGATATATGGAATCGTGTTGTCGGGAAGACTATTAAAAGAAAACCACTGAAGGCCGTCACATTTATTAAATTCCGCATTGATTGGTTTTCCTTGCCATTTATTCACCAAAAAGAAAAAATCTATTCGTATATCCTTTTCTTTTCTATGCATTATATGTACTAAGGAAATATCATCAGGTTTTAACTCTATACCTATCTCTTCTTTTATTTCACGACATGTTCCCTGTGATATTCGCTCATTGTCCTCAATGTGTCCGGACGGTAATCCGTACATTCCGTCCATATATCCGGTGTTTTTTCTCTTGAGTAAAAGAATTTTATTGTCTTTGATAAAAAATACATATCCGGAGGCAATCATTTTGAATCGTTCCATAGGATGATTATATCAGAAGAAAATTAAGGCTAAAATATTTGGCTCCTCCGAGAGGACTCGAACCTCTAACCTTGTCCTTACAAAAACCCTTCTGTTACCAAAAGGTTTGGACTATCTTATTCCCTTATAAATCCAGCAAGGGACCGGGTATATAGTCTCTACACATTTATTCCGCCGAGGCGGAAATTTAGCTCGGGATTATCCTTCAATTTCTCTCAGGATTTCCCCGAATTAGCCCGATTTTTCATTCCAAATCACTTTGGAAAGCTGCGTTTCTCTCCACAGGGACCTGCTCTACCATTGAGCTACAGAGGAATATCAAAGCACGTTAGTAATTCTACCATAGTTTGACAAAGTATAAAAGATTGATTTACGATTAGAGTATGTTGTTTGTTAGTTTGGTTGTCAGCACGCTAGCAGTATTGATAACTGCATATCTTCTTCCCGGTGTAAAAGTAGACGGATTTCTGACGGCGATTGTGGTCGCGGTTGTTTTAGGCATTGTGAATATGTTCATTAAGCCCATTCTTTTGCTTTTGACTTTTCCTTTGACCATTTTGTCTTTGGGACTTTTTTATTTTGTCATCAATGCTCTGATGGTTCTTCTGGTGAGCGCGATTGTGCCGGGATTCAAGGTTTCGGGATTTTTCTGGGCGCTTATTTTCAGTCTGGTTCTTTCAATCGTCAGTTCCTTCCTTAATTCTTTGGCAAAACAATGATAAAAGAGATTTTCATCGGGAAAAAACCCTCGGACTTTCATGTTAATGCTGTTGTTAAGGCATTTATAGTTTCCGAGATATTTCTCTGGTCTTCATGGAACGCAATTATTCCGATTTTTGCTATCTTCGCCGCAACCAAGATTCCCGGAGGAAATACCGAAGTTGCCGCATCTTCATTCAGTACTTATTTAATTGTGCGGGTTATTTTTGAGTTAATAAGTGGAAGATATCTGTCCAAATCAAATGATGTCCGGAAATTTGCCATGTCTATTTTGGGAATTATTTTGATCAGTCTTGGCTATGTGGGTTTTGCTTTGACAAAAAACATTCTTTCATTATTTGTATTTTACGGAGTCATCGGTATGGGGTTGGGAATTGCTTCTCCGGCGAAGAATTGCTTATTCTCTTCGCATCTGGATAAAGATAAAGAGATAACGGAGTGGAGTATCTATGACGGATTCGTGTTTATGGGAATGGCAATGTCGGCCACAATCGGAGGATTCATAGCCAACAAATACGGATTTACATTTTTATTTTATCTGGTGGCAGTTACAAACTTACTAAGTATCATTCCTTATCTTCTGTACGCGAAAAATGGCCAAGTAACAGAATAGATTCTCAGCTATTTTTAAGCATTAATTTGGTATAATGGGCTTTGCCATGAAGGTACTCATAGTTGAAGACGAACATAAGATTGCAAATTCTATCAAGCAGGGATTTCTTCAAGAAAATATTTCCGTTGATTTGGCCTATGATGGCATCGAAGGCTACGATTTGGCAACAGACGAAGAGTACGATGTCATTATTTTGGACAGGCTTCTGCCCGGAATGGAAGGGTTGGAGATTTGTAAAAAATTAAGAGAGCAGAAAAATCATACTCCGGTTCTTATCCTGACGGCCAAAGGACAGCTTGCTGATAGGGTGGAAGGGCTGGATAACGGCGCGGATGATTATCTGGTCAAGCCGTTTGCTTTTGAGGAATTGCTGGCCCGCGTGAGGGCTTTGGGCAGGAGACCGAGAAAAACTTTGGAAACAATACTTAAATTAGATAATTTGTCATTAAATACGAGAACATATGAAGTTATGCGCGGGCCTGCTCCCATTCGGCTTTCCGGCAAAGAGTTCGCTTTGCTTGAATATCTCTTGAGTCATCAGAATAAAATTTTAACCAAAGACCAAATTATCAGTCACGTCTGGAATTATGATTCCAATATTTTACCTAATACAATAGAAGTCTACATTGGATATCTGCGTAATAAAATAGATAAACCCTTCAAGAAGAGTCCGACGCTTATTCATACTATCCGCGGATTCGGATATAAGATAGGAGAATCTCAAATTGCAAAACGCAAAGCTCAAATCTGAAACTAAAATCTTAAATCTTTGAGATATAATTTTGAGTTTTGACATTTGACTTTTGAGTTTGGAATTATGTTTCAAAAAGCAAGAATAAAATTAACAGTCTGGTATCTGCTCATAATCATGCTGGTCAGCGTTGCCTTCAGCCTGGTGATTTATCTGGGAATAAACGGAGAACTGGGAAGGTTTGAGAGATTGCAGGGGTTGCGTCTACAGAGAGAGCAGCAACTAATGCTGCCGGTTCCGCCTCCTCCCGAAATACGCGGACTTGATTTAGAGGCTATAGCTGCAGCACGTACGAGATTGACCATAATTCTTATTTTTATTAATTTGGGAATTTTTGTAGCGGCAGGATTTGCCGGATATTTTTTGGCCGGCAGAACATTGCGTCCGATTAAAGACATGCTGGATGAACAGAACAGATTCATTACCGATGCATCGCATGAATTAAGAACTCCTTTGACCTCGCTTAAAACTTCAATAGAAGTAAATCTGAGAAATAAAAATTTGACAATAAACCAAGCCAAAAACCTTATTCAAAGCAACCTTGAAGATGTTGAATATCTGAGAGTTCTTTCCGACGGACTTTTGCGTCTGGCTTATTACCAGGAGCCCAACGGAAATATGCTTTTCGAAAAGGTTTCTCTAAAAGAGGTTGTTGAAAATGCGGTAGACAAGGTAAAGGCTTTGGCTTTGGACAACAAAATAAGAATAAATTCGAGAATAGAAAATCTTAAAATACACGGTGACAAAAAAAGCCTTACGGAACTCTTCGTCATTCTTCTTGATAACGCAATCAAGTACGGTAAGCAAAATTCTTCAGTTAAGATTAATACGCTAAAAGAGGACGGTAAAGTAATTATTTCCGTTTCCGATAACGGTATCGGAATCGACGATAAAGATTTGCCGCATATATTTGACAGGTTTTACAGAGCGGAAAAATCCAGATCCAAAGAAAATGTTTCAGGTTATGGTTTAGGGCTATCCATTGCTAAAAAAATTGTCGAGATACATAATGGATTAATAGCTGTAGAAAGCGAGAAAGGGAAAGGAGCAACGTTTACCGTAACCCTTTAAGGTTTTTCTCAGCTTGATTTAATAATATAAATTTTATGTCATCATTTTTTAAGAAAATTAAGGACCTGACTTTTTCAACCGGGAAGCGAAAAATTATAACGATAATAGTGGTTCTTGTTTTAGGATTTTTCGGCTGGAGAATGTTCGGAGAACAAAAAGCTGCAGTCACTTATCAGACCGCTACGGCCACAAAGGGAACATTGGTAGTTTCCTTGACTGAAGCCGGTCAAGTGTCTGTTTCAAATAAGGTAAGCGTTGTTACCCAGGCCAGCGGTATTGTCAATAAAATTTACGTCAAAAGCGGAGACACTGTTAATGCGGGAGATAAAATAGCAGATATAACTTTGGATACTGCCGGACAGCAGCGCCAGGCGCAGGCATATTCGGGTCTTCTTTCGGCACAAAACTCACTTAATTCCGCCAATGCACAGTTAAATTCCCTACAGTCTACTTTGTTTGTGGCAAATCAGAAATTTATAAATGACAGGGGAGTTATTAATCCTTCTACCGATCAAAAGAATGATCCGGTATATATCGAAGAAAATGCGACTTGGTTAGCAGCGGAAGCAGCTTACAAAAATCAATCAGGAGTAATAGCTCAGTCTCAGGCAAATTTAAATAATGCTAATCTTGCTTATCAATTGACCTCGGGAACTATCGTGGCTCCGACCAGCGGGACGATTAGTGATTTGACGATTGTTAATGGCATACAAATCGGTTCAAACAATACCACCGCCGGCTCATCAACAAATACTTCAAATCAGGCTATAGCCTCAATTAAAACCGGTAATTCTACAGCAGTAACGGTAAGCGTAGCGGAAGTAGATGTGGCCAAAATTCAGGTCGGCCAGAAAGCTACAATAACTTTCGATGCCATTGCCAATAAAACTTTTACGGGTAAAGTTATGGGCATAAATACCACCGGAGCTGTGTCTTCAGGTGTCACAACTTATCCGGCAGTAATTCAATTGGATGATACTAGCGATAGCAGCATTTTTCCTAATATGAGCGCAACGGCCAACATCATTTCCAAAGTAAAAGACAATGTTATTCTGGTTCCTTCAAGTGCAGTAACGACGACCGGATCCGTATCAACCGTTAAAGTTATGAAAGATGGTCAAGTGACAACATTCACGGTAGAAGTTGGCGACAGCTCCGATTCTCAAACAGAAATAATATCGGGTATTTCAGAGGGGGATACGGTTGTAACGAGCACTATTTCAACTGCAACCACAACCTCAACCAGTTCTTCGCCTTTTAGTGGAGGTCTCAGGCTTGGCGGTTTTGGTGGCGGAAGTGCTGGCGGAGGAGCAGCAAGAAGTGGTGGAGCAGCAAGAGGCAACTAGAACAATATGAATTATGATAGACGTCTCACGCCTTTCAAAAATCTACAAAATGGATACCGTTCAGACGGTAGCCTTGGATAACGTTTCCTTCGCCATTAATAAGGGTGAATTTGTCGCTATAATGGGGCCTTCGGGATCAGGAAAATCTACATTGATGCATATTCTGGGAGCTTTGGACACGCCAACCTCCGGAAAGTATATTTTGGATGGGCAAGAGGTAGGTAAATTGTCCAAAGATCAACTGGCTGAAATTAGAAATAAGAAAATTGGTTTTGTTTTCCAGTCATTTAATCTTTTGCCCCGTACGACTGCTCTTAAAAATGTGGCCTTGCCAATGATTTACGCGGGGATTCCCAAAAATGAAAGACTGGAAAGGGCAAAAACTTTATTAAAGCAGGTTGGATTGGAAGACAGAATGACCCATACCAGTAGTCAGTTGTCGGGAGGACAGATGCAGAGAGTGGCGATTGCTAGGGCGTTGGCAATGAATCCGAGTATTATTCTGGCGGATGAACCAACCGGTAACGTATCTTCAGCTCAAAGTGATGAAATTATGCGTTTATTTCAGTCTTTACAAAAGCAGGGACATACAATAATTATGATTACACATGAGCCATCGGTTGCATCCTACGCTCAAAGGGTAATTTACGTCAGGGACGGAAAAATAGAAAAAGAAGAAAGGAACAAAAAGGAGAAGAAGGGTTGACCTATGGATTTTTTTGAGTTAGTTCAATCAGCTTTTGAAGCTTTACTTTTAAATAAAATGCGCACAGCTTTAGCTATGCTCGGAATAGTTATCGGTATTGGATCAGTCATTACTTTGGTGTCTCTGGGACAGGCAAGTTCCCAATCCATTCAAACGCAAATACAGTCATTGGGGGCTAATCTATTAACGATTTCTCCTGGAGCACAAAGAGCAGCAGGTGGCGTCCAGGGGGCTTCCGGCAGCAATACTACACTCACCCTTGAAGATGCCAATGCTATAGTTTCTGCCAATTTTGCCTCAATCAGCAAAGTCTCTCCGGAAGTAGCCAGACGTGCACAAATTACTGCGGGACGGAATAATTCCAATACCCAAGTTATCGGAGTGACACCTAATTATTCTCTGGTTCATAGTGTAAACATACAGTCAGGTTCATTCATTTCGACTCAAGATGTTGCGGGTTTGAAAGACGTAGCGGTAATTGGTCCTCAAGTTGTTTCTGATCTTTTTGGCGGAGCTGATCCGACAGGTCAAACAATACGCATAAATAAAATTCCCTTTACGGTTATAGGAGTAACAGTTTCCAAAGGTGGAACGGGATTTGCGAATCAAGATGACATAGTTTTTATTCCGATTATAACCGCGCAAAAAACTATTTTCGGCATTGATTATGTCTCAAGTATCTCTGTATCCGCAACTAGTGCCGATACGATGACACAGGCTGAAAACGATGCGGGATATTTGCTTTTGGCAAGACATAAGATTTCAAGTCCTACCCAAGCGGATTTTAGTATTTTCTCACAGGCAGATATTTTAGGAGCGGCGTCATCTGTGACGGGAACATTTACGGCACTTTTGGCCGGCATTGCCGCAATTTCTCTTCTTGTTGGAGGAATCGGAATCATGAACATCATGTTGGTTACTGTGATAGAAAGAACTCGCGAAATCGGCCTGAGAAAGGCCTTGGGTGCGAAAGACGGAACCGTTGTTACTCAATTTTTAGTAGAGTCAATTATTTTGACTATTGTGGGAGGAATATTGGGAATGATCTTGGGAATTATATTATCTTTGATTATTTCTGCCCTTCTTTCTCTGCCTCCTGCAATATCTCTCATGTCTGTTCTTCTGGCCGTTGGAATATCCGGAGGAATAGGTATTTTGTTCGGTTGGTATCCGGCCAAAAAGGCCGCAGATCTTTCTCCGATTGAAGCTTTAAGATATGAATAATTTTAAGAAGGGGGGTGAAAATAAATGAATTCAAAAATTTTAATGATAATAATTGTAATCGTGGTTGCCGGAGGAGCATTCTTTGGAGGAATGCAGTATCAAAAATCTCGAGTCAGTAGCTTTGCCGGAGGACAACAGGGAGGATATAGGCAAAGAATGGGGCAAGGACAGTCTGCCGCATTCCGCCCTGTAAGAGGAGACATATTAAGTATTGACAGCAATACGCTGACGGTAAAACTTCAGGATGGAAGCACCAAAATAGTCATTCTCTCGGGAAGTACGACTTATATGAAGGAGGCTCCTTCAACCATAGATGATCTGAAAGCAGGAATCACGGTCATGGTAACGGGCACCAATAATTCTGATGGTTCTGTTACGGCACAAAATGTGCAAATTGGAAATCTACCCGCAATAAGAGTGCCCACTCAGGGAACAGCCCAGTAAGATTCGGATAAACAATTAAACATGCCTTGTAACTAGGGTGTGTTTAATTTGTAATAAAGCCTTTAAGGCTTTCTTTGGATAACTTTTTTAACAGCAGCTTTTATATCTTCTTTTCCCATTTTATATTTCTCTATTAACTCTTTTGTTGTGGCAGATTCGGCAAAAGTATCCTGAAGCCCGACAAATTCCATCGGAGTAGGCAGGCTTGTCGCCGTATATTCGGCAATCGCTCCGCCAAGACCGCCCATAACCTGATGGTCTTCAACGCTGACAAATGCTTTTGTCATTTTAGCTAAAGAAAGAATTTTTTTTCCGTCCAACGGTTTTATGGTTGAGACATTTGCAACCAAAACATTTATTCCTTCTTCTTCTAATTCTTTGCCGGCCAGCAGAGCATAATAAAGCATATATCCGGTTACAAAGATAGTCGCAGCAGGCTTATCCGTTGTCCAGAAAGTTTGTATTTTACCTATTTCAAAGGGAGTGTCCTCGGTTGTAATAATCGGAGTTTTGTCCCGGGAAAAACGAAGATAAACAGGTCCCGAAATCTCGCCTGCTTTAATTGTTGCTTTTTTTGCTTCAATGCTGTCGCAGGGAACCAGTATTTTTATGTTCGGCCAAGATCTGACACTGGCAATATCTTCAGTTGCCTGATGGGTTACTCCGTCGGGACCGGTCATTATTCCCGCATGATGGGCTGCAATTTTCACATTTGAATCATTATAGACAATAGTTGTCCGGATAGTTTCCCAATTTTTTCCGGGAGAAAAAGTTGCATAAGAGGACATAAAGGCAACTTTTCCGCTTACCCCAAGACCTGCAGCAATAGCAGCCAAATTTTGTTCGGCAACCCCAACCTGGAAGTATCTGTCGGGATAAGCTTTGGCAAAAAGATGATTGCAAGTTGACTCTGTTAAATCGGCACAAAGTGAAACAACATTAGGATCTTTTCCGCCAAGGGTCAAAAGTCCTTCTCCGTAACCCATCCGGGTTGCCTTGACTTCAACGTCTTTATCAAAAAGTTTGTTATTTAATTTTAAATCAGGATTTAACATATTTTAACTCATTCAGAGCTTTCTCGGCCTCTTCTTTGTTCGGTGCTTTTCCGTGCCAGCAGCATTCATTCTCCATAAAGCTTACGCCTTTGCCCGGAATTGTTTTGGCGATTATGACAGTCGGCCTATCCTTAGTTAATTTTGCATTCTCAATTGCCTTAATGAATTCTTCGATATTGTTTCCGTCTACTTCAATGGCATTCCAATTAAATGCTTCATATTTTTCTTTAAGAGGATCAAGCGGCATGACATCTTCAGTGTTTCCGTCGATTTGAATATAATTACGGTCAATAACCTGAATTAATTTATTTAATTTGTATTTCGCTGCAAACATGGCCGCTTCCCAAATATTTCCTTCTTCATGTTCGCCGTCGGAAGTCAAACAATATGTATAATATGATTTTTTATCAAGATTCCCTGCCAGTGCAATGCCGATTGCTTGAGATAATCCCTCACCAAGGGGTCCGGAACTTGTTTCAAGACCGGGAAGGGCGGTTCTGTGAGGATGACCCTGCAAACGGGAATTTATTTTTCTTAAAGTTTTTAATTCTTCAAGCGGGAAATATCCCGACAACGCCATCGCGGCGTATAAACCCGGACAGATATGGCCGTTAGACAAAACCAACCTGTCACGGTCCGGCAGATTAGGATTTTTGGGATTATGGTTTAATATGTGGAAATAAAAAGCTGTAAAAATGTCCGCCATTCCGAGCGAGCCTGCAGGATGACCGGACTCTGCTTCAAAAAGCATTTCAATGACCAACTCTCTTATTCTGTTTGCCTTAATTTTTAAATCTTTTAATTTTTTTTTGTTCAGTTGCATTTGTTTTCAATATCCTTAATTTTATTAATTCTCCTGACATGTCTTTCTTCATTTGAAAAAGGTGTTTTCAAAAATAATTCTATAAGTTTTTCAGCTTGGTCAAGAGTAATAATTTCCGATCCGATAGATATAACATTTGCGTCGTTGTGCTCTCGGGCGAGTTTTACGTTCTCTTCATTAACTGCCAGAAAAGCTCTGACATTTTTATATTTATTAGCTACCATACATTCTCCGGCTCCCGATTTTCCGAAGACAATTCCGTATGAGTCAGTTTCTTTTCCGACATTTTCTCCGACTTTACTTACGTAGTCCGGATAATCATCATTCGGGTCAAATTTCAAAGCGCCGCAATCAAGGACCTCATATTGATTTCTGTTTAGATATTCTTTAATTTGTTCTTTAAATTCAAAGCCCGCATGATCTGTTCCTAAACAAATTTTCATAAAATTAATTATTATTTACAAATAAATTATAAAAATGCAGGAAATTGTTGCTTATTACTTCTGCCGCTTGGTTTTTTTCTATTTTACCGTTTATATATTCCGTCAGGGGATTCCAGAAGATTGTTCTGCCGATCGCAAAACCGATTATTCCTTTCACTTTTGCTCCGATCTTAATCCATTTTTCAACAGTTTCTTGTGTTTCTCCCCGGCCCAAAATAACTACTTTTACGCTCCGTCTGCCTTCATTTTGTGCCTGAGAAACAATATCCCGATATTCTTTTTCGGTTTCCATTCCTTCAATTTTCCAGATGTCTGGCTCCACACCCGTGCTTTGAAATTCTTTAATTGCATTTACCGCTTCAATCCCTGTCTTATTTTTTGTCAAAACTTCAACCAGGAACTTGTATCCTTTTTCATGACAGAAATCGGAAAGCATTTTTAATCTTGTCTGATCAACATTCGGGTTGTATCTAATCAAAGCTTTTACAATAGCGGGTTTGTATTTTTCAATATGTTGTGCAAAA
>Ga0182021_10011151_pt1 | contig 10659 bp, 6 predicted proteins | sample 612E3MmetaG_FD_120493 | JGI IMG/M metagenome (GOLD analysis project Ga0182021, IMG submission 120493) | Permafrost microbial communities from Stordalen Mire, Sweden - 612E3M metaG (Illumina Assembly) | ecosystem: Environmental > Terrestrial > Soil > Wetlands > Permafrost | place: Sweden...
CGCGTTTGAAACCGACCGCGACGCGCTGCTCAAGAATCCCGTCGCCTCCGCCTTCCTGGATGCGCAGGAGGAAATGCACGATCTCCAGCACCTCGTCCAGAAGCACGTCAACAAGACCATCGAACTGGGCCGTGTCCCCGGCACGGAAGACCTCGAAAGCTCCTGCGGTCACGGCGGCTGCGGCTGCCACAGCCACTGATCCGCCCGCAGTGGATTTCCTGCCAGGTGCCGTGGATTGAAAAAACGGCACCGGGCTTTTTTCTGCGCTGGTGTTTCCGGAGGTGCGAACCTAGCCTCTGTTCATGCCCAAAAAACCCAAGCGGGTCTTCCTCGCGTTAGGCTGGTATGATTACCGGTTGCACCAAGGCATTGAAAAATATGCCCAGGAGCATGGCTGGCATCTTTACTCCGAATACACCCGGGAAAAAATCATCCCCTGGGGGTGGAAGGGCGACGGCATCCTCGCCTGGCTTGGCGCGGGTGACGACCTGGCGGAGTTCGTAACGTCCGCCAACCTGCCCACGGTGGATTTCAGCTTTCGCCGGCGGCACTTGAAGTTCCCCCACGTCCTCGAGGATCACGCGCATGCCGCGAAACTGGCGGCGGAACATTTTCTCACGCGAGGCTTTACGAACTTCTGTTTTTACAGCGACGCCGGCAACTGGTCCTACGAGGAGCGAGGCGAGGGGTTCGTCCAGGCGCTCGGCGAGGTCGGTCATAAATGCGCGTGGCTGCGCTGGCAGGAATCCCCGGCCTATACCACCGGCCGGCAGGAATGGCAGCGCAAACGCAAGTGGCTCGCCGCGCAGATGAAGCAGGCCGCCAAGCCGCTCGCCGTCTTTGCCGCCAACGACCAACTGGCGCTTGATGTGATCGAGTCTTGCGAAAGCGTCGGCATCAAAATCCCGGAGGAAATCGCCATCGTTGGCGCGGAGAATTACCTGCTCGCACCGGACGCCATGCGCACGCCCGTTTCGAGCGTGGATACCAATCTGGAAATCCTGGGCTATCGCGGCACGGAACTGCTGGACCAGTTCATGGCCGGCCAGAAGCCGCCGTCCGAGCCGATCCGCATTCCCGCCGCCGGCGTCGTCGTCCGCAAGAGCAGCGACATCCTCACCATCAAGCACCCGGGCGTCGCCCGCAGCCTGCGCTACATCTGGGAACACGGCCACGAACCCATCTGCATCAAGGACCTCGTCAGCGTCGCCGCCATGTCGCGGCGCGGCCTGCACAAGGCCTTCTTGGAACACCTCGGCCGCACGCCCGGCCATGAACTCCAGCGCGTCCGCATCGAGTGCGCCAAAAAACTTCTGGCCCAGACCAGCCATAAAGTCGAGACCATCGCGCACGATTCCGGGTATCAAAGCATCAACAGTTTCTGCGTGGCCTTCAAGCGCGCCACCGGCATGTCCGCCAAGAAATTCCGCGACAAGATGCGGCGCTGACCGGCGGCGCAAATTTCAAACCATTTTGCAGTGTCACCATTACTGTGGATGGTGACGGGCGCAACCAATGGGATTATATTTCCCCTGAACCCGGTTGCAGCGCTCATGAAGGGTCAGATAAACATCTGATTCCAAAAGGGCGATATAAAATTAGACTGTCACAATGTTTTCCTTTGTCTGTCCGCCAAACCACACAAGCCGCCGTCACGCCCGTGTTTTGCTCCGTTGTTTGCCGGCGATTCTGCTATGTGTGCAGTCCGCCCAAGCCCAAACCGTCGCCTTTCCCGGCGCGCTGGGTTTCGGTTCGATTGCGACCGGCGGACGCAATGGCACGGTTTATCACGTCACCACGCTGGCCGACAGCGGTCCTGGTTCGTTCCGCGACGCCGTGAGTTCGAGCGGGCGCACGATCGTGTTCGACGTGGGTGGTTACATCTCGCTCAACTCCGCCGTTTCCTGCAAAGGCAACCTCACCATCGCCGGCCAGACGGCTCCCGGCGGCGGCATCGGTTTCAAGGGCGGGGAAATTTCCTTTGCCGGCCAGGCCAACATCATCATGCGCCACGTCCGCATCCGTCCGGGCAGCGACACCGCCAGCACCACGGACGATGCGTTGAGCCTTTACCAGGCGAAGAACGCGATCTTTGACCATTGCTCCATTGAGTTTGCCCCGTGGAACAACATTGACGGCGTCGGCGACAGCACCCACGTCATCACCAACATCACCTTCATGAATTGCATCATCGCCAATCCGACCTACCAACAGTTCGGCTGCCATTCGGAATCGGTCGGCGGCACCTGGTCATGGTTCTACAACGTGTTTGCCAACTCGCATAACCGCAATCCGCTGGCCAAGGTTAACACCGTCTTCATCAACAACGCTGAATACAACAATTCCGCCGGCTACACCACGCACACCAGCACCAAGTTCAAGCATGACATCGTGAACAATTATTTCGTCGCCGGCCCGGCGAGCGGTGGCAATTTTCCGTGGTATCAGATGGACAACAACCAGAGCATCTATTTCACCGGCAATCTTTACGACTCGGACAAAAACACCACGCTCGGCGGCAGCGCCACCGCTCCGCTGCCGGGCTATCAGGGCGGCGGCACGATTCTCTCCGCGCCGTGGTCAATCTGGGTTACAAACGTGTCCCTCATGTCCACCGCGCTTGCGTGGCGTAATGATGTTTCGCTCGCCGGCGCTTTGCCGCGCGATGAAATGGATGCGCTGGTCATCAGCCAGATGAAAACTCTCGGCAACGGCACCGCCGGCACCGGTGCGGGAACGGCCGGACCGAGCGGCGGACTTTACACCAGCCAGACTTCAACCGGGCTGGGCAACAATGGCTACGGCACCATCAGCGGCGGCGCGACAGCGGTGGATACCGACGGTGACGGCATGCCGGATTATTGGGAACTGGCCACCGGTTCCGATCCCACCGTGGCCAACGCCCTGACCAATACCGCCGATGGCTACACGCTGCTCGAACATTACATCAACTTTCTCGCCGGGCCGCACGCCGTCACCCAGACCAACACGGCAGTTGATGTTGACTTGACGCAATACACCGTCGGTTTCGCCGCCAGCGCCACTTACACCGTCAGCGGCGGCAGCAACGGCGTGGTCACGCTCACCGCCGGTTCCACCGCGCATTTCGTGCCCACGGCGGGGTTCGCCGGCCTCGGCAGTTTCAAGTTCACCGTCAATGACGGCGTCGCCCAGACTAACCCCATTGCCGTGCTCGTCACGCCGGTTTCCGCGCCGCAGGATTTGACGTGGCACGGTGATGGCACGGGCAACGTGTGGAACACCACCAACACGCTTTGGTTTAACGGCACGAACGCCGCGACGTTCCATATCGGCGACACCGTGACGTTTGACGACACCGGCTCCAATGCGCCGTTCATCAACATCATCGGCACTGTCGCGCCGGCCTCCGCCACCGTGTCGGCGGCGAAGAATTACATCTTCGGCGGCAGCGGCGTGATTGCCGGCGTGGGCATGCTGACTCAATCCGGCACCGGCTCGCTCACCATCAGCAACGCCAACACCTTCAGCGGCGGCGTGGACGTGCAGGGCGGCGTGCTCAATGTCGGCACCGGCGGCGCTCTCGGCAGCGGCACGCTAACGTTGGAAAACGCGACGCTGAATTCGCTCTACAATTCGACGACCACATTTACGGTATCCGGCGGAATCAATGTTCCTGCCGGCGATACCAGCACTGTGAACCTGTCGCCGCGCATGACCATCACCGGCCTCACCGGTGATGGCTCACTGAATCTCACCGTGCCCGGCGGCACGTTCAAATATGAAAATCTTAACGGCACGTTTGCCAATTTCACCGGCACGCTCAACGCCACCGGCATGGTGTCCGGCGCCATGCTCACTGCCAATTTCAATGGCGGCAGCTTTGACGGCGGCTTGGGCGGCGCGGCGGTGAACCTCTCGAATGTCGGCATCATCGGTCAGGACAACTCCGGCGGCAACACGCTTAATCTCGGTGCGTTGAGTGGCGATGCAACGAGTAGCCTCGCTGGTTCCGGTTACGCCGGGCCGCTGACTTACTCCATCGGCGCGCTGAACCTCGACACCACCTTTGCCGGCATCATCACCAACACTGCCAGCACCAACCGCCTCATCAAGGTCGGCACCGGCACGCTGACGTTGAGCGGCAACAGCATTTTCGCGGGCAGCACCACCATCAGCAACGGCACGCTGCGCGTCAACGGCAGCATCGGCGGCAACGTGGTGACCGTGACCAGCGGCGCGAAATTGTCCGGCACCGGCGCGCTCAACGGCGGCGTGACTGTGACTTCCGGTGGCAAGGTTTTACCCGGCGCGGGCACCGGCAGCGCCGGCACGCTGACGGTTGGCAACGGCCTTTCGCTCACGACCGCGACGCTGTATTTCGATTTGTCCGGTTCACCGTCCAGCGGCAACGACAAAATTCTGATGAACGGCGGCGCGCTCACGATGAGCGGCACGCAGACGTTTCAGTTCAACCTGTTGAGCGGCGCGCTCGGCACCGGCACCTACTCGTTGATTGAAGGTGGCGCCTCGGCTGCCGCCTCCGGCGTGACGCTGGCGAACAACCTTCCGTCGGGTTCGCGGCAAACTTTCACGATGTCGGGTTCTTCTTCCAGCGCCACGACTGGGGCGGTTGCACTCGTCGTTTCCGGTGCGCCGGCGGCAAACTTGATCTGGCAGGGCACCAACGGCAGCGCTTGGGACACGGCCACGACCAACTGGTTTAACGGTGCGGCCGCCGACCGGTTTTACACCATTGACAGCGCGATTTTCAACGACACCTCGACCAACGGCACGGTGACGCTCACGGGCGCATTGCAGCCCGGTGCCGTGCTCGTCACAAATAATTCACTCACTTACACCCTCGGCGGCACCGGCGCGCTGACCGGTTCCGCCACCTTGACCAAGGCTGGTTCGGGCACGTTATATCTGACCACCACCAACAGCAGCTTCACCGGTAATATTGTTCTCACCGGCGGGACGCTGAACATGGGTGCAGCCGGCTCCAGTCTCGGTTCCGCCAACATGAGCATCAGCGGCGGCGCGACATTTGTTCTGCCGCCCACTTCGCCGGCGTATTTTTATGGCGGCACCATCACCGTGCCGGCGGGGCAAACCGGGACGGTCACCGCTCCGGGCCTGGCCGACGGCATCAGCGGCAAGCTCGTGTCCGGTAGCACCAACAGCGTGCTTTATATTTCCAGCGGGGTCAGTTTCTCCGGCACGGACTCGTCGCAGTTCGATGGCTTCACCGGCACCATCAACATTCTTTCCGGTGCCACGCTGCGCTATTCGCCGGACAGCACCGGCAACACCTACGGCTCGCTCGCGCCGACGTTTGTCGTCAACGGCACCATGCGGTCGCGGGACGCGGGCAACACCGTCCAGCTCGGCGCCTTGAGCGGTTCCGGATCGCTGGCCGGCCCGCAGTCCAACGCCGGCAGCGGCGACACGCTCTATGTCATCGGCGGCAACAACGGCAGCGCTTCGTTCAGCGGCAACATCAGCAGCAACTCCGCCGTGGCTGGCAGCCAGGTCATCGTGAACAAAATCGGCAGCGGCACGCTCACGCTCGGTGGTGCCAGCACCTTCACCGACGGCACCACCGTCAGTCCCGGCACGCTGCTCGTCACCAATCTCACCGCCAGCGCCACCGGCACCGGCGACCTGGAAATCCTGCTCGGCGCCACGCTCGCCGGCAACGGCATCATCGGCAGCGCGACGACGGTGGACGACTTTGCCACGTTCGCCCCCGGCAATCCCACCGGCGCGCTGACGTTCACCAGCGACCTCACGCTGAACGACAACACCGCGTTGCAATTCACCTTCGGCAGCAGCAGTGATTCCGTGACGGTCGGCGGCAATTTATTTCTCACTGGAAAATTGAGCGTCACCAACGCCGCTGGGTTCGGTGCGGGTAGCTACCCGCTGTTTACCTGTGCTGGCACATTGACATTTGACAACCTCGTGCTGGTTGGCGCGCCTTCTGGTTACAATTACAGTTTCGACACCAACACCACCGGCGTGGTGAATCTCGTCGTCGCGTTGCCCGCGCCGCCAGTCATCGGCAACTCCGTGGTCAAGAGCGGCAAGCTGGTTTTCAGTGGCAGCGGTGGCACGCTCGGCGCGACGTTTTACGTCGTGACCTCCACCAACCTTGCGGCACCGGCAGCGAACTGGACCCGCATCTTCACGAATCAATTTGACGGCAGCGGCAATTTTGCCGTGACCAATCCGCCCGCCACCAACCGCCAGAGTTTCTACCGGCTGCAACTGCAATAACCTTGCGCCGCGCCGCGCTTCGGGAAAAAATCGGCGCGTGAACGAAAAATTCAACGCCGCCATCGCCCGCTTCGATGCGGAAAATTCCCGCGACCCGAATTCCGAAAACGGTCGCCCGCGCGAACTGCTTTACGCCGAACGCCTGACGAACTGGGTGTTGAAACTTTGCCCGGATGCCTCCGAGCCGCTGCGCCTCGCCGCGCGCTGCCAGCACATCTGCCGTTGGGAAAGTCCGCGCGAAAGTTATCCCATGACCCGTCCCGGCTATCTGAAATGGCGCGCCGACTTGAAGAAATTCCACGCCGAAAAATCCGGCGCGATCCTCCGCGAAGTCGGCTATGGCGATGAGACCATCCGCCGCGTGCAGGACTTGAATTTGAAAAAGAATTTCCTTGCCGATGCCGACTGCCGCGTGTTGGAGGATGCGCTCTGCCTCGTCTTCTTGGAATTCCAATTCGCCCTGCTCGTGGCGAAAAGCGACGACGAGAAAATGATCAACGCCCTCCGCAAATCCTGGGAGAAGATGACCGAAGCCGCCCGCGCCGAGGCGTTGAAATTGAATTTTGGCGAGCGGGAAAAAAAGCTCGTCACTCGTGCGCTGGCGGACGGGTGAATTGTTTTTCCTGATCAGATTTGAGCCTCGCCGACAAAGTCTTTGCGAGGCGTTGGGTGTTCAAACTGCAACAGGCTGACGGCGTCCTCGGCGCGGAGGTTCGGCAGGAAACGGACTTGGCCGCGCGCGTTGAAATAGGCGCTGGCCTGCTGCTTGAAACCGGCGTCGCGGCAAAAATCCTGGAAGTCGAGGACGGAGAGGAAATGGAGGTTGCGGGTGCGATACCACGGCGTGGGCAGCGAACGCGTTATCGGCGTGCGGCCGGAAAACAAAACCTGCAACCGCACGCGGATATGGGAGAAATTGGAGTGGGCCACCACGACCTGCCGGCCCACGCGGAAGGCTTCGCGGATGATGTCCGCCGGCGCAACTAGCTCCTGAAACGTGCCGAGGAGCAACACAAAATCAAACGCGCCGTCGCCGTATTGATCCAGCCCGTCGGCAATGTTGCCCTGATGCACGACGAGTCCGCGCTGGACGCAGCGGGCGACGGAGGCGGCGTCCTGTTCCACGCCTTCGCCGAAGACGTGGCGGGTCTTCACGAGTTGTTCCAGAAATGCGCCGTCGCCGGTGCCGAGGTCGAGCACGCGGGATTTTTCGGGAATCCACTGCGCGACGGTTTCGTAAATGCCAGGGTGCATGATTTCTTCTTAAAACGGCCAATCAGAATAATCACGAAATACATGAAACACACGACAACAAAGGTCGGAATCAATCATTTTACGCGGTGGCAGACTTCATCTGCCGGATGAAACCGAGTGCTGGGCAATGTTTTGCCTGTTCGTGTGTTTGGTGTATTTCGTGGTTTCAACTGCTTTTTTCCAGGTTTAATTCGCCACCGGATGCTCGTGCTGGGCGGAATGATGATGTCCGTGGTGGAGTCCGTGTTCCAGAAAATCGCGCACGAGATTGGCGAAGGGCGGATTCTCGATCAGGAAGGAATCGTGGCCGTATTCGGTGTCGAGGTTGACGTAGGTGACGGGGATGTTCGCGCGCTTAAGCAGGCGGACGAGTTCGCGCGACTGCGCAGGCGGGTAGAGCCAGTCGGAGGAAAACGAGACGACGAGGAACCGCGCACGGATGCGTTTCAACACGGCGTCGGGCGGCTGGTTTTCAAAGAGGTCAAACCGGTCCAGCGCGCGGGTGAGGTAAAGGTAGGAATTCGGATCGAACCGTTTCACGAAGCTCTGGCCTTGGTGGTGCAGGTAGCTTTCGATGGAGAATTGATCTTTGCTGCCCGCACTGGTTTCCGGCTGCCGCTGGCGGCCGAACTTGTGCGTCATGGAAAATTCGCTCAGGTAGGTGACGTGCCCAACCATGCGCGCCACGGAGAGTCCGTGCGCGGGCGGATGCGCCTCGGAATAATTGCCGCCATGCCAGTTCGGATCGCTGAGGATGGCGTGGCGTCCGATTTCGTTGAAGGCGATCTGCATCGCGCCGTGGGAAAGGCAGGTGGCAATCGGCACGCAGTTCTGCACGCGGTCGGGAAAATCCGTGGCCCACGCCAGCGCTTGCATTCCGCCCATCGAACCGCCGACCACGGCGAATAATTTTTCGATGCCGAGGTGATCAATCAGTTTCGCCTGCACGGCCACCATGTCGCGGACGGTCACGGACGGAAACTCCATGCCGTAATGTTTGCCGGTCTGCGGATTGGTTGAAGCCGGCCCGGTGGTGCCGCTGCAGCCTCCCAGCACGTTGGCGCAGATGACAAAAAATTTGTCGGTGTCAACCGCCTTGCCCGGTCCAACGTGGAAATCCCACCAGCCGGGTCGTTTGGTTTCCGGGTGCAATCCGGCGACGTGCGCGCTGCCGGACAATGCGTGGCAAACAAGAATGGCGTTGTCGCGCGCCGCGGAAAGTTTGCCCAGTGTCTGGTAGCTCACGTCAATCTTTTCAAACGTGAAGCCGGACTGCGTGCGGAAGCCGGGCAGGGCGACGGTGTGCAAATGAGTGACGCCCAGAGGCGATTTGTAACCAGCCACTTCCTGGTCCTGCAAATCGCCCTGGGCGAAACTGTTTGGGGGAACGGACATCCCCTATTTTGTAGCCGCTTGCAAGGCCTGGTCAATGTCCGCTTTGATGTCTTCCACGTCTTCCAAACCAATCGAAAGACGGATGTAGTCCGGCAAAACGCCGGTTTCCGCCAGCTCAGACGGCGTCAACTGCGAGTGCGTGGTTGAGGCCGGATGAATCACCAGCGACTTGGCGTCGCCGATGTTGGCGAGGTGAGACAGCAGTTTCACCGAGTTGATGAATTTTTTGCCCGCTTCCAGTCCGCCCTTCACGCCGAAGCCGACGAGTCCGCCGAAGCCGCGCTTCAAATACTTCACCGCGAGCGGATGGCTCGGATCGTCCGGCAGGCCGGAATAAGTCACCCAACTCACGAGCGGATGTGTCTTGAGCCACTTGGCGATTTCGAGCGCGTTCGCCGAATGCTGTTTCTGGCGGAGCGGTAAAGTTTCCAAGCCCTGCAAAAAGAGGAAGGAATTAAACGGACTCAGTGCCGCGCCGATGTCACGCAGCAGCGTCACGCGCACTTTCAAGATGAACGCCACGTTGCCCAAGCCGGGCACGTTGCTCAACGCGTCCCAGTATTTCAAACCGTGGTAGCTCGGATCAGGCTCGGTGAATTCCGGGAACTTGCCGTTGTTCCACTGGAATTTGCCGGAGTCCACGATGACGCCGCCGATGCTGGTGCCGTGGCCACCGATGTATTTCGTGGCGGAAGCCACCACGATGTCCGCGCCAAAATCAATCGGACGCACCAGGCCGACGCCGACCGTGTTGTCCACGACCAGCGGGATGCCGGCCTCGTGCGCGATCTTCGCGAGCGCTTCAAAATCCGGCACGTCGAGTTTCGGATTGCCAATGGTCTCGATGTAAAGCGCGCGGGTCTTCGGCGTGATGGCTTTGCGGAACGCCTCGGGATCGCGCGAGTTCACGAACTTCGTCGTGCGGCCCAGCTTGGGCAGCGTGTAATGGAAAAGCTGGTAGGTGCCGCCGTAAAGGTTGTTGCCCGCTACGATTTCATCGCCCACCTGGGTGATGGCGAGAATCGCAAACGTGATGGCCGCCGAACCCGACGCCACGCCCAACGCGCCGGTGCCGCCTTCCAGCGCGGCGATGCGCTGCTCGAAGACGTCCGTGGTGGGGTTCATGATGCGCGTGTAGATGTTGCCGAATTCCTTCAGCGCAAAAAGATTCGCCGCGTGCTCGGTGTTTTTGAAGACGTAGGACGTCGTCTGATAGATCGGCACCGCGCGGGAGCCGGTGGTGGGATCAGGAACTTGCCCGGCGTGGAGCGCCAGCGTGGAGAGGTTTTTTGAACTCATGGTTTTGATGTGTTGATGTTGATGTTTGTGGATTCTAAATAGGCCTGACGACCGGCGCAACAGCGGGCTGCGGCGAAGTGCGGAGGAGGCAGCACGCCGCAAAGCGATTTGCCGCGCCGGTCATCAGCAACTTGGTTTCGTTAAAATTCCCATTTGGTCGTGATGCCCCAGACGCCGTTGGCCTCGTGGTTCAGCACGTTGCCAAAGTGGCCGTAGCCCGCCGCGATGGTGAAATGATTGTTGACGACATACGCCGCATCAATGGTCCACCAGTCGCCCGCAGAGCGGACGAGGTCGCCGATGGGTTTGTAGTCGTCGGGCTGCTGTTTGTATTCCGCCGCCAGCGCGAGGCTGCCGGTGAGGAACACCACGACGTTGCCTTCAAAGGCAAAATTGTAATTGTCGGTGAACCCGCCCAGTCCGTTCCAGACACCCCGGGTCGCGCGTCCG
>Ga0182021_10011155_pt1 | contig 10657 bp, 9 predicted proteins | sample 612E3MmetaG_FD_120493 | JGI IMG/M metagenome (GOLD analysis project Ga0182021, IMG submission 120493) | Permafrost microbial communities from Stordalen Mire, Sweden - 612E3M metaG (Illumina Assembly) | ecosystem: Environmental > Terrestrial > Soil > Wetlands > Permafrost | place: Sweden...
ACTGATTTCTGTTGGAGAGAGTTTACTGACCAGCATTGTTTCAAGCTCGTCCTGAATATCAACCGTTTCATCGTCTTCATCGCGCTCATAATCCAATAATGGTTCGGAGGTGTCGCTTGCCTGAGTTACCGTACGTTTCTCAAAGACATTTTTTGCGGAGAATTTTCCGAGGAGAAAGCGGATATAATCATCTCTGCCTTTTCGTGAATAACGGAAATATGTAATCCAATGAGCGCGGAGAAAATCATCGTCAGAAAGCGGAGCGTCCTTGTTGCGCCCCAATTGATGATAAACCTCTTTCCATGCATCGTTAATATTCTTGCGGAGCTGCTCTTTATCTGCTTTGTCAATTTGCGCGTCGTCAAAGAGTGTTGAGAGATAAATGAGGCGGTTTTTCAGCAATTCGAGGTTCGTCAGCTTTTTGCCGCGATTGTTCATTGTTTCAAATGCTACGAACACATCATAATCATACTCAATTTCGTGAAGATTAAACATGAGCCGCAATGTTAGCTTGCGGTAAAGACGCTCAATACCCTCGATGCCGTCGCCTTCGTACATCGCAGCGAGGTTCTCGGCAAAGAAGGTTTTAGCGTACTTCAGATTTTTCGTGTAGTAGGTTTCGAATATTGTTCCACCGAACGGCTCTTCAAAGATCTTGTATTTCAGATAATCCGCGCTGGGATTATCTGTTTCATAGCCGAACAAGTATGTTGTCACCAAATTCTGCGGTGGGCGCTTCCTTACGATGTACTTTGCCCTAATATCTTTCAGGGACTCAAAACCAAGAAAAATCTCGTCATAGGATTTGTCTGCATTTTCGGACAGTCCTTTGACGAACGATACAATTTCATACAAGAGTATCGAAAAACTGGTAAGTCGTTGCTGACCATCTACCACATGAAACGGCTTATATCCGATGTCCAGTAACCACCCATCCCCCTGCCATGACTTCTCTTTACTTCTGGCCGCCGCTTTCAGAGAAAGCAAACCCGTATAGTGATACCTGTCCTCGTGAAGGTTTATTAAATCCTCCCAGAAGTCAGCAAGCTGCTCGTGCTTCCAAGCGAACCCACGCTGATAGTCAGGTATCCTAAAAAGTCTATTTTGAAACAGAAAAGATAATGATTGAAGTTCGTTAGCCATAGTTATTCATTCACCTTGATATCAGGAAAGCAACGATACCCCCGATCGTCGGAAAAATCAACTTCCAATATACGCAGGTTTCAATCGCAATTCAGCGAAATGAATTTATTTTGTCCTTATCGCTTTGTATTTGAAAGCCTGGCATATCCTGTCTTTGACTTTTTATGTTGCCTTCGAGAAGAAAAACAATATCGCATGGGCTTTAGAGGGGATGTTTAAAATGGCAGATTCAAGGAAAGCCTTGCAAAAAACCGGTATTTTTAAGAAAATATATTTATGATTATATGAATTTTCTTAAAAATACTGTTTTTTTCATGAATTTGACGATTTCTTAAAAATATTAGGCGGTAGATTCTGTGCGTTATACCTACTAAGTTTCAGTGTTAAGGATTCATTTAACTGAGTATTACGGATCGAAAGAGAGTAACGAGAAAAATCAGCCGCGATTGTAATAAATCGGCTGTGTTCTCTCCCTTATCTCTTTGAATGCCAACATGTCCATAAGGCTATCTTCGCTACCAAATAACGTAAATGCATTGATATTCATAGACTGTAGCCTTTTTAAGACTTGATTTTTAATGGCTCCAGGCAGCGTATATTTGATTAAATAGTCTTGGTCTCCATCATTTGAAGCCGAGAAGTATTTTTCATGGCAGCAGTAGACCCAACTTTCATCTTTATTCTCAACAGATACTGTGTGTTGTCCTTGCTGCATAAAGTGCCTCTTATCAGTAGGAACGTACGGCCCAAGTTCACATATCTGGGGAGCACCTACCCAGCCGGCTTTACCTTCACCTAAATATTCTACATAGGCATATATGGCTACTCTCTCCTCAAGGAATGCTTTTTGAAACGCGAAAAACAATGCTATATAAAGCGACTGAGACCAATCAAGCAATGGTGATGGAAAACCATGATGCCGTACATAAGTCATAAAATCATAATTGGGTGGGACTTTAAAGAATTTTTCGTCAAGATTTAGATCTCTTTTGACTTCCCATTTTTCCCCGGTGTATGACTCTATGGCTGGCTTAATAAGCCATAGATAGAGATTATATCGTTCAACAGACACTTCTCGAGTTAGATAACGTTCTAGAGTTGTTTCTAACTTCCATGAGGAAGATCTTTGACCACGATATAAAGGTCTTGAAATCGAACTGCCATTTGAAGTCCGCTTAGATTTCAAGAATGCCTGAAGTTGCTCAACTGCCTTCTCTAATTCATCCCATGTATCTAAATCTATTTGCTTCATTCTTCCTTTATGCCGTTGTTAAGTTTAGCTACAAATACACACCTTTCCATTTGCAATTGAGATGAGGATTACGGCTCTATTCTGTTAATGCACGTTGTACATCCGGTGAATTGAGAAGTTTGCCAAGATTAATTCCTGTAGCCTCAGGTACTCTAAGTTTAGCACCAAATTCCGGATCGGAGTCTATATGTTCTCCAAGTGTATCTTCACCTTTAATATAACTCGTTGCGATTATCTTATTCTTCTCGTCCATGACAGTTAAATGTGCGTCATAAATAAAACCGACTCGATAATACGTGTCGCATTGCCACTCTTTTAATTCAATTAAAATTGTTCTTTTTACACCTGCACTTCGTATTATTTTTAAAATATTATCGTTGTTTTCGTTAGGCTCGACGATCAGAGTAATTGGTTTAAAACCTACATTTTTTAATGATTCAACAATACGCAATGTTAGTATCTTTGAAAGTGGAATTTTGTCAACGGTTGTTACTTCCCATGGATAACCCACTGTTGACCGCCGAAAAATGCCAATATATGAGGGATCAGTCTTACCAGAAATAACATACGGCCGTTTATCTTGAACAATGATTGCAACTGTCTGTGTTCCAGAATAACTTAATTTGAAGAGAATATTATTAAAATTGATTGATCTGTCTCTGGTGTTAAATTGACTATAATCAAGATTTATTTCATTTTTGTTGTCTGACCGTTTTAAAATTAATTCTATAAGTTCTTGATTCTGATAATCTCTAGCGTAATTTAAAGCATTTCGTCCATGATGATCTCTCACCGCAACATCCGAACCGTTCTCAATTAATAGTCTTGCAATTTCAGTATAATTATACTGGGCAGCAAGAATTAAAGGAGTCTCATTATACTTAGATTTTGCATTTACATCAGCGCCTCTTTCTATAAGCAGCTTAACAATGGCAAGTTGATTTGATAAAGAAGCAAGAAAAAGAGGTGTGTATTCATATTTTCCACGGATGTTAGGATTCGCGCCACTATCAAGAAGCAATTTTACTGCTTCAGGTTTTCCTGCCTCTACGGCTGCGTGTAGTGGTGGCATAGGTTTCATAGCAGCACATCCAATCAACAAGACACAGCATAAAATAATTAATTTTGAACATGAATCAATTGAGTTTCTATTTATATAAATATTCATTTGGTCACCTCACTTGTTATAGACTGGTCAAATATTCGACAAACACAAAACCCCGCTCTCTTTTTTTGAGACACGGGGTCTGGGGTCATTCATCCATAATACCCTCACGGCTTAGGGTTGAGGAGAAAGGGGTTATTTAGTTCATCTACAATTCGATAATTTACGACCTGAAATTGAAGTGATGAGTACCATTTAAATGCTTCAGCGAAACGGATATTACTGTCTTACCGCCTCCATGACAAGGCTGGCAAACTTTCCCGCTATTCTGTCGTCTAAATCAGCAAATATGGCAACACCGGAAACGGTCGTGTATTTTGCGTCTATTTTGTAATTACCCACTGGCTTGTTTTCGATAGAGATAACTGCTTCTCCGGATATCATGCCTGGAGGAGCGAGAGGTCCTACTAAAATGGTTGCGGTTGTTGACGCCGTTTCAATCTGCGTTATTGTAATGGATAGACTTACGGGCTTTGAGTCCGCGAAAAACCATCCTTTATCATCAATATATTCTTGAAGTTTCTGGTTGATGAGAAGACGTAATCGATCAGATACCTTCACATCTTTCGCATAGTTGACTTCATATTTAATGGGTATATAATGGATTGATGGCGTGGGCTGTATTGTGGGTCGTGATGCACACGATGATATGAAAATTAATAAACCAAATATGATCGATAATCGTTTCATGTTGCTCCCTCTTAATTGAGTCGAATAAACCGGCTTCTCCCAATGTTACAGGTTGAGATTTACTTTCTTCGTTTACCAACTAATTTACCACAGGCACAATTGTCTTTCAATCATTATGGTTTGTAATGTTGCATATTTATCAAAATCCGTTAATCATTGACTACAGGAAGTTAGCGAGAGAGGTCGTCTGTTTCTTTTACCTATAAAGAGTGAGGTTAACATTTCTTAGGAACTATTGATATCAGATTGAAAGATTGTAACGACCAGCATAAGAGGCGCTATGCAAAGAGCGACCTATCCTTTGTATGCTGGCAATTTTGCTTTTATAGTTCTTGTTTCATACATCAAAGCTTCTCCCTTTGGAGTCATCGACCAATACATTGCCATACCCCCTACTGTTGTCTTCAAATATTCAATCTTGATGAGCCCTAAGGCTATAAGTTGAACTTTGATAGTTTGTACTACTTGATCATCCAAATAACACGACCGGGCTTCGTGTGCAGATTTGTCGAAGAATGAATCTGTCAATACTGAACTAACAGAATCTTCATGCATGCGTTGCCTTAGCATAAATGGAGCAATCATTTCGAAAATAGTTCTCCAAGATGCGATAGTAGACCAGTTATAGCTACCATTGCGGGTTTTCATATAATATGTTCCCGCTAGCTCATATTTTTCATCGAGTGACGCTAAATCTTTAATCTCATATTCTGTTATGCCTTTATACTCTTCCAATGAAGCTTTAAGTTTTTCGTTATTTTTCCTTAATATCTTTATTTCATTCAGAATATCTTCGTTAGAAGCTCTATCTGCTCTTATCCAGCCTGTCCTTGGGCTACTTTTAATTAGTTGAGTTAAGCTTGTGCTAACAACCGCACCCAATTCGTCAGAATTATTCCATTCCTTACACAATTTACTTTTTACTAATGCAATAAACTCATCTAATTTTTGCTTCTTCTCATTTTCCTGTTCTTTTTTTCCTGGAAGTAATGAGCTTAAATCACGTCGAATAAATCCAATCGTAGGTATTCCTTTAGAAAGTGCATATTCATATTCTTTTCGAGTATAACTTTTCCCCTCTTTATCCTCTGACCCATATTTGCCACTGATAATAACAACGTAGTAATCACAAACATCAATAAGTTTTCTTATAAATGTCCACTGATCTTCATTTGCAGCAGGAAAATATTCCATTCCGCAAGGAATGCAGTCTAATTCGAGAAGAGCTTTCATAACTTTAAGACGCTCTTCAATCAAGTCGTCATATGTCGAGCTGACAAATACTTGATACCTTTTATCCATATTCTTTATACCTATTTCTATTTCTGAATACACTGATTATGATTTGCAATCTTGCACATCATCCAAATATCATCAAGTGTAGGAGGAGGAACTCTGTTAATCGACTTTTATGATTATATGCATTTTCTTAAAAATACTATTTTCCCTGGACATCTGATTCTGTGCGTTATACCTACCTACAAAGTTTCATTAGTGGGTAGTTGTCAGAATTGACGATTACAGATGGAAAGAGAGTAACACAGCGGCACTGATCGTCAGAGTCGCTGCATGCCCATGTCATGCCTTCTACAAAATGCACTCAGGAGCGTACCTGTAAAACAAATCAGCCGCATCGCATCTCCCCTTAGACAGGTACATGCATGGCTTTGGTATTGACTGTGCAAGAATCTGCTCCGCCCATATCTCAACTTTGGCTATTTCGTCTTTGTATGCCGGTTTGACAAATCCAAGTTGCAACTCAATGTGTTTGCGTAGAAAGAAACATATGAAATCGGCAAGTTGTATCAAACCAACATCTCGCGAATCGACGAAATGCGGTACGTCAACAATTTGATCCAGTTTGTCCTGCTTCTTATCTCGTGCGTAGTAGCTGTCAGTCCAGTCAGGCGGATTCATCACAGAATCAGTGAATCGCGCTTTCTCCTTTTCCTCGTTATCAAGAATGAGGACGAAGTTACCCTTGTTCTTTTGTTTTCTCTGAAGATGTTTCTGTAAAGACAGCGTAATGTGAAGTGCCATGAACTGCCAAAGAGTACTTATACTATTTGCAAATGGTTCTTTGTGAAACTGCTCTTCGAATATCTGTTTGTTTACGGCTGTGAAAATAACGTGATGCTTCCTGTCTCTCAGCCAAGCAAATATATTGGAAATAATATCCGATCTTTGATCGCCGCTTAACTCTCGCCAAGGGCTGTTTCCGGAATAGAAATCTCTTGTATGTATTTCTTGTATATCACGACCAATAATATCGGAAAGAACGCTCAGTAGGTTCGCCCAATGAATCTTTGTTACGCGCATACGTGTAGCATCAGTGACGACGCCCGCCATAACAGCTATCGGTTCTTCGCCAGTGCCACTTTCGTCAAGATAACAGAATTTCATTTTTCAAACTCCATGTGGAGGATCGAGTTGATAGAGCCCTTTACTATAATGCTGTCTCTCATCAAGTATCAAATAGTTCCTCTGGAACCAAGTTCGACCAGCTCATGCTTTTGAGTGCCTTCAGCGGCGTCAGTTCCTTTAGCCCTTTCAGAGGTCTAAGTTCTTTCAGACCTTTCAATGGCTTAAGAGCCTTTAGGGGCTTCATTGGCCCACTGCTTGCACCATCCGTGAACAATAAGACTGAACCTGAATGATCATATATATGGCCATTCTCAAAAAAAGCGAGGTGTTTGCCGGTAAAGGAGTAGAGAGAATCCTCACTTATATACGCTATGGGTTTACCTATGAAAGTATAGATCGTTTCTCCATCATCTGAATAGGCATAAGGTCTTCCTGTAGAATCATAAAAGTCGTGAGTCATATATCCCTCCATAGTTTGGACATAATGTACTCTTCAGTGGGCGCGGTTTTTTGCGATCCGCTGCAAGAGATTGTTAAGTACCTCTAATAAGGCATTTTAAGTTTAGGACCATTTCAATTTCCCTGGCCCAATTGACACCAAACCTCTCTCTATTCTCTGGATAAAGATCAATCATGAACATCTCATCCCACAACCGCTGTACTAAATTCATCTGAAGCGATGGAGTAAGGAGCGATAATCGATGCTCAATCTCTGCCGCTGACCACCTATTTTGCTCAACCATCTGCTGACGAATTCGGTGCACTTGCATCCGTTGCTGATCTTGGCGCATCGAAATGATTAACTGCTCAGCCAAAGCATCATAGGCAAGGATAGCAAATGGCTCCCACGCAAAAGAAACAGTCCCGGCTTCACGAGAGGCACTGGCCGCGATTTCCGCAAAATTGGGATTTCCGTCCATCCAACACTTATAAAATTCTTTAGTGCCAGAGAGCAGGCTACCGCTCATTATTGGGGAATTGGGTCCAACGAGCGCAATAGCTGGGGCGCGAGGTCCTCTAACAAGTGCCTTAATCCCTGCAAAACCAATACAAGCGGCGACTACAACAACCAGGTTGCAGCAAGTCGCCAAATTTAGCCCCTGAAGGGGTTCGGTTAATTCATCCCATGTTAATACTTCAACACCTCCATTACCATCCGATAATCCAAGGCACATTTCATTACCATGAGCCTCAAGGTGTAATACCGGGATCATTCCGGACGCTTTGGCGAGATTCGTAGCGCGCTCGATAGAAGATAAGACCTCCTTTTTGCACGCACAGGTAGAGTATACTGACCAACCACGTCTATGCTCTTGCATCCATTCATGCAAAAGCTTTCCAGTACGTTGCTCGTCTGATGACAACCACTCGATGATCCAGATGTTTGTCGATCGGATAACAGCTGAGACCGGTGGTCCGGGAAGGCTATCAAATAGAGATTGTTCAGCATCTGTCAAATTGTTTGTGACTAATTCGCTTGGTTCCATAATATCTTGGTACTTAACAATTAATATACTTGGTTGGTATTTTCCCAACTATCGTGCAATCCTACTTTATTTCATTAAGAATGAATACTGTTTGAAATAGCGCATTCCCTTGAAAATTATGGAACACTCACTTTCAGGAAGACAGTCTGATTCTTCATAAAGGAAAATCGGCTGTAACTCTTGCTTACCTTTCATCCCGTATTCAACGGCCCGCTTAAGCGGAACCGCTGGAATGAGGTGTTAGATTCTGCGGCAAACCAAGGTCTGAATATAACTCGCCCAGAACATCATTAACTCTTTTGACGACCGCGTCATAAAGCTCATGAGCACTCGACACGATTTCAGGAGCAAGGTCGTCAGATGTAAGCCATAATTCTAAACTAAACCCCAGATTCATCTGCAAGAATAAATCATTAATACTTTTACGAGAGTTTGGTGAGATTAGAAGCTCAACACTTGCAAGTGCCCTGTTTATATTTTCATGATGAATTAGAAGGCTTACATTTTCTTGCTCAGTGAGAGATTCTGTGCGAGGCTCAAACTCCGATTCATTTCTGAACTCAGCGCTTCTTGCGTGGCAGTACCGACGTAGGGCTAAAAGTTGGCTAGAAATAGATTTGAATGCTGCAAGTCGCTCAGTTAACAGCACATCCGAGCGCTTCAGTTCTGACTTAAAACCCTCAAGGATTTTGTCGTATTCATGTTTTATTGAGTTATCGAGGCGCGACTTCAACCACCAACCGAGAACGGTAGCGCATGCACTCATGATTACCGTGATTGCAAAATAGTCGATGATACTCATATGAACCTAACTTCGAGATCAGCCGCCGAGTTTACGAGGTTGGATGAATTGACTCGTTAGAGATTTCCCTTCTCCACCGAAGAGGCCACCCTTTCCAGTCAAACTCGTCATTGTACCCCACGAGAGACATCACCATATCTTCAACCATCCTCTCACCGTCGGCCATAACATTGCCGCTGCAAATGACATTTATAATAGTCCCGCCTGTTCCTGGGCCATGGGGTTCAGAGTGCGTTCGATGCCACGCAAAGCGAGAGGCAATTACCTCAGAGAAAAACTCCTGTGGAGATTTCCCATCGAACTGCTTGCTAGAGTAATACCGAGCAAGGGTCACGAGAATGCCCTGAAGAGCATCTATATAGTCGTATGATGCCTGTACCATTCTGGCAGTAACTCCACTATCCCACTCAGGCTGCGCATGTTTTAGCAACTCAGCTTTAAAAGCAGGCAAGGAATTTATGTAAGACAGAGGTGGTTCACGCGAAAACTCCTCTTCGTCCGCTGATTTTTGTTTTGCCATTGTTTCGATTCCGCCGCCGTGCCTTTTCAGTGCCATCTCATCAGCTAAATTTCTTCGCCTTTTAACTCTTTCCAGCCATTCATCTTTATATTTGATTACCAGAGCTTCGTTTAGCTTACGGCCAAACCCGCCCTTTAGCTGAGTGTCGTTGTGACACTCCATGCAGAGTACCGCGAGATTGCTGAAGCCATTATTGTTTGGGTCCTCGTCAACATGATGAATCTGAATCACTTTGCCCCGCTCCCGGCATACACAGCATGTATTGTCCGAGATAAACATAACTTCTGCTGCTAAATCTGTAGGGATATTAGTTCGAGTTTTCGGCATATGATTCTTTGTGCTCTAACGTGAAAGCTCAGCCTTGTTGGGCGAGGGTTAGCTCCCAATGTTGAATTTGTCCTTCCCAATTCTCTTGAACCGAATTTACAATCGCTTCATGAAAGTGTTGGTGCTCGGATTGCAAGGCCATGAGAAAGACTACTTGAGGTGTCGAAAACGCCTCCCCTTCGATCACGGTTAGTATGCGGTTGTACGACAGGTGACATTTGCTATATTGCCAATGCTTCAACCACTTCAGTACCAAACCACGTTTGCACAGTTTGCATGGCTCTGCTTGATAGTTTCTGCGTAAACAGGACTGCCAAACGCCTCTTTGGTCGTGAGCAAACAACATAAAAAAGGTTGCGGTTCCGCTCGAACGCCTCCTGCTTATTGGGCGGAATCCTTCCGACATCCTGTGCAAGCTCAAGCATTTCGTTGAAATTGTACCGATTCCAACCCCGCCCCACGACTACGATCACGTTCTCAAATTCGGCGCCTTTGACACCGTGCTTCGTCTCGAACGGAGAATGCCCGTTGTGATAACGGGTCAAGGCGATAATTTCCTGATAAGGGACCGTGTGAAGTGCCTCCAGCTCGCTAAATGCAGATGGCATTTCCTCGCCTGCGGCCCTATCGAAATGCTCTAGTTCCCGTTCATGTTGCTCCACCGAATCTGGAAGCCGCGGTCGACGTGCCTCACGCAAATGCGCGATTACGTTACCTACAGTGCCATTGATTCTAAGGTTGATCAGCGTATTCATCGCGGCCGACCATTTCTCTTTGTCGGCTTGGCGTCTTATCGCTGGGAGCTTGCCACCCAGCGCTGCGAACATCTCGCCATATTTCCTCGCAATGAAGTCATCACAAGCCGGTTCGAGATTATCAACGAAGAAAGCGATGTGTCCGTGCTCCT
>Ga0182021_10011157_pt1 | contig 10656 bp, 12 predicted proteins | sample 612E3MmetaG_FD_120493 | JGI IMG/M metagenome (GOLD analysis project Ga0182021, IMG submission 120493) | Permafrost microbial communities from Stordalen Mire, Sweden - 612E3M metaG (Illumina Assembly) | ecosystem: Environmental > Terrestrial > Soil > Wetlands > Permafrost | place: Sweden...
AGCTGTTGTTTTGGCCATTTCGTCGATAGGGATTGTGGCACACTTGCGTCACTTCTGTCAAAACCTGTGCCACGAAATTACTTCGAAATCCTGCGCGAACAGGGGTCGGTGGGACCTACTTGGCGGGCAGATGAGAAAAATTTGATGGTTAATATCGATCAGTTGGTGGCCACAGTGAGCCTTTCCTGTCGAAATTAGCCCGTTTTTCGAGAAACTGGGATGCAGCGGCGATGGTACGCAACAACCTTCTCAATCACTTCTTCGACACTCTCTCTGACCATAAGCTTCTTGCCTGTGGTCGTTGAAATGAGCGTGTCCGGGGTACGCTCCACGAACTCGATGAGATCGGCGTTCACGACGATCTTTTCTTCTTGTTGTTTTGCCAGTTTTGTCAATTCGATCATGAGAAATGCCGCCTTGGAGCTGCCGGGCATCCCGCCATGCGGGATACCCGGCCCGTCTCCACCTGTGTTCGTGATGGTTATTCAGATTATCGCTTCAAATTCACCACTTCCTGGAGAAACTCATCGCTCGTCGTGATGACCCGCGCGCTGGCCTGGAAACCGCGCTGTGCGACGATCATTTTCGTAAACTCATCCGCAAGGTCAACGTTTGATTGCTCCAACGATCCTGCATAGATCTTCGTGGTTCCGCCTGCATTGACCACACTAGGTGTGCCGGAGTTGCTGGTAATGTTGAACGCGTTTTCGCCGGCTTTCTCCAAACCGCTCGGATTGCTGAACTCGGCAAGCATGAGCTTTGCCAGCGTCTGAATCGTCCCGTTGCTAAACGTCCCCCGGATCTGCCCGTCCGATTCAACTTTTACGTCCATGAGGCTGCCCGACGCGTACCCGTCCGCCACGCCTGTGACGGCTGATGAATCTGAATTCTGGTTCAAGCCGGAAGACTCGCCGACTGTCCCAAAGTTGAGTTCAATGCTCAACGGGTCTGCGCCGCTGGTCGGTGTGATGGTGATCGGATTGCCGGTAGGCAGTGCCTGTAACCTGCCTTTGCTGTCGAAGTTCACCGTGCCGCCTCCCACAACAGTCGGTGTTGTTGCCGGAGCTGTGGCAGGGATGCTGGCAGACCAATTCCATGCATTCGATCCGGTCTTTGTGAACTCCAGTGTCAACACGATGGGGTTGCCCAGAGAGTCGTAGGCGCTGACCGAGGATCGTGTAATACCTCCCGACTCCGGCGGTCCGGCAGCATAGGGAACTGCCGAGCTGTCAAGATTGCCGGTGTATTCGATCTTCGACGTTGCTTTAGCCGGAGACTTGATGCTTTTATTGACGACGATGTCTTCAAGTGAGGTTCCCTGCGGGACCACACCCTGCGCATCAGCCATCTTCCCCTGCAGGATTGCACCACTTCCGTTGACCAGACGGCCATCTGCATCCAGCTGGAAATTCCCCGCCCGGGTGTACAGCGGCTGGCCATCCTTGTCCACAACGAAGAACGCCGATCCGAACAACGCGAGATCGAAATTGTTCCCCGTCGTTTCGATATTTCCTTGATTGAACTGCGTGTCCAGCGTGTTCACCGCCATCCCCAATCCGACCTGCATCGGATTGGTACCGCCGAGGGAGCTCGTCGGGCGGCTTGCACCGCGCAATGTCTGCGCGTACAGTTCACTGAATGTCGCCCGTCCACTCTTGAACCCCGGCGTATTGACATTGGCGATGTTGTTGCCGATGACGTCCATCATGGTCTGTTGGTTCCGCAATGCGGAAACGCCGGAGAACAAAGAACGCAAGAATGCCATACTTCTACCCTCCACTCAATAGTTGTTGTTGAACAGTTTTGTCAGACTTCATTCGGTCAGTCTGACGGGAGGGGCCTCCTCATGCGAGAGGGCCAGCCCCGGATCTACTACGATTGTGCGATTACTGCGCTGTCAATGTTGGTGAACACGTTCTCTTTAATGTGCTCACCGTCTACTGCTGTTACAACTGTTCTGTTCTTGACGCTGACGATAAATGCCAGGTCCCGGAGCAGAATGAGCGAGTCCTTCGCCCCTTTTTCTTCGGCACGCGACACAGCCCGCTGGAGACTCACCATATCCGTATCGTTCAGTCGGATCTGACGCGAATCCAGACGCTCCTGCGCATGTTTGGAAAATTTCAGACCACGGAGTTCTTCCTGAAGGACATTCTCGAACGTCTTGTCCTGAACACCACCGACAGTCGGCCGTTCTTTGAGCCCCTCAACTCCGCGGGCAGGAACAAATGGCACCCGCACGTCATTGATGTAGGTGTTAGCCATTGCCCTTCCCATTCACAATTTCGATAATCTGTGACAACGGGATTTCCAAGCCGTCAACAACAAATACCGTTCCATCGCTCTTGAAGCGCACGCCGGTGACCGTTCCGGTAACGAACGCGTTCGCAGTGATCGACGTGTTTGCAGAGTCAACCGCTTCAACAGAGAAAGAGTAGGTTCCCGTTGCTACCTGATTCCCATGATCATCCCGGCCGTCCCACACGGCAGTCCCGTCACCCAGCTTCGCACCGTCAACCGTGATGGTGCGCACCAGGGTTCCTGAATTGTCGCAGATCTTGACCGTGACCGTAGCAGCGTCCTTCGCGAGCGTATACCCGAGATCTATATCCCCGCTGCCCGCGACGTTAAACGAGTCGCTGGAAGCCTTGACGGTCTTTCCAATCATGGTGGCAGCCAGAGCGTTGTTGATCGACTGGGTCATCACCTGATTCGCCGAGATGCTTTCGGTTAGACTGCTGTTGATGTTGGAGAGCTGCTCGACGGAGCTGAACTGCGCAAGCTGCGTGGCGAATTCCGTGCCCTTCATCGGGTCCATCGGATCCTGATTCTGCAGCTGCACTATCAACAGCTTCAAGAAATCATCCTTCCCCAGCGCGCTTTTCCCTTTGGTGGTCGTCGTTGAAGGTGATGATGTGAGGGGAAGTGTTGTGTATGTTGTGCTCATAGTTGTCTCCTTACATGACCACTTCCATGGTGTTGTATCCCAGCAACCTGCCGGTGTCGTACTGTTCGATGGCATCCGTTGCATAGAAATGACGTTTGCCACCCTGACGGCGATAGCGATCGCCCTGGTCCCCTCCGGTGTCGCGTGCCAATGATTGTCCGCTGTGATAAACGTCCAACCGTTGCACATCGATACCACGGCTGCCCAGCGCATCCCGGAGTTGACCCATGTTGCTTTCAAGTGCCACCTTTACCGCAGCGTTTGAGACATCGATCTGCGCCTGCATCTGTCCCCCTTCCATGCGTACGCTGAGTGTAACCTCACCAAGCGATGCCGGAACGAGTGTGATGCGCATTTCGGATGTTTCTCCGCGGACCTGCAACGCAGCCTCCTTCACCACCTGGTCGATCACATTGCGCGCCGTCTCCAACGGCAATGACGCAAGAAAATCCGACATACGTGATGAGGTCGACTCCACTCGGGGACTCGACGGTTTCACCGTGCTGATTTGTGACTGCGCGTGTTGGAACGGGTTCTTCGCCGTTTCTCCATCTCGCAGCTCCGATTCAGCAACCGGCTTGGCCGCAATAACCACCTTTGCCGCACCCTCTTCGGCCTTCACAGAAACCGGAGCTTCCTGCTCCGCTGTCTCCGCTTTCGCCTGCACCGGCTTCCCCGGCGCAACGTGCTGCGACGTATCGCCCGTCTCTGATTCAACCGGGGAACTCTCCCGTGAGACAGTTGCAGACGCGAGCACTGTACGCGTCTCCGGTTCCATCCGGGTCGGATTCTCACTCCGTGAGGTGACCCTGGCGGCACTTCCATCCTGCCTGCGTTCGCCGACCGACGAATCCTTCACTGATTGCTTGCCGGTCTGCCACAACGATGACAGAGAAGGCCGACTTGCCGACACCGTCTTCTTGTCTGGCTGCGCAGCAGAGACCTGAGGCGGAGGTGTGGCTTTTTCACTCCGATCGGGTCGTGCGTCGTCCGCAGCGACAGACACGTCGTTGTGTCGGGTGACGGAATCGGCCGGTGGCCGCAGTTCCAGCCCCGTAACACGCAAGTCAGAGTCTTCCGTCACGGGCGTGACCGCAATCGGAAGCGGGATTGCCCCCGGACGCGGCTCATGCGTGTCCATCTTTACGGCCTGTTGCTGAGTTGTCACCACCTGACCCTGAGGGTCGGGTGATGCGATGTTCTCCAGAACCGCCGGCTCCGAAACCGGCGGTGCGGGAACAGGCGAGACGACCTTCGCTATCCCCGGGGAAGAAGGACCCGGCGGTTCGGGAACAGGCGAGACGACCTTCGCTATCCCCGGGGAAGAAGGACCCGGCGGTTCGGGAACAGGCGAGAAGACCTCCGCTATCCCCGGGGGAGAAGGACCCGGCGGTGACGACGGGAGAAGGGTAGGCGCACCCGGTTGCTCTACTGCCACAGAGCCGGCTGCAGCAGGGATGATCGACTGCACAGAAGCATTCGAAAGCGTTGTGGTGCTGCCACCATCCGCTCCCGACTGCTGCGCGGCGGGCGCAGGCAGCATCGATAGTGCCGATGCCATCTGCACTGAACCCCCAATCATCATCTGTAGCAGAATACCGAGGAACCCATCCGTGTCCGTCGGTGTCTCCGCGGATCCGGGAGGTCGGCCTGCCATTCCCATGACCTCCGGCATGTCGCCGAGCGGTGCAAGGAGTGTGGCCAAACCAATCATGGCGTTCACCTCATGATGCGCGCGGCACGATCCGGTTGAAGCGCTGCCAGGATCTTTGCCGCCTGGCGCTTTTTCATTGTGAGTAGACAGGTTTTAATATCACCGTCCGGGAAATCGTTCAGGATCCGGGCAGCGCTGGTCGGATCCATATTTTCCAGGACCTTTGCCATGGACTTGCGCTGTTCTACCTGCGAGCTGTCCGCTGCAGCTATCGCCTTCTGGCTAGTGTCCATGACCGCACGGAGCCGGTCCGCAAGTTGCGCGGACTTCTTGCGCTCGTCCTGGAGCGCCAGCTGTAATACTATCGTGGAATCTTCTCTCTTGGGGAGTGGCCCCGCCACCACGCTGGAGTCTCCCGCCTGGAGATCCTGGGGTGCCGGACCATACATCCTGACAGCCAATGCGTTTCTCGCCGTGCTGTCGGCCGGTACGGCCACAACGGCAGCAGGTGGACGCATTGCCACGAACACCACTGCCATGATCGACGTAACAAGTGTTGTGACTGCAAAGACTATGATATAGGGAAGTAGTTTCTTCATGACTCTACAATCCTGACTTCATACGCTGCGCGAGGATGTCAATCACCCGTTGTGCTTTGCGCTCCTGTTCCTTCTCCTGCTCATCTTTGCGTCGCTGGTCGATCTTTTCGATCATTTGTTTTGATTGCGATTTCTCCAGCAGTTCTCCACGCTTGCCTTCTTCCTGTGTGATAATCTCGTGGACCTTTTCTTCCTGGCGCTGGATCTGTCGTGACAGGCTCTGGATAAATGCCTGGCTTGTCTGAAGATCCACGGCTTTGGATTTCATTTTGCGCACGGCGTCCGACATCGCCGTGCTCTGCCGGTCTTCAAGCGATGTCAATGTTCCTTCCTCCTGGACACGGTTGATCTTGATCACCGCCAGTTCACGCTGGGCCTTCTTCACCTGGAAGTCCTTCACGCGGATCACTGTTCCAAGATGTGTCTCGGATACTCGCATACCGTTTTCAGTCTGCCATTATGCCGGTCAATTGCGCAATACTCTCGTCGAAATCCGTCTTTTCAGCGGCCCTCTGCCGGAGAAACGACCGGATTTTCTCCCAGTTCCGCAGCGCCTCGTCAATGCGGGGATTACTTCCTTTGACGTAGGCACCGATGTTGATAAGATCCTCCGCCTCCCTGTAGGTCGCCATCATGTCCAGGAGTCTATGTGCTGCATGGCGGTGCTCGTCGGTGGTGATTGCCGGCATCACGCGGCTTACGCTTTCGAGTACATCGACCGCCGGATAGTGCCCGGCAGAGGCGAGGCGGCGAGACAACACAATGTGTCCATCCAGAATCGAGCGCACCGCATCCGCCACCGGATCGGTCATGTCGTCGCCTTCTACCAGCACAGTGTACATCCCGGTGATACTGCCGCGCCGGGCATTGCCGGCACGCTCCAGGAGCTTCGGCAACATCGCAAAGACCGAAGGGGTGTATCCCTTGGTCGTCGGCGGCTCCCCGATCGCCAGCCCGACCTCTCGTTGTGCCATGGCAAGACGCGTCACGGAGTCCATCAGCAACATGACGTTCATACCCCGGTCGCGAAAGTATTCGGCGATGGTGGTGGCAAGAAACGCCGCCTTCAATCGGATCAACGCAGCCTTATCACTGGTGGCCACAACCACGACCGAGCGTTTCAGACCCTCAGGCCCGAGTTCATGATCCATGAATTCCCCCACCTCGCGGCCGCGCTCTCCAACGAGAGCAATGACATTGACATCTGCACTGGTGCTCCGCGCAATCATGCCAAGCGTCACGCTTTTGCCCACACCGCTTCCCGCAAAGATTCCCACACGCTGGCCATTGCCGCACGTCAACAGAGCATCGATGGAGCGAATCCCTGTGCGGACCGGTCGTGTAATGCGTTGACGCTCGAGCGGGTTCGGTGGCGCGTTGTAGATTGACCGCACTTCCCGTGTGACAATCGGCCCTTTGCCGTCGATGGGATTACCAAGACCGTCGATCACCCGCCCTAACAGCTCTTCTCCCACACACGTCGAAAGCGTCCGGTCGGTCGCCACAATCTCGCTGCCGGGACCCACACGCGCCGCATCACCGAGAATCATCGACAGAACGCGGTTATCACGGAATCCGACGACTTCCGACAGGCAAAGATCCTGACCATCCCTCGACTTGATCATGCACACATCACCCAGCGAACAGTTCGGCCCCACCGATTCGATCACCAGTCCAATAACCTGCTTGACGCTTCCGTTGACCTTCAACAAGTCGATGTGCCGCAGTCTCGTCATGTAGTCCGACAACGAGGATTGAGGCTGCCCCTCTTCTGCCAGAACCGTATCCTGCCGTATGTGCGGCGTACTCATGGCACCAGCTCCCCGCCATCGTGTACAGCACCGAAGAGAGACGTTTCGATCTGACGGAGCTGCGTGGAGATGCGGGCATCAACATTTCCCGACGCGCTCTCGATGATACACCCGCCGCGCTCCATCCCCTCATCTGTTTCAATAACCACATCGCGCAGATTGTCCAGAGACGAGAGGAACACAGCACGGTGCGTACGTACAGCCCCCTCGTCAGAAGGATGCACCCGCAACTTGATGGATTCAACGCCCACAATGCGTTGAATGGCCTCTTTGATTTGCGTGACAACGATGTCATCCGTCAACGTCACGTCACGCCTGATGATCCGCTCGGCCACGGCTATGGCAAAACGATACGCGTCGCGTTCGACGGTCCTCTGGAGTGCTTTCATCTGGTCGGCAATGCCGGCAAGGAGGCTGGCCACGCGTTGATGCTCTTCATCGCGCATGCGGGCAAGCGTTTCGCGGAACTCCGTCTCGGCAATCTGCTGGCCCTCTTCCACTCCTCTCGCGTATGCATCGGCAAGAGGCTCGGCCGGTTCGGACGCATGTGCGTGCGGTGCACAGGGCACAACCGCCGGGGGGGCGGGTTCATAGAACGGTGAGAATGATTTTTCACCGTAACCAACGGCCTCTGCGTGGACCGGCTGCGGCGTCTGAACACGTATCAGCCGTACCCGCGCGCGGGGAATGCGCCGCATATGAACGACCTCAGACAAAGACCTCCTCCGAGCCACCGCGACCGGCGATCACAATTTCGCCCTGGTCTTCGAGCTGCTTCACTATTTCGACAATACGTGTTTGCGCCGATTCCACCTCTTTGAGGCGTACCGGGCCCATGTACTGCAGCTCTTCCCTGAGCAGATCGCGTGCGCGCTCGGACATATTGCGCAGCACCTTGTCCTTCAATTTGTCGTCCACGACCTTCAAAGCAAGCGCCAGTTCGCGCTTGTCCACCTCGCGCAGGACGCGCTGAATGCCGCGGTCGTCAACGTACAGCAAATCCTCAAACAAGAACATCAACCGCTTGATTTCACCCGACAACTGCGGATCCTGCTGGTCGATGTGTTCCAGGATCATTTTCGCTGTTGCACTGTTGCACTTGTTCAGCACAGAAGCCATGGACTTCGATCCGCCCATCAAGCTCATGCTCTGACTTATTTCCGTCCGCGCGATCTCTTCCACGACGTCTTCCACTTCGGCAAGCAATGCCGGCGACACCTTGCCGAGAGTCGCCATCCGGAGACTGACGTTATTCCGGAGGTCATCGGGGAATTCGGTCAACACCTGGGCACCCTGGTCGGGAGTAAGATTGGAGACGATGAGCGCGATGGTCTGTGGATGTTCCTTGGCAAGAAACCCCGCGAGTTGCGAGGCATCAGCCTTCTTCAACATGCCGAAGCCCTTGAGGTGCGTCAGCGCCTTGACCTTCTCGAGCACGTCGGTCGCACGCGAGAACCCCAGCGTGTCTTCAAGAAGCTTCTGCGCGTAGTCGATACCCCCCTGAATCACATACTCCTGGGCGGTAATCATGTGGTGGAATTCCTCCACGACGAAGTCCACCAACGACGACGGAACGCCCCTCACGTTGGAAATATCGATCGTCAGGAGTTCGATTTCCTCTTGCGAAAGCTGACGCATCAGGCGTGTTGCGGTCTCTACGTCCAGCGAAAGCATGAGAAGCGCTGCTTTCTGTCTGGGGGTCAATCGATCTGCGCTAAGATTGGGAATCAACACGTATTCTACTCCTGCTTATTCTTCGGCTAACCACACTTTGAGTAACCGTGCGCTGTCTCCCGGCTTTTCGCGAATGTACTCCGATATTCTTTTCCGACGTTCATTCCGCAATAGCGCATCCGTACTGATCTCTTCCTCGGGACTCGGGAGCTCGATGACGGCCCGTTTCGCTTCAAGCTGTGCACTCAGCGACGGGATATCCGTTTCGAGCACCGGCAATTCGATCCGCGACCGGAACCGCCGCAGGAGCGACCAGAGCACCAGCACCGCGCCGAGCATGGCGACACCCAGGAAGAGCTGCTCTTTGTATTCCGTCCAATCCGCAAGCGGGGAGGAGCGGTAGATAAACTCCTGCTCCGGGAGATGCGTACCAAAGGTCAGATTCGTCACTGACACTTCATCATTCCGAACGGGGTTGAATCCCACCGCCTTCCGCACCAGGTCGGTTAACTGCCGCATTTCCGGCTCAGGACGCGGCTGTATCTCGGTCACCTTCTGGCCGTCCCGCGTGACCGTCGTCGGCACTCCGTTTACGAGAGCCGCGACAGTCAGGCGTTTGATGTTACCGATGTTCTCAACGATGTGTTCAACGGTCTTGTTGACTTCGTAGTTGGTGACGGTGTTCGAACGTGTGGACGGCGGGAGCGAATCCCCCGACGAAGACTTCTCTTCGCTGATTTGTTCGCTGCGCACAACGGTCTTGTCGGGATCATACTGTTCAAGCGTCCGTTCCACCTGGCGGAAGTCCAGTTCGGCATTGACCTGCACGAGAGCATTCCCGTTCCCCACAACGCTCTCAAGAAGTGTCTGCGCTTTCTGGCCAAGGTACGCTTCCACGCGTTGTTGCATTTCGTACTGCGTCGTCGTCAGGGCAGCGACGGAATTCGGTTTGTGGACATCCGAGAGCAGCTGACCCCGTGAATCCACGATCGTGACGTTGCTCGACTCGAGTCCTTCCACACTGCTGGAGACGAGATGCGCAATTCCTTGAACAACCTCCGCTTTCAAGGGCTTGCTGCTTTTGAGCTTCAACACCACCGATGCTGTTGAGGGCTTTTCGTCTTCCTTGAAGAGCACCTTCTCCGGAACGACGAGGTGCACCCGGGCCGCCTCTACTTCCTCAATGGTCAGTATGGTCCGGGCCAGTTCACCCTCCAGGGCCCGGCGGTAGTTCACCTTCTGCACGAAGTCTGAAACGCCAAGGTTGGTGCGGTCGAAAATCTCATAGCCGATCACACTCGACTGCGGAAGGCCTTCGCCCGCGAGAGCAAGTCGCATCTCGTAGACCTTTTGCTTCGGCACAAGGACGGACTTCCCGCCATCCTCCAATTGGTAGGGGACGTTCTTTTCTTTCAGTTTTGCAACAATCTTCGACGCATCTTCCGGGCTGAGGTTGTTGAAGAGGGTACTGTACGTCGGAGCATTCACCAGTGTCACGAGGAGGATGATCCCGCCGATCGCCGCGAGTGTCACAAACCCGATCATCATCTTCTGACCCAAGGTGAGCCGGCCCACGAGGCCCGTCAGTTGCTGCTGCAGTTCTGCGCGATCAGCCATGGATTACACCTGCATCCTCATGATTTCACGGTAGGCGTCGAGAGCCTTGTTACGGATTTCCATCAAGAGATCGAAGCTGGTCTTGGCTTTCTCTACGGCGACCATCACCTCATGGAGATCGACGGTTTCCCCCACCACCATCTTCTCAACCGCCTTCCCCGCCTCATTCTGCAGGCTGTTCACGTCAGCCATCGCCCGCTCCAACGTCTGCCCGAAGGACGCATTGGTTTCCTTGAGCGTTCTGTCAATCAGCGTGCGTTTGCTCGTTTGCGTGACATTGGGAACCAATGTCAACGCCTGACCGATCTTCATGGTTTATCCTTTGCGATCCACCAGAGTACCGGTGGGGGCACT
>Ga0182021_10011158_pt1 | contig 10656 bp, 9 predicted proteins | sample 612E3MmetaG_FD_120493 | JGI IMG/M metagenome (GOLD analysis project Ga0182021, IMG submission 120493) | Permafrost microbial communities from Stordalen Mire, Sweden - 612E3M metaG (Illumina Assembly) | ecosystem: Environmental > Terrestrial > Soil > Wetlands > Permafrost | place: Sweden...
AAAGCGCCATGGATGATATTCAGCACAGCTTCCGGGTTGCCGGCAGCCGTCTGGTCAAATTCCAGAATAGTGCTTGCGCCGCCTTCAATCCAACCATGGGTGCTTCCTTCGATTTGCAGATGAGTATACAGATCAGGCTCCTCGCTGGATGGAATGCGCACACCTGGGGTGACACCCACATCGCTGTTGATTCCAACCTGGGCATGGAAGCAGGCGGTGCCCTGCCAGCCTTCGCAGTAGGGAACGGAAACGTCTTTCAAGGCCGAGTGCATGGCAGCCACCAGATCGCGGCCAAGCTGGTTGGCCTGGGCATCATGACCATAGCGGGCCTGAGGCCGGCCCAGGCGTGCCATCATCTCATTCACCCCTTCCGAGAGGCCATAAACGGCAGCGTAGGCGGTGAAGCGGTCCTTCAGGATCAGGCCTTCATCCACCCAATAATTTTGCTCAAACCAACCTGTGTCTTCAACGATGGCTCGCACCCGGCTTTGGATGACTTCCATCTGCCTTCCGGCAACCAGGGGAACAACCCGTTCCAGCAGATCCTCAATGGAAGGCTCCGCCAGCTTGACCATTTCTTTTAAATTAACCCGTACCAGGGTATAGATTCCGCCTCCCAGGCGCATGCTGTTATAACAGGAGGCAACCACATAATCCTCGCCCCATTCCTGGACCAGGCGCCGGTGATCGAGAAAGTAGGGTTTGGTCAGTTCAAGCGCATTTCCAACCGCCTTCAGCGCAATATCATGAGGGGTAACCTGGGGATCATATCGCAGGGTCAGGTTGGTGAGGGTTTTTAACTCACGGTCGACATCCAGCAGCAGCTCGCCTATGTGGGTTTTGTGAGGGCCAATGTTGGCATGCACAAAAGCGCTGGGATTAAGACGATCTACCAGCAGCCAGAAAGAGCGCAGCACTTTATAGGCCTCCTGGGGGCTGACGGTGTGATAATACGGCTCCAGCAGCTCATCGATGCGCCCAATAAAGACCGGCAGCCCGCCGCAGGGAATGTATTTGTAAGCTGTGATCAGGCTGGCAGTGGCATCATACAAATCGACGGCGGGGCTTAATTCCATAAAACGAGAGCCGTTGGCCAGCAGTTTATCATAAAGCGGCGCCACATAGCGAGGATGATAGGGCGCGGCGCCTTCGTTCAGCAGGCAGATGACGCCTTCCTCGATCATCTGGCGGGCGTCAGCTGAGACATCAGGGTAAGCCAGGGCATTCATGGCAATTCCGGCCAGGGAATCCCTCTTTTGTTCATAAATCAGCTCATGTGAACGCATGACATCCTGGATAGACTGCTTAAAATCAACCAGCTTGTCGGGTATCAGCCCTTCGGTAAGGTTTTCGAAGGGCAAAAAGGTGTTGGGGAGGTTTTTTTGATTGGTTTTCATGAGCTTTCCCTGTTATAACGAACGCGATACATATTGCAGGCCCTGCTGTTGAGCCAGATCTACAAAGCGATCCATGGCTTCCTCGGTGGGCGATTCCCAGCCCAGGGCGTCTCCAGTGGTGCCATGGGGGCGAAAACGCAGCAGCCGGAATGGAATGGAGGCATCGATTTCTGCCAGGAAACTTGCCGCCCGGGACACATCCTCATCGGTATGAAAACCGGGAATGATTACCTCATTTACACCCTTAAGTTTACCGTTAATGTGCAAGTAGCGGATGGTTTTCAGCACATTCGAAATTTCATGTCCGGTCAGCTGCCTATGCTTCTGCTCGTCCATGATTTTGAGATCCACCAGGGCCAGATCCAGAACAGGCAGGAGACCGGCGTATGCTCCAGGCCCGGCGAAACCATTTGTCTCGATGAGAGTGGAAAGGTTGGAGCTGGTTTTGACGATCTGAAAGAACTGGACTAAGAAATCCACCTGCAGGGCAGGTTCGCCGCCGGACACACTGATTCCGGAGAGAAACGGTGTAAAGGGGAGCAGCTCATTCCATAATATGTCTGGTGTGTATTGCTTTACTTTTGGCGAGCTGAAGGAGGGACAGGTTTTAATACAGGTATCACATCCCGTGCATACAGTTTCATCCCAGGTCACAACACCATCCTGGCAGACCAGAGCGCCGCTTGGGCAGTATGGCACGCATACCCCGCAGGAGCTGCACAGGTTGATGGTGAACGGGTTATGGCAGTAGAGACAGTTAAAATTACAGCCCTGCAGAAAAACAACCGCCCGGTTTCCCGGCCCATCCACAAAGCTTTGAGAAAGAACGTGGTTTACCTGTCCGATCAGGGGCTGTTTGGGCGAGATCATCTTTAGATACCCTTATTTTCGCAAAACAATAATAAACCAACCAAAACTTAAGAAGAAGCCGAAACAGCCAGCGTATTTGCCAGCCCTTCCACCGCACTTAATTTTGGAAGGGTGGTTGCAGCACCAACAAAGCCGACCTTCAGGGCGCCGGCAGCCGCCCCCAGGCAAACGCTGCGGGGAAGGTCCAACCCTTTGCACAGCCCATACAGCATCCCGGCCCGGAAGGCATCCCCGGCCCCTGTTGCATCGACCGGGGTTACTTTGGGAGGAGTTACCGTAAAGGCGTTCCCTTGCTGGTCCAGGGCAAAGATCTCCTCACCGCCATCCGTGGTGACCACAATTCCGTGGCTGATGGCTTGCAGCTGGCGGGCATGCTGGCGCACATTGACCCCCGGAAATACACTGCGGATATAGCTGGCTGAATTGGTTGCGATGCTGGTGTATGGCAGCACCGCATGGTCCATCCAGATCACATCACCAATTACGGTTTGGACCCCGGCCTGATAGGCATCGCGGGCCGCGTTCAAGCGCTCATGCCCGCCGTAAAGATCCAGGGCCAGGAACCCGGCTCCTTTCAGCAAAGAAGTCTGGAAGGGCAGTTTCGGCGTTTGCGGGTAATAAAAAATGAGGAATGAGCGCTCGCCATCTGGTGTGACCAGGGCGCGGGTGAATGGGGTTGGAATGTCTTTGCGCCGCTCCACCTGGCTGAGATCCAACAAAGGATGGACTTTTAACCAGCCCCATAACCATTCCCCATACAGGTCGCAGCCAATGCAATTTCCAGCCAATCCAACCGGTATTCCCAGGTTAGCCAGCCAGACGCCGGTGTTGGCAGCAGCTCCGCCAATATGATAGGTTTCAGATTTTGGAAAGACAGCCAGCTCCGGGGTGGGCAGTTGATCGGTCTGAATGATATTATCCACCCCGATTTCGCCGTAACAAAATACACTCAGGACATCCATCTTTCATTCCTCGCAGGCTTGAATATACGACCAGATCAGATCATGGCAGCCAGTCACATCCACACGGGTCGCCACCCGAACCTGCGGCAGGGATGGATCATGGTCATTAAAGCGAATCACGCCCCGTTTCGAAATGTCATGCAGTTCCACCCTGATTCCGGTTTTCTTGAACTGAAAAAGGGACGGCTTCACCAGATATGCAGCTGCCACTGCATCATGCAGAGCGCATCCGCCGTGCTCCCAACCCATTTCCTCCACCCGGTCAATCCATCCCGGCGCCATTTGCTGAAGAAGCAGGGTGACGGGATGAGTGCCTTTTAAAGCGGCAAATTCCTGGCGGGTGTATTTTACCTGCCCGGTGATATTGAGCCCAAACAGGGTCAGATCCCACCCGGCATTCAAAACAATATGGGCTGCCTCCGGATCGCAGTGCATATTAAACTCAGGAATTTCCGAGTCACTCCCAAATGATCCCCCCATGGCCACCACTTCTTTTACCAGCGGGATGAAATCCGGTTCCAGCCGGGCCGCCAGCGCCAGGTTGGTCATCGGCCCAATGGCAAGGATCGTAACCTGGTGCGGGTGTTGCCTGACCAGGTCAATCATCAACCGGGCGGAGGTGGGCATGGAACCGGGTAAATCAAATGGAAGGGTTGCCCCATAACCGGCCTGCCAGTCCTTAAACCATTCCAGCCCTTCGACAAGCGGCTGGTCCATACCGCGGCCGGTTTTAAAGTCCTGCCGGGGGAAAAACGACTTTAACCGGCACAGGTTAACCAGGGCATCAGCCCCAGGCACATTGCCAAAAACACTGCCCGCTCCCAATAAATGCGAGCCCGCACTGGTCATTAACAGGACCAATGCGGATGCATCATCAATCTCTGCGCCAGGTGTTCCCAGGCCAATATCTGTATCGAGGTAAACGAATGACTCTGGCATTTAGACAGATTTTGCAATGTCTTTGGCCCGATCTTCTTCCCGCAATTTGCTGCGGAAGCGGCTGCGAGCCATGCGCTCCCAGATCTTGGTACGCAGGGCAATGATCACCAGCACCAGCAGGGTGGCAATGTTGGGGATCATGTTGACCAGGTTGGGGTCCAGGTTGGTCACATTCTGGATGCGCACCGAAAATGCAGCGGTAAAGCCAAAAAACAGGCTGGCCAGGCCCGTCCACACCGGGTGGTTCAGGCCAAACAGGGCCGCAGCAATGGCGGTCCAGCCGCGGCCATCGCTCATGTTGCGGGTGAAGAGGGTGAGATGGCCTACCGACAGGAAAGCGCCGCCCATGGCGGCCAGCATACCGGCAATGGTCAGGGCCATGGTCTGGATCATGCGGGCGTTAATCCCTACTGTTTCGGCGGCTTCCTTGTTTTCGCCCACGGCCCGGATATGGCGCCCAAAAGGGGTCTTATACAGCACAACGTACATGATGACTACAATAAGCCAGGAAGCGTAAACGATCGCGTTGTACCCGCTCAAAATATCCCCCAGCACCGGAATATCTTTGATCAATGGAATCTGAATATCCGGGAGGATTTGGATGGAAGGATCCGTCCAGGAGCCTACATTGTTGAACAACACCCGCATTAAAAAGACCGTAAGTTCCAAAATGATCAAATTGAAGGCGATGGCCAGGATAACCAGGTCAACTTCGTATTTGTGATACAGGAAAGCAAAAAAAAGGCCCAACAGCCCACCAGCAAGCATGCCTACCAGTACACCTAAATAGGTATTATGGAGAAGGTAAGCTGCCAGGATCCCAACGAAAGCACCGAGCAGCATCTTGGCTTCCAGGGCCAGGTCAAGCACCCCGGCTTTGTTGCACAGGGCTCCTCCCAGGGCTGCCAGCAAGATCGGCGTCGCCAGGCGGATACCGCTGTTCAGCAGTTGAAATGTGAAAACCTGGAAAAAATCACCCATTAGCCACCTTCTCCTTTCGCCTTGATGTCTTTATTGCGTGTGAGCAGCTTGCGAACCGAGGCGATTGAATTTTCATAGAATTTTCTGGCTGCGACAAAAAGGATGATAAAGCCAATGATGGTTCCCCCCACTTCCTGGGGAATGTGCACCTGGATCTGCAAACCGATTTGTGCGCCCAGCCGGAGACCGGCAAACAAAATGGCGACGATAAACACCCCGATGGGATGAGTCTGGCCGAGAATGGCTGCCGTCAGGCCATCAAATCCCAGGCCGGTGGAAAAGCCGGTCATGATGCGGTGCTGGACCCCCAGCACTTCCACTGCGCCCGCCAGACCGGCCAGCGCTCCCGAGATAACCATGGCACGGATGGCAGCCTGATCGCTGGGGATGCCGCCGTAGAAGGCAAACTTGAGGGACTGCCCCGCCATGCGCTGCTCGTAGCCGGACTTGGTGCGCCACAGGTAAACTATCACCACAATCACCGCCAGGACGGCAATGATAAAACCTACCCCCCAGCGGGAGCCCTGGAAAAAGGAAGGAAGAAAGGCGGTTGCATCAATAATTGGGGAATGAGCCGTCGTGCCGCGGTCGGCACGCATGGGATACTGCACCATGTATTCAGTAAAGGTGGTGGCAATGGCATTCAGCATGATGGTAGCCAGCAGCTCATTCACCCCCAATTTGACCTTTAGAATGCCCGGGATCCAGCTGTAAACGGCGCCAGCGGCCATGCTGGCAAGGATGATCACAATTGGATGAATCACGTATGGAAGATGAATGGCATAGCCCAGGTAGGCGGCCATCACGGCGCCCATCAGGTACTGGCCTTCCTGGCCAATGCTGAACATACCCGAGCGAAAGGCCACCACCGCTGAAAGGCCAGTGAAAATGAGCGGCGTGGCCCGCTCCAGGGTGGTAAACAGGGAACAACTGGTCGCCGCATTTTTACAGCCAAAAGCCGACGTGAACAGAATCTGGTATGACTCCCACAAAGGTTTCCCGGTCACCACCACCAGTACGCCCATGAGCACAAGGCCCGAGAGGACAGCCAACAACGGGATTAGAATTGCATCCAGCAGCTTGCGCAGGGCTCTCGGGGTCATCGGTTCACCTCGCTTTCAGCAGCAGCCTTTTGTTTGCGGACTTCTTCCATAGTACCGCCCGCCATCAGGATGCCAACTTCGTGTTCGTTGGTCTGGCTGGTAATCAGCTCTCCCTGGATCATGCCGCGATAAAAGATGAGGATGCGATCCGCTAGGGACATGATTTCTTCCAACTCAACCGAAACCAGCACAATGGCACAGCCCCTGTCGCGGGCCTCCACAAGGGTCTTATGCACAAATTCTATGCTGCCAACATCCAGGCCGCGGGTCGGCTGGTTGGCAAGGATTAAGGATGGTGAACCTGCCAGCTCACGGCCAAGCACAATTTTTTGCAGGTTGCCCCCTGAAAGCTTAGAAATACCTTCTCCAGGCCGGGCAGCGGAAATCGAAAATGATTTGATTACCGTTTCAACAAAATTGCGAATGGTTTTTTCAATCAAGAAACCCATCCGGCTGTATTCGGGCTGGTTGTAACGGGAGACAATCAGGTTTTCATCCAGGGTGGTCTGTAAATTCAATCCCACGGTCATGCGGTCTTCAGGAATATGAGCAATCCCCAGGTCCCGCCGGGCACGGACATTGGTTGCCGTTATATCTTTGTCTTTGAAGAAAAATTTTCCCCCATCCAGGGGTTTCATTCCCGCCAGGGCTTCCACCAGTTCTGTCTGACCGTTTCCACTGACCCCTGCAATCCCCAGGATTTCGCCCGCATGCACATCAAAACTGACATGAGATATAGCAGCCAGGCCGCTAATATCAGCGACGCTGGCATCTTTTGATTCAAAAACCACACCCCCCATTTTTGCCGGCTCTTTCTTCACTCGCAGCAGGACCTCGCGTCCCACCATCATTTTCGCCAGGTCAGGAATATCGGTTTCTGCAACGGCCTTGGTGCCTACCATCCGACCAGCGCGCATTACGCTGACCCGATCACACACATCCAATACTTCAATCAATTTATGGGTAATGAAAATAACTGTAAGGCCTAATTTGGTTAAACCCCGCACCACGGTGGACAGTTCGCCCACTTCCTGGGGGGTTAATACGGCAGTAGGCTCATCCAGAATGACTATCTTGGCCTGCCGCTGTAGAACTTTCAAGATTTCAACCCGCTGCTGCATCCCGACCGGCAGATCGCGGACCCTTACTTGTGGATCGATCTTCAGGCCAAATTTCTGAGCCAGCTGGGCAACATCTTCATTTTCCGCCCGGGTATTAAGGAAGCCAGCCCGGGTAGGTTCAATCCCTAACTTGATGTTTTCGGCGACGGTAAAGGAAGGAACAAGCTCAAAATGCTGGTGGACCATGCCGATGCCAACTTTAATCGCATCATTCGGATGGCCAATGCGCACCTTTTTCCCTTCAATAAATATTTCCCCGGAATCAGGCTTGATTAAACCATATAAGATATTCATCAAGGTGGTTTTTCCCGCCCCATTTTCACCAACCAGAGCATGCACCACGCCCTTTTCAACGGAAAAATCCACCCTGTCATTTGCGAGCACATCTGTGGAGGAGAAATACCTGGAAATACCTTTCATTTCAAGGATTGGAACCATGCAGCAACCTCCAAATCGGCCCCGGAGCTTTATGCTCCGGGGCCGGAAAAACTATATTTTTACGAATCAGGGATGGTTGATAACTGCCACACACTCAGGAGTCTTGGGATCCACGGCGTTGCAAACTTTCAAGGAGCCGCCCAGAATCTTGGTGCGATATTGTTCGACCAGGGTCTTAATAGCAGGAATCTTGGCGGTCATATCGGCCGGGCCCTTCTTCTCGAAGGTGGTGGAGCCGTCATCCCAGGACAAACCGGCGAAACCTTCCTTCAGGCCTTTTGTCAGGAATTGGCCACCCACGAACTTGCCCTGGACGAGCAGGTTGATGGCGTCATAGGTAGTCGCATCAGTCTTCTTGAGGGAGGACACGATTACGAAACCGGGCTGAACATCATCCTGGTTGGAGTCCACACCGATGGCATACAGCTTGCGCTGGGCAGCAGCCTGCAGAACGCCTTCGCCAGAGCGGCCGGCTACCTGGTAGATGATGTCGGCGCCCTTGTCATACTGGCCAAGAGCAGTTTCCAGGCCCAGGGTGGGGTTGGAGAAGTCGAAACCGAGATAGCTTACCAGCACTTTGCAGTCCGGGCAAACTTCCAGGACGCCTTGCTTATAACCATAGTAGAACTGGTTCAGGCCAGGGGCATCGCCGCCGACCACGGCGCCGACGGTCTTGGTCTTGGTCATGCTGCCAACGATCACGCCCACCAGGAAGCTGGACTCGTGAACATCGATCTGGTATGCCAGGATATTGGGCTCTACTTTGTCAACCAGCAGGTCCGAAGGAGAAGCAAATTTCTGGTTGGGGAATTCCTTGGCAATGTTGGTCAGAAGGGTGGGGTCCAGCGCCAGGGCCAGGATCAGGTCATAACCCTGGGCGATGGTGTTGCGCAGGGTAGCTTCATGTTCAGAAACGCCATTGGTCTCAATGATGTCACACTTCACCGGCAGTTCTGCGTTGGCTTTCTTGATGCCGCGGGCAGCTGCGTCAATGAAGGAACCATCCCCCAACGGGTTGGGGGTAATCAGGGCGCATTTGAATTTGGGCGCCTGGGTTGGAGGTACGGCGGTGGCAGGCACAGTGGTGGCAGCGGGTGCCTGCGTGGCGGCAGGCGCACAACCAGACATCACAAACACGAAAACAAAAACAAGGGACAGCATAACTCTGATACTCTTTTTCATGACTCCTCCTCAATAGAATAGTTGGTTTATACACGATGTGGTCGAGAACAAAATCAAAAAAAGGTTATGGTTCACCTCCTGGATTATATTTTAAAGGATTGGATCAAATCATTGATCCAGTCAACACCCTTGGCGATCAGGACACCGTGCAGTTTCTCACCGTATTCCCGGCTGGCGCGGCGGGGATAGCGTCTGCGGATGTATTCGGGCAGTCCTTCCATGTCCAGCTCGATCGTCTCAGGGGCATTCTGCATGTGCACCAGCTCAGGATAGTAATATAACATCATGGAAGTTTCCCATTCTGCCGCATGATCGCCTGCAAACGGCCAGGTAAGGGACACATCTTCCAACTCCTGGACTGCATCCTTCATGAAATCGAAAGCGGTTAAGAAAATCGCCTGGATAAAGGGTACCTGTTTCATTCCTTCCGATATGGCTGAAAAGTGTTCCATTTCAAAGTGACCGCTGAAGAGCACTACCTTGCGGAAGCCCATTTTGGCATACCCCTGCAGCAAGTCAGCCACCAGGCTGGACAGGGTTTGCTCGCGGACTGTATCCACCGTGCCAAAAAAGCCGCGTTCTGGCTGGAGATCCCTGCAGATACCGCTGCTCAACAGCGGTGCAACCACACACCCGGTTCGAATGGAGAGTTCCTCACAAATTGCAATGCTGAGCAGGCTGTCGACGCCCAGGGGTAAATGATCGGAGTGCCATTCGATGGTGCCGATCGGGAGAATTATGAGGGGTTTTTCCGCGATGATATGAGCTAAATCCTTCGGCAATTGCTCAATGAGTCGAACAGCATTCATCGCTTATACCTTACTCAAATTTGGTTGACTATTGAAACCTGACTGATGGGAATAAGAAATATTATATAGTCCCTGAAGACCCTTCGTCAAGTGATTTTCAATATAAAGGTTTCGGCACGGAATTCCGGTCAGTCTTCCAGTTCGCCGTTGTCCAGCATCTTCAAGATGCGGTCCAGGTAGGTCTTATCCCGGTCCGGAAGCTCGGGATTCAGCTGGGAAGCCACTTCGAAGAAATAGCGCCGCCCGCGACCCTTTTTCTTGCCCTCGGCAGTGTGCATATCCAGGGCATAATCAGGAATCTGTGCAAGGACTTTGCCCTGCTCCACGGCATGGGCGATCCAATTGATCATCTCGTCGCTGGAGCGGTCTTTTTTACACAGGCATAGATAGCGGGTGGCATGGATGGCATACAACTTACGCTCGCCGACGGAACGATCGCAGGCATCGTTCATGGCGAACAGGCTCTGGATGAGCACAGGAGCCATTGGTTCGCCAAAGCCAATGTCTTCAACGGAAACCACTTTCAGCCGCTGCCAGAGGTAATCTTCCATCGCCGGGCTGGTGATGGTCATCTCATAAGCCAGCAGACAGGCATTTTCTACATTCCCGCGGCGGATTTCTTTCTGCAGCGATGAGATAACATGATCGGCTGGTAAGCCGTGAAAAGTTTTGACGTCCACCCAGGGGTCACGATCGGAATGTGACATACTCTGCTCCTTTGATTAAAATTTTGGGGTTCATTTTGGGTGGTGAAGCCCGCCGTTGATGAACCAAAAGATGATTTTAGACCTGATTCAAAAAATCATAGATAATCCCGGCATACATGGCTGCCGTTACCGGCAGGCTGTCGAGCT
>Ga0182021_10011159_pt1 | contig 10655 bp, 8 predicted proteins | sample 612E3MmetaG_FD_120493 | JGI IMG/M metagenome (GOLD analysis project Ga0182021, IMG submission 120493) | Permafrost microbial communities from Stordalen Mire, Sweden - 612E3M metaG (Illumina Assembly) | ecosystem: Environmental > Terrestrial > Soil > Wetlands > Permafrost | place: Sweden...
GAAGGGGAGGCCGCGTACGTAGCCGCCAAGAGTGCAGTCGAAGGACTGACGCGGGTGCTGGCCCGCGAACTGGCTCCGTTGGGCATCACCTGTAATGCCGTGGGACCGAGTCCGATCGCGACCGACCTGATCGCCGGGGTGCCGCCCGATAAGATCCAGAAGATCGTTAGCGCTCTGGCAATCCCCCGTCTCGGCCGTTTCGAAGACGTCATTAACGTGATCGATTTCTTCATCCGCCCGGAAAGCGATTTCGTGACCGGGCAAATTCTCTATCTCGGTGGCGTCGGATGAGCGTGGGCTGGCTGATCGAACGCCTGAACGAACAGCCGGAAGCCTCGGCGTTGATCTGGCGCGACCGGCCGGTGTCTTACTCGGCGTTGACTGGGCAGTTCAACCGATGGCAGGGCGAACTCGACCGATTGGGGATCACGCCGGGACGTGTGGTGGGGATCGAAGGGGATTTTTCACCCGGCGCCATCTCACTGCTGCTGGCGCTGATTGCGCGGCAGGCCATCGTGGTTCCCTTGACACGCTTCGCCGCCGCTCACCGGGCAGAGTTCCTGGAGATCGCCGAAGTCCAGGATATTATCACGTTCGACGACCAGGATGCGTGGCGGCACACGCGGTGCACAGAGTCTGCCGTGCGCCACCCCCTGCTGCGACGCCTGCTGGATGCGAAGCGTGCGGGTCTGGTGCTGTTTTCGTCAGGGTCCACCGGCAAGAGCAAAGCGGCCCTGCATGATTTCGAATGCCTGCTCGACAGATTCCAGTCCCGGCGCCAGCGATGGTGCACACTCACCTTCCTTCTATTGGACCACATTGGCGGAATCAATACCCTGTTCTTCACATTGGCCAATGGCGGCACCGTGGTCGCCGTGCGCGATCGCGACCCCGCTGAGGTCTGCCGGACCATTGCCGCCCACCACGTGGAACTGCTTCCGGCCTCGCCCAGTTTTCTGAACCTCTTGTTGATTTCCGAGGCCTACCGGCACCACGATCTCTCGTCGCTCAAGCGCATCACCTACGGCACGGAGGTCATGCCGGAAAGCACCCTGCGGCGCCTGCACTCCCTCTTGCCGTCCGTCACCCTGCAGCAAACCTACGGCCTTTCCGAACTGGGGATCCTTCAATCCAAGTCGCGGGATTCCGGCTCGCTGTGGGTCAAGGTGGGCGGGGAAGGGTTCGAGACCCGGATCGTCGACGGCGTTCTCTGGATCCGCGCCCGGACCGCCATGTTGGGCTATCTCAACGCCCCCAGCCCGTTCGATGCCGACGGGTGGATGAACACGCAGGACGAGGTGGAAGTCGACGGTGAGTATGTGCGCATTCTGGGCCGGCGCAGCGAGATCATCAATGTTGGCGGCCAAAAGGTTTACCCTGCGGAGGTGGAAAACGTCCTGATGCAGATTCCCAACATCCTTGACGCCACCGTGAGCGGCGAACACAACCCCATCATGGGCAACATCGTGACGGCCCGGGTGAATCTGAGTGCACCGGAAGATTTGGCGGCCCTGAAGCAACGCATCCGGGCCTTCTGCAAAGACAGGCTGCCCCCCTTCAAGATTCCGGTCCGAATACAAGTTCAGCAAGAGAGCCAGGTTGGCGCCCGTCTGAAAAAGATCCGATCGTATGGCGATACGACAGGCGTGCGCGACGGAACGAACCCGAACCAATCGAAGGAGATTCACTTATGAACGTGCCTTTTGTAGACCTTCGTGCCCAGTACGCGGCGATCCGCGACGACGTCCGCCAGGCCATGGACGGCGTGCTCGACAATACCAACTTCATCCTGGGCCAGCCCGTGGCCGATTTCGAGCAGGCGTTCGCCGCCTACTGCGGATGCGGGCACGCCGTCGGCGTCGCCTCCGGGCTGGACGCACTTAAGTTCTCTCTGCGGGCGCTCAACATCGGCCTCGGCGACGAGGTGATCACCGCCGCCAACACGTTCATTGCGACCGCGCTGTCGGTGTCCGCCGTCGGCGCCATTCCCGTCCTGGTGGACATCGATCCTGCCACCTACAATCTCGATCCGGCCCGACTCAAGGCGGCCATCACGAAGCGTACGAAAGCCATCATGCCGGTGCATCTCTACGGCCAACCAGCCGCCATGGACGCGATCTGCGCCGTGGCGCGCGAACACGGCCTGCGCGTGATCGAAGACGCCTGCCAGGCCCACGGCGCCCGTTTTCAGGGCCGCCGGGCCGGCTCGCTGGGCGATGTTGCCGCCTTCAGTTTCTATCCGGGCAAGAACCTGGGCGCCTACGGCGACGGGGGCTGTGTCGTGACGAACGATGCCGCGCTCGCGGACCGGATCCGGAGGCTCCGCAACTACGGCTCACGGGTAAAGTACTACCACGACGAACTCGGGGAGAACAGCCGGCTGGATACGCTCCAGGCCGCGGTCCTGAACGTCAAGCTGCGCCATCTGGACGCTTGGAACGGCCGCCGCCGGGCCGCCGCGGCGCGTTACACTGCCGAGCTTCGCGGCCTTCCCGACGTCACGGTCCCCGCGACAGCGCCGGGCGTTGAGCCCGTCTATCACCTCTACGTCATCCGGCATCCGCGCCGCGACGCGCTCGGCGATGACCTCAAGCAGCGCGGCATCGCCACCCTCATTCATTATCCCGTTCCGATCCACCTGCAGAAGGCGTACCGCGGCATGGGTTGGGCGGCCGGCGATTTCCCGCACACGGAACGCGCCAGCCGGGAAATCCTGTCGCTTCCGATGTTCGCGGAATTGACGGTGGAACAAGTGGATGGCGTGATCCGGGCGATCGCCGATTTCGCTCGCGGGAGCGGTTGAGCATGCCTGTCTGCGGGATTCGGAACACCTGGCGGGAAACCGCCGCCGCGGCCTTGCTCGCGGCCGTCGTTGCGGCGCTGCTGGTCCATCTCTACGGGGTCAACGGCAGCACGGAAGACGTGGAAGTCCGCGGGCGCTCCGCCATCCTCTGGATGGTTGACCGCTGGAACGGGTCCGGCGGCGATCTCTCGCAGGGCTGGTTGATCCCCCTCGTCAGCGCCGCCTTGATCGGGTGGCGGCGGCGCGAACTCGTCCAGGCCGTGGGCCGGTCCGATCGGCGGGGACTCCTCCTGATCGCCGGGGCCATGGTCTTGTACATCCTCGGCGCGCGCATCCAGCAGACGCGAATCGTGCTGCTCTCCCTCGTGCTGCTGACGTGGGCGGTTCCGTTCTACTTCTGGGGCGTTGGCGTCGCGAGGAAACTCCTGTTCCCTTGCAGTTACTTGCTGTTCTGCATTCCGCTGAGTTTTCTGGATACCCTGACGTTTCCCTTGCGGCTGATGGCCAGCCGCGGCGCCGCGGCGCTGCTGAACGGGCTCGGGATCGGAGCCCGGACCCAGGGGACGGCCATCCTTTCCACCGTGGCGGGCGGGTTCAACCTGGAGGTGGCCGACCCGTGCAGCGGCCTGCGTTCGATCCTGGCCATGGCGGCGGTGACCGCCCTGTACGCATTCGTGTCTCAGCGAACGCCGGCGCGGAAATGGCTGCTGTTTGCGGCCTGCATTCCCATCGCCGTGTGCGGCAATATCGTCCGCATCCTGTCGGTCGCTTTCATCGCCCACCTGGCCGGACAGACCCGAGCCGTGGTGTACTATCACGACTACTCGTCCTATGTCTTCTTTGCCACGGCCATTCTCCTGATGATGGGGGTGGGTTCGTTTCTGAATCGGCTGAAGCTCCGGGAGGGCGCGTCATGAACCTCCGGCTCCTGGTTCCGCGCCTCGCGGTGCTGGCGCTGGTGCTGGCGGTGACCGTCGGCGTCCTGCATGGGCTGCCCGGCATCGTTGTCTCCAACGAGTTCGGTCTTCGCCAATCGCTTCCGGAGCAGGTTGGAAGTTGGTCGGGCAACGACGTGCTCTTCTGCCAGAACGAGCAATGCCTGCGGCACTTCGAAGTGCCTGAACTGGCCGGCCGCACGAACTGCCCCGTTTGCGGGAGCGCCTTGGACGACTGGGCGCCGGGCGAGAAGAGTCTGCTGCCGTCCGATACCCGACTCGTCCGCAAGGTGTACCGCTCCGCCGGCCGCCCGCCGATTCAAGTGTCCATCGTGTTCAGCGGATCGGACCAGAAGAGCATCCACCGGCCCCAGCAGTGCCTGAGAGGCCAGGGGCTCGTCATCGAGAACAGCCGCGTCGCGGAGGTCGCCATTCCCGGCCGCCAGCCGTTGCGCGTTATGTTTCTTTCCGTCCGTCCGCAGGGGCATGGCCTCGGCGACCAGGGTCTGTTCGGGTACTGGTTCGTCGGTGGCCCGCGTGAAACGCCTTATCATTTATCCCGGTTGGCCTGGATGGCGTGGGACCGGCTGATCCACGGCCGCGCCGACCGTTGGGCGTACGTGTCCGTCTACATTCCCCAGGTCGGAATCGGGGATAACGGCTTGGACCTTTTGCGCCCGTTCCTCCAGAAGATGGAACCCCGGCTGGCCTCCACGTCGGCGCGCGCTCGCTGATCGGGGCTTTGCCCCTTCCTTCCGACGATCCCCTCCGCTCATCCACCGGGGCTGCGCCTTGCCCGCGCGGCGGTCACGCGACGGCTTGGCGCGCCGGTTCTATTCCTCGAACCGCCGGAGGGTCACGGCCGCGTCGTCCACGTCAAGGTAGTAGACCGGCTTCTCGGTCCAGGCCCCGGTATTCAAGTAGCGAACCCCGTTCTGGACGACGTCTTCCGCATAGTGCGTGTGGCCGCACGCGACCGCAGCGAACCCGCGTTCGAGGCCGAATCGGATCGCATGGCGTTGAACGTTGCGGCGCAGCACGGCGTAAAGGAACGGCCACTTCTTGGCATACTCGGCGACGTGAATCGCTTCGGCGCCAAGCAGAATTCGGAGGCGGTGCGCCAGGCGAAAAAGGAAAATGAAGGCCTTGTGATACGGCATGATGTGGTCGAAGAAGAAACCGTGCTGGACGTGGAGTCGGTTGCCGATGTCGAACTGTGGCGCGAATTCGAGGCCGCCGGGCTCCGGCGGCCGGTAGTACTCGTCGTGGTTCCCGCAGAGCCAGACGACGCGGCGGCGGGTCGCCTCTTCGGTCAACCGGCGCAGAAGCAGCGCGTGTTCGGGCTTCATCTGGCGTCGGTGGTGATCCACCGTATCTCCGTTGAGCACGAGGGTGGCGTCCGGCGGCAGCGCATCGAGGAACCGGGCGAATAGACCGTCCAGGCAATGCCGCGATCCCAGGTGGACATCGCTGGTGATGATGACTCTCATGCTTCGGCCTCCGGCGGAGGGGCATCCGCGAGGCCGAGCCCGGCGAGCGCGCCCAGAAGCCACGTGGTGGCCGGAATTTGAAGAACAAAATCCCCGAAGGAATGTACCGCGAGAGCCGAGGACGCCAGCAGGGCGGCCAGGACGAACGCGGAGGTCCCCCCGCCGGGGCGGGGAGGGAGGCCGCGAAGCAGGGCGCGGGCGGTGGCGCCGGCGGCAAACAGAAAAAGGATCAGCCCCGTCAGTCCGGTTTCCTCGATCAATTGAACCCAGTCGTTGTGGACTTCATAGGAATGGAACGCGTTGTTGAGGACGCTCGGCCAGATGCCTTTTTCGCGGTCGCCGTCCGCGGTGGCCGCGAAATGAGGCCACAGGTTCTGGTGCATGCCGGGCCCGATTCCGAACACCGGCGCGGTCTTCCAGGCCCGGAGGGCGGCCGCGGACATCTGATAGCGGTCGGACTCTTCGATGTGGCGCCACGGGTACTCCTTGAAGCGCTTGAGATAGTGGCCGCCCGCCGCGGCCGCGAGCGCCAGGCCGACGGCAACGGCGGCGATCGCCGCGGCCCTGAGAAGCCACGCGCGCCGGCGCGGCCAGTGGGCGGGGCCCATCCACAGGGCGCATAGCAGCATGACGCCGGAGGCGATCCCCGCGCCCCGCGATTTGCTCAGGACGATGCCCCCTAGCGCGACGATGGCGAGGAGCGCGGCCGCGGCGCGCAGGCGGCGGGATACGGCCGCGGCGAACAGCAGTCCGAGCGCGAGGGCAAGCCCGAGTTCCATCAGGCTGGCAAAGTGGTCCGGGCAGAAGTAGCTGCCGGTGGCGCGCAGGTACCCCGCCTGATACTCAGGATAACCCGGAACCCAGAGCACCCGCGCGTTGCCGGCGAGGTAGTAGTTGGCGATTCCGTACGCCCCGAGCAGAATCGCGTTGCCGGAAAGCAAGATCCCAAGCGCCTTCCGCTGCCGTGACGAAAAGCCGGCCAGGATCAGGAGGGCGATGAGAAGCGGGGTCAGCCACAGAAGGAAACTGCGTTCCGCGTTCATGCGGACGCCAGCCTGAATCGAGCGGACCAACGCGTAGGCCATGAACGGAAGCCAGGCGAAGAGGAGAAGCCGGATCGGCCCGGCGGGCTCGAAGCGCATCGGGCCGACGCGGACACTCAGCATCCGGCGGACTCCGAAGAGGCCGGTCGCGGCGAAAAGAAGTCCCGCGAAGGGCCAGAACCACCACATTTCCCAGGCTCCGAACAGCCAGGGGGAGGCGATCAGCAGCAGGGCCGTCAGCGCGAACGAGGCGCCGCGCAGAATATCGTCCAGACGGGTCATGATCGAATTCGGGCGGCAGGTTATGAACTTCCCGGCAGGCGGGCAAGGCGGGAATGCAGACAATATATTGACATATAAAGATAACATGATATGTTTTGCGCATGAAGACCAAGAATTCCAGTCTGGAGGAATTGCCGGTGGCCTTTCTGGAGCGGATGGCGGGCGTCCTGAAGATCCTGGCGCATCCGCACCGGCTCAAGATCGTCGAGGTCCTGCAAGCGGAAGAAGAGGCGCCTGTCCAAGTGGTCGTGGCGCGACTTCGCCTCCCGCAGGCCACGGTATCCCAGCACCTGAATCAAATGCGGCGGGCGGGGTTGCTTCACGCCGTGCGGCGCGGGAAACAGGTTTGGTACACCATCGCGGATTCGAGTTCGCTGACTATATTGGACTGCATAAGGAGAAAGAGAGAGGCAGGGGCATGAAGATTGTTATCATTGGCGGAGTGGCGGCCGGAATGTCCGCGGCGGCGCGGGCGCGCCGTCTGGATGAGTCGGCGGAAATCGTGGTGCTCGAAAAAGGACGACACGTCTCGTTCGCGAATTGCGGGCTTCCTTATCACATCGGAGGCGTCATCAAGGAACGGGAGAACCTGTTGCTGCAGACGCCCCAAAGCCTGCGGGCCTCGTTGAACCTGGATGTGCGCGTGGGGCATGAGGTCAAGGAGATCGACCGCGCGGCGAAGCGGGTCCGGGTCACGCAGACGGATACCGGGCGAACGTACGACGAGCCGTATGACAAACTGGTGCTGTGTCCGGGCGCGACGCCGATCCGTCCTCATCTGCCCGGAATCGAGCATCCCCTGCTGTTTGTGCTCCGAAACGTGGAGGACATGGATGAGATCAAGACCGTGGTAGACGGCGGCGCAAAATCGGCGGTGGTGATCGGCGGCGGCTACATCGGCGTCGAGATGGCGGAGAACTTGAAACGGCGCGGCCTGACCGTTGACCTTGTGGAACTGGCGGACCAGATCATGCCGCCGCTGGACAAGGAAATGGCCCGCGATCTTGAGCTTCACATGCGCAGGCACGGGGTCAATCTTCACCTCGGGACGGCGGCCGCCGCCTTTCGCGACGTGGAGGGCCGGATCGGCGTCGAACTGACCAACACGGAGACCGTCACGGCCGATTTGGCCATTCTGTCGGTCGGCGTCCGGCCCGACGCCACGCTGGCCCGGCAGGCGGGATTGGAACTCGGCGCGCGCGGGGGCATCCAGGTGGACGCGCATCTACGGACGTCCGATCCGGATATCTACGCGGCGGGGGATGCCATCGAAGTGCCGGATACGGTTACGGCGGAACAGGTTTTTGTGCCGCTTGCCGGCCCGGCCAACCGGCAGGGGCGCATCGTCGCGGAGAATCTTTGCGGGCGGCCGGCGACGTACGGGTCAACCCAGGGCACGGCGGTGGTCAAGGTTTTCGACATGACCGGGGGCGGCACCGGGGTCACGGAACGGGCGCTTAAGCGGCTGGGCCGGTCGTATCGCAAAGTGTATCTGCACCCGTCGGGCCACGCGGGCTACTATCCGGGCACCGCGCCCATGCACATCAAACTCCTCTTCGCGCCGGACACCGGGAAGGTTCTGGGCGCGCAAGTCGTGGGCTACGATGGCGTGGACAAGCGGCTGGACGTGTTTGCCACCGCCATCCGCGCCGGAATGAGCGTGGAGGATCTTCAGACTCTCGAATTGTCCTATGCGCCTCCGTACGGCGCGGCCAAGGATCCCGTGAACATGGCCGGCTTCGTGGCCAGCAACCTGCTCAAGGGCGACCTCGACTTGTGGTACGCCGAAGACTACCCCGCGAAGACGGAGGGCGGAACCCTTGTGGACGTCCGCGGCCCGCAGGAATACGAGGGCTGGCATATTCCGGGCGCGGTCAACATCCCGCTCGGGAAGGTTCGCGTCAGCCTGGACCGCATTCCGCGGGACAAACCCGTGTACTTGTACTGCAAGGTCGGATTTCGGAGCTATCTCGCGTATCGGATTCTGCGGCAGAAAGGCTACAGCCGGGTGGCGACTCTAGGCGGCGGCACCATGACGTTCTGCAGCTATCATGAAACACAGCTTTGTTCGGGCCAACCGGAGACGCCGCTGCTGTTCTACGCGGAGGACCGGATGGCCGCCAAGGCGGCGCCGACCGGCCGCGTCGTGGAAGTGGATTGCTGCGGACTTCAGTGTCCCGGCCCCATCAAGCGGCTGACCGAGGAGATGGAGAAACTGGCCGCTGGCGACGAGATTCTCGCGTGCGCCACGGATCCGGGCTTCGCGGGCGACGTGCCCGCCTGGTGCAAGCGCCACGGCCACGCCCTGCTGTCGGTGCAGCAGGATGGACCGAAGATCTGCGTGCGCATCCGTAAAAGCTCGTCCGCCGCCGCATCGGCTCCGCCGGAGGCTGGCGGAGGCAGGAACAAGAAGACGGTCGTCGTCTTTTCCGGCGATCTCGACAAGGTGCTCGCCGCGTTCGTCATCGCCAATGGCGCGCTCTCGATGGGCAATGAGGTCACGATGTTCTTCACCTTCTGGGGCATCAATGTGCTTCGCAAAGACGCGCGGCAAGTCGGTGGCAAGACCGTGGTGGACCGGATGTTCGGGTGGATGATGCCCAAGGGGCCGAACGCCTTGAAGTTGTCCCAGATGAACATGCTCGGGATGGGCACGGCCATGATGAAGAAGGTGATGAAAGACCGGAACGTCACCAGCCTGCCCGAGTTGATCGCCTCGGCGCGGAAGGCCGGCACGAAGTTGGTCGCCTGCACGATGTCCATGGAGGTGATGGGCATCAAGCCGGAAGAGTTGATGGACGGGATCGAGTTCGGCGGCGTCGCGTCGTTTCTGGGCGAAGCCGACCAGTCCAACGTTTCGTTGTTCATCTGACCTGGTTCGATTGGACGCCTTGTCAGATTGCGAGGATTGAAAACGAAGGGCCCGATCGTATACCCTAGAGTTCGTGGAGGACGACCGGCGGCCTAAAACGAATCGCGAATGAATGGAACTGCAACCTGTTGGGCATTGGCAGCGGTCCTGGCGGCCTTGGCGCTGGCCGGAGCCGGTTGCCGCGGCGTCGGGACCGGACCGGCCGGGGAGGACGGTTCTGACGGCGCCGCGCCCGAAGCGTTGCGGGGCGGCCGGCTGCAGGATTTCGTCACCAACACCCTTTGTTACGCCAGTCTGCCGCGCCACGCGCACCGGCCGGCTTTCCGGATCGTCCCCGTCGGGGAGCGGAAGTACCGCGGGAAGTTCTTCTGGATCGTGGACGGCGAGCAGAAGATTGGCCTGCTGAACCTCTCATTCGGCGAGATCGAGATGTTCCGGTTCTTCCCGCCTGCCGGCGGCGCGCCGGTCGAGTACGCGATGCCGGAGTTTCACGGCTGGGAAACGCTGCAGGGGCCCCGCATCTCGATCGTACCGCAGGGGACCTGGTCGGGCAGGGGCGAGATGGCCGGGATGCGGACCGGGGGCGAAACGCTCCGCCTGCGCTACAGCGAAACGTTCGGCGGCAAGACCGGGATGGAGCACGGGTTCACGCTCCGCTTCGATCCCGTGCTGGGCTACATCTGGGACTGCGCGTTCGAGCTGCGGCTGGACGCGCCCCGGCGCTTCGAATACGCGAACCTGCTCCCCGCCGCCGTGGCGGATTCCCGCGACGAGCGCAAGCGTTACCAGAAGTGCCTGTGGACACGGCGGGACGGCGCGTTGTGCGCCATGTACCAGAACCCGCGCTCGATGATGCAGTCGTTCGGCCGTGAATGGACCGACCTCCCGGCGGACGGCGGCTTCGTCGGTTTTGTGGCAGAGCCGGATGTGAACCCATTCCTGGAGATCGTTCGTTCCGATCCGGCGACGACGTTCGTCACGTGTAGCGTGTGGTACGACCAGCACGTCATTGCCCTGCCGCCGGAGCGGAAGGGCGACGACGGCCTCTACCACGTGACGGCGGCCTACCGGCTGCTGAGTCTGCCGTTGCCGGTGGCCAAGGAACTGGAAGACGCCGCGCGAACGACATTGCCGGTGTCCAAGGGCGATGGCCCGATGGGGTTCCGCCAGGGGATCGTCAACGACTTCGAGACGCTCGTTCCCTCCGGCACGCTGTTCAATGGCTGCATC
>Ga0182021_10011160_pt1 | contig 10654 bp, 6 predicted proteins | sample 612E3MmetaG_FD_120493 | JGI IMG/M metagenome (GOLD analysis project Ga0182021, IMG submission 120493) | Permafrost microbial communities from Stordalen Mire, Sweden - 612E3M metaG (Illumina Assembly) | ecosystem: Environmental > Terrestrial > Soil > Wetlands > Permafrost | place: Sweden...
ACAGGGCCTTTAATCTGCCAGTTGACAAGGTCTTTGCTTGTTGCAAGGCAAGTCAGCCAGCCTTTAAGTCCGGCACCGTCATAATGCATATAATAGGTACCATGATCTTCATAGACAAAAATATCTCTTGCGCCCAGGTAATCGCTGCTGTCAGGGCCGCTACCATATTTCAATACAACACCCTGATCTTTAGCATCAAGACGATATCTGGCTGAAGGGCGATCATCAATATATGAACGAACTGTTGCTGTTTGCTTTACCAATGAACTGGTTTTTGAAATGCTCATGCAGGCACCGATAGCCAACATAAGTCCACCTGTGAAAAATATTTTTAATATTCTGTAGTACATCTGGTATATGGTTTTGTTGAAAATGTAGTTAAATTATAGAACAATTGTCCTGGCATTCTCAGACAATGTTAAAAATAGAATCCCGACTCATATGCCGCTTCATACATTGCAACAATATTCTCAGGAGGTACTCCCGACTGGATATTATGAATATTATTGAAAACATATCCGCCACCTGGTTTGAAAATTTCAAGCGCCCTGCTAACTTCCTGCTTAATCCGTTCAGGTGTTACAAAAGGCAGCACATGCTGTGAATCTATACCACCGCCCCAGAAAACGATCTGATTACCAAATTTCTTCTTCAGCTGAAAAGGATCCATGTTTCCGGCACTGGTTTGAACAGGATTGATAATATCAACTCCAATTTCAATCAGATCAGGAATATATTCCACACAGGAACCGCATGTATGATACCAGATCTTCGCTTTGGTTAAAGAATGAATATGTTCTATTAACTTCTTTTGCCGCGGTTTAACAACAGAACGATAAAAATCGGGAGAAAAGAGTGGTCCGCCCTGTCCGGCAATATCATCACCAACCATTACAACATCTGCAATGTCTCCCATTGCTTCCATAAAGCCAGTATAATAATTGTACCAGTATTTTAAAATCTGATCCATTAATTTTTCACAGAATATGGGATCGACCAGCATATCGCAGTACCACTGCTCCAGACCTCTTAAATACCAGCAACTTTCATAGATCACGCCCCCTATGCCTGTGGAGATTGCATAATCCGTTTCATTTTTTAGTTTCAATGCTGCTTCGCGAACGCCTTTAAATCGGGATTTGTCGGTGCCATCGGGAAAAGGATAATTGGCAACATCCTCTATACTTGCATTTGCCAGGGGATGATGCGAAATATCCATGTATAGTTGCTGATCATCGGGCATTGACCAGATCACACCGAATTCATCCTTCAGATCATGCCAGATCCTCCCGTTCCTTTCATTTTTTTCAATTCCTCCTTTAAAACTATCAGGGCCATGTGAAACAATGTACCTCACATCCACATGAAATTTTTGCAATATGGTCTCACTGGGTTTCACGATTTGCTGAACGGGGTCAAGCATCTCTATTTCTTCCTTAATACCGAGATGATCGATTAATGCCTTGTAAGCGTTTTTATGAATACCTGTTTGAAAACCACCTAAATCGATAGGGATCCGGTCAGGTTCCTTATGGCTTAACGCTGTTCTCATCCGTTCTTTCGGGGTCATGGTTTCTTTTGACATAAAAAAAATTATAAATTAATATGATGAATAATTTTCACGCCGATGTATCCCAATAAGTGATTTTTTGGGTTTATCATTCTTTGAATTAATGTATTGCAAACTAGTTATCACAGTAATATATGATGGTAAACTGATTGACAAAAAGAAGTCTTTTCAAAATAGGTAAATATTATCAATTATACAATAATATTTCAATAATTAAGTCCTTTAAGCTAAAGGTCCGCAAGAAAAAGTACTACTTCTCAAAATATGAAATGAGACAAGTTTTATTGTATTCCGTGTAATATGTTTTACAATATGCTTGATTCATCGGTAATGTTTCATATTTTTGAAATTTTTAAACCGGTAACAACTATGGAGGAGCACAAAAATTGCAATGTGCGTTATTTAATTATTATACTTATAATTACGGGCTTTCTTAGCCAGACAGGAATTTCACAGCCGGTTGTAGGGTTGGATAACTGGTATAACCGCGAATTCAATGCAAAGACAGGAGTACCGTTTCACTATCTGTGGACAGATACCGGATTCAGCGGATACTCACGGTGGGGTGAAATATTCACTCGCAGGGGTGCGAAACTTAAAACTATTGAAAAACCCGGTTTAAATGTTCTAAACGCAGTAGATATATATATAATTGTAGACCCTGATACTACAACTGAAAGTAAATCACCTAATTATATTATGCCTGAAGAAGTAAGGTTAATTGAAAAATGGGTCAGGAACGGAGGTGTGCTGGTACTGCTCGGTAACGATGCTCCAAATTGCGAATTCACTCATTTCAATACTCTTGCATCGCAGTTTGGGATGACCTTTAACCATGTTACTTTACATCCTGTAACGGGAACCAACTTCGAAATGGGAGCCAGTAAATCACTTCCTGATCATCCACTTTTTAAAGGAGTTACTAAAATATATCTGAAAGAGATATCCGATATTAATCTTACCGGGACAGCAAAGAGTATCCTGACTGAAAACGGGAAAGTCCTGATTGCCGAAAATCTGTACGGTAAAGGTTATGTTTTTGCAATCGGCGATCCCTGGATTTATAATGAATATATTGATCATGACAGGCTTCCTGAAAGTTTTGAAAACCGTAAGGCAGCGGAGAACCTGACAGATATGTTAATCGGGTATGTGAAAAGGAAATAATCTGACCTTCGGACTCAGAAAGCCCACTTCATTTACCGATCGCTTTTGTTGTGGATCAAAGAGTAGAATAATCAGTAAATCAAGTCCCTACCCTCAGGGGGAGGGATTTAGGGAGAGGTAGAAAAAAAGTTGAAGTAAAAACAGAACTAAGACCTATTAATAAATAATACATTGAAAAAGATATCATGAATATTAACTTGAAATTCAGCAATTTTATCTGTGTCATTTTTGTTATAATATATTCTTTCTCCGCTCTTTCAGCACAGAAAATTTCCAGTAAAAAAACTATGGGGGCAATGGTCCTTGCAAACAATTACTTTATGGAGAAATGGCATGATGTCGGTAAAACGATTATAACAGACTCTGAAAAACCGAGCAATATCTGGACGCGGAGTGTTTATTTTGAAGGGCTTATGGCACTTTACAAAGTTAATCCCGATACTGCTTATCTTAATTATGCTTTGCAGTGGGGCCAGTTTCATAAATGGGGGTTACCTGACGGAATTAAGACCCGTAATGCAAATAACCAGTGCTGCGGTCAAACTTATATTGATCTTTACCTGATTGACAGGTACAAAGAAGAAAGGATAAAAAATATAAAAACCTGTGTCGACTCTATGATCGTAACTAATAAAACAGATGACTGGAACTCGATCGATGCACTTCAGATGGCAATGCCGGTTTTTGCACGTCTGGGCTTTATTTATAATGATAAGGAATACTATGATAGAATGAATGAGATGTACCTCTTAACAAAACTCAAAAATGGAACCGGCGGACTATACAGTACCGTGGATCATCTCTGGTGGTACGATAAGGACTTTATTCCTCCTTATAAAGAACCAAATGGTGAAAATTGTTTCTGGTCACGCGGAAACGGATGGGTCGTTGCTGGTCTGGTAAAGACTTTGGAGTTTTTGCCTGAACACAATAAATACAGAAAAGAGTATTTAATAACGCTGAAGGAAATGTTCGAAACTCTCACACTTCTTCAGAGAACTGATGGTTTCTGGAACGTAAGTCTTTTGGACCCTTCTCACTTCGGAGGGAAAGAGCTTACAGGAACTGCTCTTTTTGTATATGGCATGGCATGGGGAATAAATAATGGTATAATAAGCCAAAAGACATACCTCCCTGTTGTAATGAAAGCATGGAACGCAATCCTGGAAGAATCGATTCATCCCAATGGATTTCTGGGATTTGTGCAGGGATCCGGAAAAGAACCAAAAGACGGTCAGCCTGTAGGATATGATATTGTTCCTGATTTTGAAGATTTCGGATTGGGATGCTTCCTTCTTGCTGGGTCGGAAGTATTTAAACTGAGCAAATCAATGGAACCGAAAGTAAAAGAGCCCAAAGTTAAGGAACCAAAAGTAAAAAAAACCAAAGCAGAGAAAGAAAGCAAAGGCAGTAAAGATGCTAAAAGCCACAAAAGCGGGAAAACCGGTAAAAAAAGTATAGAACAACAATAAAAATACACTGAAGTTTGATGTTGGCGCCGATTTGTAATCGGTGCCTTTAAAAAATCAAGGATTACATCTAGTTGGTCAGGAATCACAGATTGCTGATGAGCGCTAACTTTGTTCCTTTGGGTGAGTTCATGGGAACAAAACGTGGAAATAATTGAATTTCTAGTCCAATGAAATTCGTTATTATTCATTCCCGTCACTACATAAATATTAAATAAGTATTTCATGGTTGAGAACAGAATTAAGAGGTTTCACAAATGGAGCTGACTGGGTTGAAAAAATTGCGATTTCTTCAACTTATGAAAAGAATGGTTTGAATATTCAACAAATTCATTGATATTTATTTCAGAATGTAACTTAACGCTGTTTATCACTTGAATCAGCTTAATGTTCATTTTAACAAATTTTTACATTTACTCTTAAAAAACTATCCAGGTTTCATTGCGTATATGAAAATAATTACTAATTTGGTCACCGGAAATTGAAATAGAATTTACTTTTTTTTGATTTTCAGCCCTATAACCTTTGTATTAATTTCTGCCTATGACTTAAATTATTAAATAGATTCCTATAATCCTAAGCTTATTATAACCTTAAAAACCTTTTGCCTATGTATACATAAACTAATCTAAATTTATCAGGAAAACAATCATGGATTCTATTTCCTGATTGAAAGCATTAAGTTAATAACAGTTATTGTCTGGTTATTCTATAACAGATTAATTATGTTTAACTCTTATTCCAACAAACAACCAAAAAAATTATGAAAAAAAATTTGATTTCTATTTTTTCCATTTGGAAAAAATACAAAATTCTCTTGTACTTGAATCTGACATTGGCACTCATGTTGTCAATGGGCCTTAATTTGACTGCCGCAGGATTCGGAGGGGACAAACCTGTCTATACAGATGATCCTCAGCAGGTCACAATTAAGGGTACTGTTACCGATGCTTCTAACGGAAGTGCTTTACCTGGTGTAAACATCGTCGTTAAAGGAACTACGATAGGTACGATGTCTGATGTCAGTGGTAATTACACCTTACAGCTACCCAGCGCCACCGCTACATTGCAATTTTCATTTATCGGTTATATTACGCAGGATATTGTACTTACCGGCAATACAACTGTGAATGTTGCTCTCACATCGAATGTTGCGCAACTTAACGAAGTTGTGGTAGTAGGTTATGGTACCCAGCAGAAAAAAGATTTGACCGGTTCCGTGACCAGAGTTGCCTCCGACAGACTTCTGGACAAACCGGTTTTCAACGTTGCTCAGGCAATCGGTGGCAAGATAGCCGGTGTTAAGGTTATCGAAGCTAACGGTGCACCGGGTGGTAACCCGATGATCCGTATACGTGGTACAAACTCTATCCAGACAGCAACAGGTGGTAACCAACCGCTCTTTGTTGTTGACGGTATAGTTGGTGTCTCCAATGCCCTGACTATTTTAAATCCAAATGAAATACAATCCATCGACGTTTTGAAAGATGCATCGGCCACAGCTATTTATGGTGCACGTGGAGCAAACGGCGTTATTATTATCACGACTAAACGTGGTTTTGCAGGTAAAACAACTGTTGAATATAACGGCTATGTAACAAGAGGATATTTGCAAAAGCACTTTGTTTACAATAATGCCGAAGGATTCCTTTATGTTACTCAACAGGCATGGATGAATATTAGTAAGTATGCAACTATTCCAAGCTGGAGCATGTGTCCTGACGCTGCTATAATAGCAGCAGGCGGAGGAACAGCCGGAACAACATATTCAGATTTACCATGGTTGTTCGAACAGACTACCGCAGGAGGTTATTCAATGCCTCTTACAGGAAAGGATGGCAATTTATACAAACCAAGGTTCGATACCAATTATGAATCTCTGCTTTTCGTGCCTTCGACTTCAACTAACCATCAGATTAGCATACGTGGTGGTAGCGATAATGCAAAATTCGGTACATTTTTCAACTATGCTCTTGAAGACGGTTTGCTTTTAAATTCATACTTCAACCGTTTTACGGGTAAGTTAAACGGCGATTTCAAAATAAACAAATGGTTGAATATAAGCGCACAGATCACTGCAAATAAAAACAAGAACCGTACCAATGACGTCTCTTATTTCAGTGGTGGAATATCACGTGCAGTGAGTGAAACATTCCCGGTTATTCCTCCTCAGTATCCCAACGATCCGGCAATTTATAAACAATATGCAGGAATCTATGGTCAGAGTGTTGATTTCCCTGTAGGTGAAGCCGATTGCCAGAATGCATGGCAGATCAGTAAAACCGTTGAAACATTCACTGATCGTGCACAGTTCACAGGTGATGTCACATTAAATTTCCAGCTTACACCTGACCTGACCTTTAAGTCAAGCTTTGCGGTTGACGACAACTCTTATAAATATAATAACTACGGAGGCAGGGTAGTATCCCGTGCAAGTTTCGGCCAGGTCAACATCAATACCCAGAATACCAACTACTGGCAGAACGAAGACTACTTTAATTATAATAAGGTACTCGGAGACCATAATATTACAGCTCTGTTAGGTTTATCATGGTCAAGGTTCACGTATGAATACCTGAATACAGCCAATAATAACTATTTTGATGATTTCTATAAGTGGCATAACGAGTCAGTAGGTACAGCTCCAAGACCTAACCCTACAAGCAGTGACGGTGAGAACTCACTTAACTCCTATTTTGCACGTGTAAACTATGGCTACAAGGGCAAATACCTGGCCACTCTTACCGGTCGTATCGACGGTTCATCAAGATTCGGTGCAAACACAAAATATGGATTTTTCCCGTCAGGTTCACTGGCATGGAGGATGTCGGAAGAAGATTTTATCAAGAGTGTTGATGCAATTTCAAACCTCAAACTTCGTGCAAGTGTCGGACAAACAGGCAACCAGGAGATTGGTAACTATCAGACCCAGACATTCCTGAGTTCAACTAACGTCACTTTGAACAATACCCTTCAACCGGGTCTCTACCCAAGTTCGGTAGGTAACCCTGATCTGAAGTGGGAAAAGACAACCCAGTATGATGGCGGTATCGATCTTGGTTTATTCAAAGACCGGATCAACCTGGCGCTTGACTATTATTACAAGAAGACAACCGACATGCTTCTTAGCGTGCCGCTGCCTCAGTCAACAACAGTAGGTAGTGTAAGGGAAAATTTCGGTACAGTTGAGAACAAAGGGTTTGAAATACAGCTTTCCACTCATAATGTCAAGAGTGAAAATTTCAACTGGTACACTGATTTATCCTGGAGTGCAAACAAGAACAAAATCCTCAAACTTGGGCCTACCGGCGCTGATATTCTAATGAACAGCTGGGTTGGAGGAGCAAACACTATCTTAAGAGTAGGTCAACCCATTGCTGAATTCTTTGGTCTTATACGTGAAGGTACCTACAGCACACAGGAAGCTTCCCTGGCTGCCCAGTACGGATTTGTTCCGGGTGATGTCAAGCACACAGATGTGAATAAAGATGGCTTGATCAGTTACGTTTCTGACGGCATTCTGCTTGGAAGCGCATTTCCGAAATGGGATTTGGATATCACCAACAACATTGACTATAAGAATTTTGATTTTAGTCTCGACATAAGAGCTTCTTATGGCGCCAAGAAAGAAAACAGGACAAACCACTCCGGTGAAGACAGACAGGTAATGGATAACAGTAAAAACAGGGTTCTCGATGCATGGCGTCCCGATCACCAGAATACAATGATCGGTGAGGTTCGTCCCGGAATGGGTGGCGCTTATTACCAGACATATCCTGATACACACTGGATTGAAGATGCTTCATACGTAAGAGGTGATGGTGCAACTATTGGCTACACAATTCCACTCAAAAGTCTGAACAGACTCAGAGTATATTTTACCGCGAAGAACTTCTTTGTGATTACAAAATATACCGGATATGATCCTGAAGGTAGTGACAGTGACAACATGACTGATGCTCTGACTCCGAATATGGACTTCTACATGTATCCGAAGCCTACGACCTATACGCTTGGTGTTAATATTGCTTTCTAATTTTAAAATATTAAAGAAATGAAATATATATTATATTTAGTTCTCATACTTGGTCTCTTCTTTGGTTCCTGCAAGAAATTTCTGGAGGAAGTGCCAACAGGATCACTCACTGACCAGGCTACAATATCAAGTAATCCGGGTGGTTATGCACTTGCGACCGGTGCTTACAGAACACTTCCAAACTGGACTGCAGGTGCTGTACAGTGGGGAGGCTCAATTCATGGCTCTCTTGAATATGCTACAGGTAAAGCTTATTCCCAATACCAGGGATCAGAGCTTTATAAATTCGAAACAAATGTGGAAAGTGGTGACAGTGAGTATTTCTGGGGTCCATGGAACTACTGGTACCGCGGTATCAGGGATTGTAACTTGGCGCTGAAATTGCTTCCGGGTGTAGCCGGTTTGTCCGATACAGAGAAATCAACATTAATCGGGGAAGTTCGTACACTTCGTGCATTTTACTATTTTATCCTTGTCAGGCAGTTCGGAGATGTTGTTTATAACACATCTGTTCTTACGGATATAAGTCTGGCTTCAAGACCACGTACTTCACTGAAGACGATCTATGATAAAATTATTGTTCCCGACCTTGAATTTGCTGTAAACGAAAGTCAGCTGCAAGACGTAAGATCAACAGGCCGTGTTACCAAACATGTTGCACGCGCTATCCTGGCCGATGTATATATGACCATGGCAGGTTATCCCTATCAGGAGGTAAATGCTACAGCTGATACAACGACAGCATGGTGTGTTAACGGTTTGTGGACACAGACTGCCTATCCTGTCAATACGCAAAGCGCCAAGGATCTTCTGGCAAAAGCAAAAGTACAGGTTGATTACCTGGCAGGCCAGACAATGTATCAGACCTGGAATTATAGCGACCTTCGCGATCCGGCCCAGAATAATAAAAATGGTGCAATTTTTTCAATTCAGTATTGGACAGGGGGAAGCACAAACGGTATGACACAAAATACCATTCCGCTTTCATCCCATACAACTGTTTACACCACTGAAACCGGGACAACTATCCCGAGTCTGGGATATTCTTCGTCATATAATCCAATTGATGCACGTATCCAGGAAAAAGTTTATTTCTATTCAAATGATAACATTGCTTCAAAATATGACGTAAACGAACCACCGGCTCCCAAATTCCCGTTGCCATTCCTTTATAAATTTTATGATCAGAATGCTGCCAAGGTGTTGGGCTCTTCAGGCCTGAATTTCCCGGTTTACCGTTATGCAGAAATATTACTTATGCAAACCGAAGTTAACTGGACTCAGAGACAATTAGGCGTAGCTGTACCGGATGCTGATATTACTGCCGGCATTAATGCAATAAGACAAAAGGCCGGATTGCCAACTTACACCATTAATGATGTTACTTTGCTTACAATTATGAGTGAACGCGCATATGAGCTGGTATTCGAAAATAAAATGCTGTACGATATGCGGCGCACTCGCAGAGCTCTCATAGATGGATCAGGTTCATTCCTGGGTATAGAGAATCTGGTGGGTCATCAACCTAAGACTTATAACTACAGGTTTGGCATACAGCATCTGTTAAATCCGGTCTCATCAACTGAGATTGATAATAACAAACTGTGCCTGCAAAACTATGGCTGGATGCCTAAACAAAAAGGCCAGAATTAATGATTTATTCAAAAAATCTGATAAAAATACGAAAATGAAAAAAATCATATCATTATTATTATTGCTGGTTCTGATTGTCGGCTGTAAGGATGAATTATTTTCACCTCCGAAAGATGCAAACGGAAACATAATTTTTCACGGTGTTTCCAGCTCAACCACAACAGGCGTCAGCACATTGGATGCTCAATTTTCAATAACCGCTACTTTGCCTAATGCAAAATCGGGCGATGTTATGAATATAGAATGTCTTCAACTTCAGATTCCGGCAGGTAGTACATCTACTTCCACTCAGCTGTTGCCATTGGCTGGAACTCAGAAAACAGCAACTGTCGGATCCGACCTTAAGGCTTCTATTACATATACAAGGACTGAAGCAAAACTTATCAATTTAAACGACTATGTAGTTGTAGCTTTTAACGGGGTAACAGATTATGCAACACAGAGAGTTACTCTTGTTGCCGCCGTAACGTCTTCAAAACCTGCAGTAACAAAATCTGCAAATTCAATAATAGAACTTGATGTTGCACGTACAGCGGAGACAGCTTTCTTTAATGTTAAGGTAACTCCGAAATCAGCTACCTATACCGGCACACTTGTTGTAACAAGAAAGAACGGGGCGAATGCTCCATCGGTGATTGTCACGGGATCTCCTTTCGCCAATGCAGCTACTTTCCTTGTTCCGATTACAGGTACTGACTTTGCTGTTGGGAAGGATACCATGATCTATTCATTCAGCGCAACGATGGGAGCATTAACGGA